>Ga0207869_1000413_pt1 | contig 35737 bp, 35 predicted proteins | sample HigsolmetaAR205D_FD_184837 | JGI IMG/M metagenome (GOLD analysis project Ga0207869, IMG submission 184837) | Ionic liquid and high solid enriched microbial communities from the Joint BioEnergy Institute, USA - AR20-5-D (SPAdes) (version 2) ...
TTGTCATACTTTTGACTCATCTTCGGACACCTCGATTTTGCTGAATTTATTGTCGCATTCTCGATTCTCGGTGTCCACTATTCAGTCTAGCATCACCTTTAACTTTTTAGCCAGAAATGATATACTCAACACAATAAATGAAATTTGAATAGTTTTCATATGAATTTTAGGAGGAGTCTGTCACCCGACGGCTCCTTTTTGCTTTTTTTATGTAATGAAATTCTTACCATAAAGGGAGGATGATGGGGTTTGGCACATATTTTTCAGTTAATCATGATTGTGCTTGCAACCAAACTGGCAGGAGATCTGAGTGTAAGACTCGGACAACCGTCCGTACTAGGAAAACTCATGATTGGAATCGTGATTGGACCCGCTGTTTTAGGATGGATTCATCCATCCGAGTTAATTGACACCTTTAGTCAAATCGGGGTTCTTTTGCTCATGTTTATAGCTGGATTGGAAACTGACGTGAAGGAACTCAATCGAAATCGAAATTCCTCGCTTGCAGTGGCTATTGGGGGAGTCATTTTACCTTTGGCCGGGGGATACTTGAGTGGCATAGCCATTGGGATGGAACAAGCACATGCCATCTTTTTGGGGCTGTTGTTAAGTGCCACCTCGGTGAGCATTACCGTGCAAACGTTAAAAGACCTGGGTCAATTAAACACACGAGAGAGTACCACGATTCTGGGCGCTGCGGTCGCCGATGACGTACTGGTTGTCGTATTGTTGGCTTTCGTGATGAGTTTTCTTGTCGGCGGAGACGTAAGCCTTGGCTCGGTTGTTTTAAAGAAAATCATCTTCTTTGTCACGATTGTGATCATTGGCTGGAAACTGGTTCCGCCACTGCTACGTTGGCTAGCTCCGTTAAAAGTCACGGAATCTGTGATTAGTGCGGCATTCATCGTATGTATGTCATTTGCGAATTACGCTGAATTATTGGGCATTACGGGCATTATTGGCGCTTTTGCGGCAGGTATCGCCATTTCACAAACCAAATATAAAGAGGAAGTCGAACAGAAAATTGAACCGATCGCGTACGCAGTTTTTGTTCCCGTCTTTTTTGTCAGCATCGGTTTATCCGTTTCCTTTGAAGGCATAGGAAATCAAATCTTGTTTATTTTTGCGCTTACGCTAATCGCTATTTTCACCAAGCTGTTTGGATGCGGTCTCGGTGCGAAGGTAACCGGATTTACGATGCGTTCTTCTTTTGCAATTGGTGCAGGAATGATATCCCGTGGAGAAGTGGCCTTGATTATTGCTGCTATTGGTCTGGAAGAGCGATTATTGGCGCCGGAATATTTTACTTCCATTATTGTCGTTGTCATTTTAACCACACTGGTGACTCCTCCCATACTAAAGAAAGTTTTTGCGAAAAATGCTAAACAAAGCGAGTTTTTGTAAGGCGCTGCCGGGAAGTTATTCCCCCGGGTTCGCCGGACATGGGAGGCATTAAAAAATCCGTATGGGATTATGGCAGTCATCGCAGGAAGTATTGCGAGTCTTCTTACATTCGTAATAATCAATAAAATTGAAATAAGCAGAGGAGCTTCCATAGCCCCTTCGCCGTTTGCGGATGACAACAATGATTCCGTCAAGCAAATGTAGATGGCGATGAACGAAAGAAAAAGGGAGCTGTCCCCCAAAGGGGGCAGCTTCGTATCATTGTATGAGTAACATTCGCGGGCAAAAGAAGCCCAACCGCCGCCGCAAAGAGAGCGGCATCATGATGAAAGGCTGCCTGGAGACTCTGCCCGTATGGTTACACAGTTCAGTTCGTACGGGACATCATGTTGCGAACCGCTTCAATGACTTCAAGTGGCGATTCGATAGGGACGAAATGTCCCACTCCGGGCAACAGATGAAGCGTGAGATCAGAAAAATACTCATGCAGACGGTCCGACCAAACGGATGGAATCACCGGGTCCGCCTCTCCCCATAAAACGATCGTCGGTTGCTGTATGATGATAGACTGCGGACTGCTTTCCGCTTCTTTCCCGCGCATAGAGGATCTGGCGCGGTAGTATGCAATACTGCTTCGAATCGCACCCGGACGTGAATACTTATCGATAATGGCGTTCAGCTCGTCAGGGAGGATCGCCTCTTTCCTCCCCACCCAATGATCATAAAAGTGGCTCAGATAAAGCCGAACCGTATCGCGATTGTATCCGATCATCTGATCCGACCAAGGAAGATTGTGAAGATGTTGATACCAACATTCCTTTTGCGCGGAAGGCTCAAATCGGCGTGCACCGATACCAGGATACGGGGGGTTTAATAAGACCAACGAATCGATTCGGTCGGGTATGGTTCTGGCCATATATTGCGCGACAGTTGCCCCGATATCGTGGGCGACAACAATGGTCTTTTCAATTCCCAATTGGTCCAGCAATGCGACCATATCCTCCGTAAACGTCTGTGGCGTATATGTTTCGGCGGCTGGACGATCCGGCTTATCCGAATCACCGAATCCCCGAAAATCGGGCGCGATGACATCGGCGTACTTGGCAAGCTCTGGAATCACACGTCGCCAGTCATACCAAAACCCCGGCCAGCCGTGCAGCAGAAGGACCGGCTGTCCTTTCCCCTGACGGATATAATGAATCTTTCCGCCATCGCCTCCGGTTGCATAAAAGTGCCCCCAACTCTGATCATCGGGATGAACATGTACAAAACTCATTCATTTTCACCTTCTATTGAAATGTTTCTATTTCTTCGACGATTTTGCTTCTCGATTGCCAAGCGGTGGATCGGAAACTCTGGCTGATTCGGACAAGATTCATCTGTTGGCCGCCGCTTCCATAGCTTTCCTGCTTATTGTATTTCCACCGGGGCATTCAGATCAATAAGGGAATTCAGCTTCGTTTGAACATTCGACAAGAAAAGAAGATTTATGGTAAAGTTAGGGAAGCGCACGACGGCCTATTCTTTTCGGCTCTATGAACGGCGGTTGTCGGCAAAACAATCGGACAAGGGACCCTTTTTGCAAGGGAGCTGGTCACGAACCCTACGGATCCTTTCGGTGGTGGGCAAGAGTTCTGCACCGCCATTCACTGAAAAGATCGGCAGACAGGTATTTACAGTCAAAACCCCGGATCAAACCAAGGGTTACCAGGTTCATGGCAAGGGAATAGAACGAAAACATCGGACTGCGGGGAGTGGGGGATAGATGGGAAGATTAATGGAAAAGGATCGAGATGACATCAAAAATATTCTGCATAAAGTGGTTCAGGAGGCCATACTCTTTTTTGACGAAATAGACGATCGGCCTGCGGCCATAAGTCCCGTGAAGTTTATTTCTGACGGATTGCCTACAGAAGGTTGCGGGGCCATGGAAGCGATTCACCAATTTCAATCCACTTACGCAAAAGCGTTAAGCGGAAGTGCCGGCCCCCGTTATTTGGGATTCGTGACAGGGGGAGCGACACCCGCGTCCATTGCGGGAGATTGGCTTGTCAGCGTATACGACCAAAATGTGGCAAGCCTGGGGGATTCTGTCGCTGGATTTGTGGAGATGGAGACCATTGATATGTTGAAAGAGTTGTTCCATCTTCCAAAAGAGTTTAGCGGAGCGTTTGTTAGCGGGGCGACCATGGCCAATTTCGTTGGCCTTGCCCAGGCTCGACAATGGGTAGCCCATCAACACGGAATTAATGTTTCCCAACAAGGATTATACAACGTTCCTCCCATTAAAGTGGCCAGCGGAACTCCCCACTCCAGCATCTACAAGTCTTTATCCATGCTGGGATTGGGGAGGAACAGTGTTACCATCATTCCCTGTTTACCGGACAGGGAAGCTGTGAATGTGGAAAAGCTTCGTGAATTTTTGGAAGAAAACAGAAATGTGCCCTGTGTAATTGTTGCGAATGCGGGAACCGTTAACACAGTCGATTACGATGACATACAAGCGATTGGAGCATTAAAAAACGAATACTCGTTTTGGTTACATGTTGATGCGGCATTTGGCGGATTTGCAGCGTGCTCGCCGAAATTTCGCCATTTCGTGGCGGGGATGGAACAGGCAGATTCGATCACGATTGATGCCCATAAATGGCTGAATGTACCCTATGATTCCGCCATGCAGTTTACGAGGCACAAATCGTTGCAGATGGAAGTCTTTCAAAACCATGCCGCTTACTTGGGAAATGCGATTGACCATCCGGATTTTGTCCATCTTACCCCGGAGAATTCAAGGCGTTTTCGTGCGCTTCCGGCTTGGTTTACCTTAAAGGCTTATGGACGTTTGGGTTACCAACAGACCGTGGAAAGTAACGCAGAGATGGCTCAGCTTCTGACCGAGAAAATACAGATGAGTGACAAGTTTACGTTATTGGCGCCCACCAGGTTAAATGTCGTATGTTTTACGCTTGCGAAAAAGGAGAAAAACATTACCGTTGATGACATTAGACAATTTCTGGATCTTCTGAAACAGGATGGACAGGTATTTATGACGCCTACTGTTTATCAAGGCATTCCAGCGATTAGGGCAGCCTTCAGCAATTGGCGGACAAGCGCCCAAGATGTGGAATTGATCTGGAGTGCGCTCTGCAGAGTGTATGATTCCATTTAGCCTCCCGTGCCGCTGACGCGGCGATCGAATGGACTTGCGGCTGGCCGGGGAGGTCGCCGCCGGCATCCGCTTGAGCGGTTCTGCGCTTGGCCGTCCGGCGCAAGGAAACAACGGCGAGCCGCAAGACAAGTTGCACCGACATCGAAGGCAACATGTGGTGATGAAGGCAAGCGCAAGGGTAGACTGGCCGTATTCGCGCATGCCTTTGCGATGATAAGTTGAAACCGTCTCGCGCTGCAACTCCTGGTGTTGAACCTCGAGCGCAGGCTGCGGGATTTTTTTGTCGCCTGGTTTTTCACTGACGGGTTACAGAGAAAAAAATAAATAACAAGAGAATTATTTTGAAAAATTCAAGTTGACAGGAAAAGTGTGTCATATTAAAATGTTCTTAAAAATACAACTTGTATACAGGTTGTGTTCTGGATGTATACCGGCTTGATGGGCTGAGAAGAAAGCAGGGGAGACCAAGGATTGTGAGAGCAAAAAAAAAGTTGTTGAAAGATGTCGCCTACGAAATCATCAAGGAGAAAATCATCAAAGGAGATGACGAATACATTTCGGAGAATCTGTTGGTGGAAGAGTTGCAGATGAGCAGAACGCCGATCAGAGCGGCGTTACAGCAGCTTCAAAATGAGGGGATCATCAAGATTTTACCGAATCAGGGAATCATGATCTCAACCCCCTCGGCAAAAGAAACCAATGATATTTTTGATTTTCGTCTTGCCATCGAGACATTCTCGTTAAAACAAGCGGTTCATCTGCTTACTCAACACGATTTTGATTTGTTAAGCGAGAATATTGAGAATCAAATAGCGGCTGTAAACAACAATGAGCCGTATTTATTTATCCAATACGATATGGAATTTCATCTTCACCTGTTAAGAGTGGTAGGAAACGAGTTGTTTATCCAAGGCGTTGAGAATGTGATTGATCGGCTCCATCGGGTAAGCCGGAGGATTAAAAACAACAAGGAAAGGCTTTTCGTCTTGATCCAGGAACACATCAAAATCATTGAGCTCCTGAAAGCGAAAGATATTGACCAAGCAGTGATCGAACTAGAAAACCATCTCAAAGGTGGAAAAATAGAAATGTTTGGAGGAATGTAAAATGACGCTGAAAAAAACGAACTTTTTAAAAGAGATGAGCTGGACCACCTTTAAAGAACGGAAAGCAACGACAGATTTGGTTATTATTCCTTCCGGCGCTTTTGAGGTGTACGGCCCGCATTTGCCACTGGGCACCGATACCTTGGTAGCGACCAAAATAGCCGAGATCGTCAGCGAGCGGGTAAATTCCATTATCGGTCCTACTTTGGAAGTGGGCGATTCTTCGATGTTGGACGAATTCCCGGGAACGATCACGATTACGCCAGAGGCTTTCAAAGCATACATGACGGACACCGTCTTAAGCCTGAAAAAATGGGGATTCAAAGATTTCCTCTTTATTAACACACATGTGGGGAACGTGCCGATTATCAATCAAATTTCATTAGACCTGCAACGGGATGAAGGGATTCGTTGTGCGCAAGTGGATTACTGGCGTTTCTTAAAAGTACATGACAAGGGAATTATTGAAACCGGGGATCTGGCTCATGCCCATGCCAGTGAGGCAGGAACATCCGTCATGCTTTACCTGTTCCCGGAGTTGTCTGATACCAGCAAGTGGGTTCATGAACCGCCGAAATTTGTCGATGCCTTCCCAGATATTATCAAGTATCCCAAATTCAGCTCTTATACAGATTCAGGAACCATTGGCGATGCAACCGCAGGTACTCGCGAAAAAGGAGAAGCGATTGTAAAACGTTCGGTTGACCGAATTGTCCAATTCCTGAGAGAAGAGTGGGGATACCATGATCAGAACAATTGAAAAGGTTCTTGAAACCGTTTCCGTTCTTTTGCTTGTCATGTTAGTGCTGCTCATTAGCCTGCAAATTTTTACCCGATTCATTGGTAGCTCCTTTATTTGGACGGAGGAGCTATCTCGTTACACGTTGGTGTACATTACCTTTTTGGGAGGTGCGTTGGCTTATTACAAAGGAGAAGGCCTTCGAATCACTTTTTTGGTAGACCGTTTTCCGGACAAGGTCAAGAAAATCAATAACGCTGTAATCCTGATCCTAACCATTTTCCTTCTTCTGTTTACCGTTTACGTAAGCATTAAGTTCACGATCAGTCTTTGGGACTCAAAAACGACTGCTTTGCAGTGGGACAAAGGTTTGATTGCCATGTCCCTCCCGATTGGCTTCTCCCTGGTTTTGTTGAAGTTGATTCGTGAATGTAAAGGGTTGTTATCAGCAAAGTAGGGAGGTGAGTGAATGTTAGTCATCCTTTTGGTATCGTTGATCGTCTTGATTTTTTTGGGCATGGATTTGTCTTTCGCGATGATGGCCAGTTCCGTTCTGATCGTTGGCGCTGTCTTCCTTCAAGGCGATCAATTCATTCCGCTTGAAGTCATCCCGCAACATCTGTTTGCCGGAGTAGACTCCTTCAGTTTTACGGCGATTCCTCTCTTTATCCTGATGGGGGAGATTATGAATCGAGGCGGGATAACGGATTATTTGGTAACGTTTTGCCAACGAATGGTAGGCCATATTCGCGGAGGAGTTGCCCAGACCGGTGTCGCATTGAACGTGGTGATGGCAGGGATTTCCGGTTCGGCGGTTGCCGACTGTGCCGCAACGGGTTCGATTTTAATCCCAGCTATGACAAAGGACGGGTACAGCCCAGCCAAAAGTTCCGCCATCATCTCGGCGGCATCGACAATCGCGCCTGTGTTTCCGCCCAGTATCCCAATGATTATCATCGGTTCTATCACCGGTATATCGGTCGGAAAATTGTTCTTGGCGGGCGTCATTCCAGGATTGATGATGGCGATTTCCTTGATGGTGTATCTCTATTTTTACGCGAAAAGGCATAATATGCCCCGCAGGGAAAAAGCGACAGTGAAGGAGCGCCTGTTCGCAACCAGAGACGCTTTGCCTACGTTAATGTTACCGATTCTCGTCGTCGTGACGATTTTTTCCGGAGTAGTAAGTCCCACAGAATCAGCGGTGATAGGAGTTCTTTACGCTCTGGTGCTTACGATCGTCTTCTATCGAAAGCTAACGTTTCATGGCCTTTACACCGTTTTTTTGGAAGCGGTTGTATCGACAGGTTCGATTATGCTGATCTGCGCAGCGGGTGTCCTGTTCGGTTGGATTGCCACGTTCTTCGGATTAGGCGATCTGTTGCAAGAGTTCTTGTTTTCCTTGGGAGAAAACAAACTCACTATTCTGATTTTGGTCAATCTTCTTCTGTTGGTATTAGGGATGTTCTTTGAAGCAATTCCCATTATCTTGTTGATGGTTCCGATTTTGTATCCCGTATTGATGAACGTAGGAATCGATCCGATTCACTTCTCCGTGATCATGGTGGTTAACCTCATGATCGGATTGATTACCCCGCCAATTGGCCTTCATTTGTATATCACCGCGGCGATTGCCAAAATACCGATAACACATGTAATCAAGGCTTCGGTTCCTTTCATGGTTGTTTTGTTGACGGTGTTGGTGCTCGTCACCTTTATTCCAGCACTTTCATTATATTTGCCAAATTTACTCTTATCCTAGAAGTCTTAAGGGGGAATCATGTATGAAGAAAAAATGGCTTGCCGGAATGCTACTCTTATCCTTGCTGGCTGTTACCGCATGCGGCCAAAGCAGCCAGGAAAGCTCCAATGATTCTGGCAACTCTACTGCTTCGCAGAAGAAAGTCATCCAGATGAAGTCGGCGGATGTCATGGCTGCTGAAAGTGCTTACGGTCAGGGAATGGAAATGTTTGCCGATTTGTTAAGGGAAGATACAAATGGGGAGATTGACATCAAGCATTTTCCGGCTGGGCAGCTTGGCAAGGATTTGGATATTGTGGAAGGCGTGAAACTGGGAAGTATTGATATCGGGATCGTTGGAGCCGCGCAAAATAAGGTCACGGATGCGCTTAGTATTCCTTTCCTGTTTGAAGATGCGGAACACATGAACAAAGTGTTGCGTGGAGATATTGGAAAGAAGCTGAGAGAGAAATATGAAGAACAAACAGGCATTAAGTTGATTGGCTTTGCGTATTTTGCTCCTCGGGTGCTCACAACCAAGGGAGTGGAAGTGAAAACTCCGGCAGATTTAAAAGGACTCAAGATTCGTGTGCCGGAAGTTCCGATCATGGTAGACACCTGGAAAACATTAGGAGCAAGCCCAACCCCAATCGCCTTTACTGAATTGTTCTCGGCTTTGCAAACCGGTGTTGTCCAGGCACAGGAAAATCCATATGAAATCATCCTGCAAAACAGTTTCTACGAAGTTCAGGATACTTTGATTGAGACGTTCCATAGTATTCCAGCCCGCTACTTGATTATGAACAAAAAAAGATACGATTCCCTTACGCCGGAACAACAGGAATTGATTGAGAAAAATTGGCTTAAAGCTGCCGATTTCATTGAAAAAACGTATCTGGAAAACGACGCAAAATATAAACAGGAATTGCTTGCCAAGGGAATGAAATTTATACAGCCGGATATCGAGGCCTTTAGGGAAGCGACGAAAGATGTGTGGAAGAAGTACGCTCCTGAGGCGTGGGGGGAAGGAGTGTATGAAGAAATCCAGGCTTTAAGAAAAAACCAGTAAGGGAAAACTCTTTCCGCGCCGCCAGGTTTTCTGCTTTACCTTAATATAGAAAGGAGAGGAATGCGATGAGAGTAGCGATTGCGCAGTTAACCGCAGATAAGGACAAAGCGGTTAATTTAGAGAAGGCAATAACCTACATTCAAAAAGCAAAAGAACGTGGAGCCGATTTTGTCCTCCTTCCCGAGTTGTACATGGCGGCTGCATTGCCCGGTTCCGGAATTGCCCCGGCGGATGTCGCCGAGCCTTTGGATGGACCCTTTGTGTCAGGATTGGCAGAAGCTGCCCGACAACATCAAATCTATGTCATTTGTGGCGTCTTTGAAAAAATCGAAAATGATCCCAAGCGTGCGTATAACACCACCGTGGTGTTCAATCGTCAGGGAACCCTGATTCACGCTTATCGAAAAACCCATCTTTACGATGCATTTTCCTTTAAAGAATCGGATACGATTGCGCCTGGCAACGAATCGTACAAAGTTTTCCCTACCGAGTTTGGTCCGATTGGGCTCATCGTTTGTTATGAAGTAAGATTCCCGGAGATCGCCAGACAATTTGCTCTCCAGGGGGCCGATGTGCTGTTTATTCCCGCCGGTTGGGTAGCAGGCCCGATGAAGGAGGATCATTGGGAAACGTTAGTCCGTGCCAGAGCGATTGAAAACACAATGTTCATCTGCGGTGCCGACCAAGTAGGCAACATCTTTTCCGGGCGAAGCCTGATTGTCGATCCGATGGGTGTCGTATTGGCAAGCGGCGGAGAAGAGGAAACGCTATTGGTCGCAGATATCGATTTGGATCGGGTGAAGCGGGTGCGCCAAAAATTACCGAGTGTTCATCACCGCAGAACAGAACTGTATGAACGTAAATAATGAAGTTTACGTTACCTGATTAGATATCCGTTTCTGCAGATTCATCAACCTTTGTCCAAATGAGAGAATGGGCCAGAACCTCATGTTAGCGGACATTTCCCTCAAACCTTAAGCAAGCGAATAAGGCTGCATTCTTTTTGAGGCCGTCGGCATCATTTATTGACAGGAACCCATTATGAAAAGACGAGAGAGCACGTTTGCCGTGCTCTTAGCGTGATGACAAACGATCATGCGCATAAGGAGCGTGGCACATTTCCGGAACGAACCTTTTGCCAACCGTCTCAGCGGAACAATCCCGAAAGAGGAGCTTTCGGGCGCAAACTTGAAATACGTTGTGGCTATGCTGCTTTTTGCGCCCGCCTCTTCGGGATTGTGGAGCGGACAGTATCTCTTCCCTGCTGGTTGGCAAACGGGTCCAGTGGAGGAAATGTGCCACCTTTCCAAATGAGTGAGACTTTGTCTTCCGTCTGAGAGCACTTTTGCCGTGCTCTCCGGAAAGGCTTCCATTCGGAATGTTTTATGTTACAGGTTGTTGCGATTTCAGTTTTTGCCTTTTACGCAATGTATGTCTTCTTCCCCATTCGTGCACGGCCTAAAGCAAAAGTAAGTTCCTGACAAGTGCGGTTCCGTGTGTGCCAGTCTCATTCAGTTGTGCCGGAACGGACATATGGCTTCAAAAGGGGCTGTCCAGAAAGTCAGTGAAAACTGAGTTTCTGTGACAACCCCTTTTCTGTAACGACTTGAATGTTCATTGATTTTGTTAGTTCATGGAGGACGGCGAGGGGATCTCTTGCTGCTCGTTTACGGGTTCGTCTCTCGTTTCACCAGCTCGTCATATTTGAGCCGCAACAATTCGATGGCGTTGGCAACGTCTTCTTTCGTCGAAAGGAAAACCGAAACCCAACCCGATTCGGGAAACATGTGGTGGGGTTGTGCGCGTCCTGAACCCACGAGTTGATCGCGGATCGGTTTGGAAAAGAGCAGGTCCACCAGATGATCTCCATGCACATGCCCGATCTCTGTTCCTCTGTAAAGAAATTCAATCCCGCCAAATCGGTGGGGCCGCCGGGTTACCTCCGGCCAGGATAGCAACCGCTCGGCGATCATGCGGCTTGCGTTTTGCATCATGCCTTTCCTCCTTTCCGTTGTCCAGCCCTGAGCCGGGACTGGTAAAACCACAGGATGCCCGCGTGAAGGGCGGCCAGTACGAGATACATGTTGCTGTACAGGCGGCTGTTCGGGTCAAGATGCAGCGGATTCCAGCTGACGGCCGCATCTTGTTCGGCCGCGATGCCGTAAATGCCCGCGCCCACTCCTTGGGCAATGAAATTGAGCATCGAGAACAGGCCCATGCCTACGCCAACCTGCTCCCGGGGCAGTGTTTGGGAAATCGTATTGGACATGGCGACGCCGATGAAGGATTGCCCGACATTGCCGAGGATCAGAAACGCTGATATCCAGAGCGGGGAAACGCCCGCGAAGCTGGAGAGCAGGAGAAAGCAAGTGATCAAGGCGCCGGAAGCAATTCCAAACAGAAACGCATTTCCCTTCAGGTCGGCCAGTTTTCCTCCTTTTCTCCCCAGCATGGAGGAGGCTAGCGCGGCGGGAACCATGGCAAATCCGATCCAGTCGGAATCCAGCCGGTATACCTCCGCCAAAAGTTTCGGGGTGAGGAAATACAGGGAGATGCCAATGGCATTGATGAGGAACGCAAGGGTGAGCGCGGACGAAAACCGTTTGTTCCGAAACAGCTCGGGCCGGATGAACGGCTGCTTTGCGGCGCGAATCCGGGCGATCAACAGCGCCAACGCGGCGAGACCGGCCAGGATCAGCCCGCCGCTTTGCCCGGTCACGCCCATCAACAGCAAGGCGACGGCGGCGGCAAGCAGCCCTCCTCCCAACCAATCGAACCGTTCGGGTGTCCCTTTGGCTTCATCGATATCGATCAAATGTTTGCGGTAAAAGGGCAGCATCAAGAGGAGGAGGAGCGGGGGAACAAAAAGCCAACGCCAATGGGCCATGCTCACAATGAGGGCGGATACCACGGGAGCCAGCGCGCTGCCCAACGCGACCCCGACGGCGTTCATCGCCAGGGCTTGCCCTCTGCGCTCCGCCGCCACATACCGCGTGGGGATGATCATCGCCAACGCGGGAATACAGGCAGCTCCGGCCGATTGCAGGCATCTTCCCAACAGCGCGGTCCAGTAGGAGGCGGAGAGCAGCCCCACCAGTGAACCGATGGCAAACAGCGACAGTCCAAACGTCAGCAAGTTCTTGAGCCGGAACCGGTCCGCCAGCTTTCCGTACGTTACCGTTCCGAATGCGTAGATGATCATATATCCGGAGGAGAGCCAGCTGACCTGTGCGTACGAAAGCTGAAATTCCTCGCTGACTTGCGGCAGAACGATGTTGAACATGAGCGAGGTCATGGATGACAGGGCGATAGTGAACAGCAAAAGGCGCATCAGTTTTGCGGTGTTGGGGTGTTTCAGCGCGACATGCATGGGAAGGACACTTCCTTTCGCGTGTTGTATGCAAGTGCTTGCTTTCATCAAGCGGGAAAAACTAGGGGGTTAACCCCCTGACAAACAACGCGACGCTTTCTTCAATAAAGTCGTCCAGCGTGATGCCCGGTGCCGGATTCTCGTTCAACTTGCTGATGAACGCGCCAAAATTCATCCACATGAAGGACAGGGCCAAAAGGTCGGGCCGGCCGTTGACGATCAGCCCACGCTCCGCCATGGTGCGGAAGTAGTCGGTCAGCAGTTGTTTGAGTTGCTGCGGATGCCGCAGCGCCCGCTCATGCACTTTCTCCGGCAGGGTGTTGCCCGCTTTGTGCGCAATCTCGTGCAGCTTGCGGTTGCGGTTCATGGTGCGATGGTAGGTCCGGCTGATTAACAGCAAGTCCGCGTGCAGATCCCCGGTCAACCGCTCGCGGAACAGCTTCGTCATTTCTTCGGCGTAGTGGAACCGGTCGAACGCAGCTTCCAGAAGCTTCTGCTTGCTGCCGAAATGGCGGAACAGCGTCACCTCGTTCACCCCGGCATGAGCGGCGATTTCCTTGGTGGTTGTGCCGTTATACCCCTTTTCCGCCATGAGCTCGATGGCGGCCAACAAGATTTTGTCGCTGGTGCTTAGCTGGTTGTCCAAGAACTTTCCCACCTTGAATGCAAGTGCTTACTTACATCTTCACTTTATGCAAATTCTGGTGACATGTCAAGATTCGATTGCAGGATCATACTTTTCTCGCTCACATTTGGGAAAAATCAGCGGAAAAGAAAGGCCCTATGCGGATGAGGCGAAAAGCGGACCAGCGGAGCTCGATTGGGGCGGACATGTTTGGACGGGGAACGGAGTTGCCAAAGGGCGTTCCCTGGACAAAAATTCCCCGTCTTCCCCGTCCCAGGCTGCGCGGTTGTCGTGACATTTTGCATCGCCGCGTTCAGAGGCCCTTTTCAAGTTGAAGCAGGGGAACGGGATCATGTATCATAAAAAAACAGGTTTGGCCAGGGGTGGCGGTAAAGGCGGCCGGAAAGAGAAACGGGCAACGCATGGGACTCTGAAATTTTTTGGGATAAGGAAAGGCTCGCAACGTTTTCCAGGTAAACATCTTGCCTGAAAAGCGCGTCACATAACAGGGAAATTCAGGTTATCAGGAGGGCATCATGAACAAGAAATGGCTGTTTTCCATCCTGGCTTTGCTTTCCGTTTCCGTGATCGGTTGCACCAATGCTTCCACCAATGCTTCCCCTGCGGCTCAAACGCAGGTTGCCGGGCAGACCGAGCAGGAACAGGACGTTGATGCGGCAAAGCAGGATCAAGGTGAGGAGCAAACCGGTCAGGAACAGCTTGAAGCTGAAGAAGAGCAGGATGAGAATGAAGAAGATCAAGAACCTGCCAATCACGACGCGATTGTTGTGGTAACGAAAGAGGGAACCGTCAAAAGTTTGTACACGGAAACGCTGAGCAGCTTGTCCAGGTACATGATGTTGCTGGAGACAGCAGATGGACAGCGTGAGGTCATCCGAATCAAACGCGCCGATTTTCGCGAATTGGGGGTAGGCGATCAGGTCGTGGCAGAGTTGAAATACGATACCTCCGCCAACAAAAAGCGTTACGGAGACAAGGGGAAATTGGTATCCGCGAAGGTGCATCGGGCAGATCAGCAGAATTAGAATGTAAACCAGGGAAAAGAAATGCAGGCATCGCGTCTTGCATTTCTTTTTCTTTCCGTTCAGTTCTCTCGCCAAGAAAATCCGGGACAAGTGGATGACACCGCTGCACGCTTTGCAACGCGGAGGGAACGGAGAACACGGGTGATTGAAATGATCTACTGAGTCGATGTGAAGGAAGAAAAGGCGAAGCTCCAATGAACCGCGGAATGTGCGAAGTTGGAAATGGATCCGCTGCCATTATAAAGAGGAAGAACCGCCCCATAATCCTGTTTCGGAGGATTACGGGGTTTTTGCCCGCGGGAATTGGATTTATCCTACATGAGACAAGCTTTCAAAGTTTCACCGATCCTCTCGTTGATCACGAGCGTTGCCAAATGATCATATGGCGTAGACGTCTGATTGATCAACACCAGGTGTTTTCCGGCGAAATGTCTGATCAACCCTGCAGCCGGGTACACTCTTAAGGATGTTCCCGCGACAATCAACACTTCTGCATTTTCAATGTACCAGATGGATTTATTCAGCGTATCCAGATCCAGGCTTTCTTCATACAGAACGACATCCGGTTTGACAATGCCTCCACATCGGTTGCACGTCGGCACACTATCGGATTCCAGCACATAGTCCAGATCAAAGAAATGGTTGCACTTCATGCAATAATTTCTTTTTACGGAGCCATGCAGTTCCAAAACCTCTTTGCTTCCGGCTTCCTGATGAAGTCCGTCGATGTTTTGCGTGATCACCGCTTTCAGCTTGCCCATCTGCTCCAGCTTTGCCAAAGCCAGATGCGCATGATTCGGCTTCGCATCTTTGTATATCATTTTGTTCTTGTAAAAATCGAAAAACTCTTTGGGGTCATTTTGAAAAAAGGTATGGGACAGGATTTCTTCCGGTGAAAGATGACTCTCGCCTATGCGTTGGGAAAAAAGGCCATTCGCACTTCTGAAGTCTGGAATATTGCTTTCGGTGGAAACCCCTGCTCCCCCGAAAAACACGATATTCGTGGAAGCGTGAATGATATGGCGCAATGCTGAAATTTTTTCCGATTTTGCCGGATCCACGAAGCTCACCTCACCAACCACAAGTATTCCCACGGCCGCCACGTGGACATCGATGTATCGAATCGCCGGATGGATCTCATTGCCTGACAAGGTTGAATTGCGGCATGTTTGGGGAAAGGAAGGAGCATAACAAGGTTTTCTTCCAGAATGGCCACAATCCTTCTGCCGAGCATTTTCTTTTGCCTGAATCCATGCCGAACCGGTGCGCAACCATTTTGGGGTCTGATTCCGGCGGTGGATTTTCCCTTGGCACGCATGGCTGGGCAAATGCATAAGATGGTCGCAGATTCCGCAAATTGCAAGCGTGAGGAGAGTGAACACAGAATTGCATCCTTATTACGCTTATCCGTATTACGGCGCGCAGTGGTTTCATCCAATGCTCTGTTATTGGCCCCCTCGCCCCAACTACCGGAACTGGCCCCCGCATGTCCAGGACATGATCCAGCAGGTGCGAAGCGAACCTCCAATCGAATGGAGAGATTACGGCGGCAGACCGTTCGTGGTGAATATTGAGGAAGCTGCCGAACGAAATGTGAATTATCGCACGGCAATTTGGACGGGAAGACATTTGCAGGTGACGTTGATGAGCATTGATGTGGGGGACGATATTGGTCTGGAAATGCACCCCGATGTGGATCAGTTCATCCGCATTGAACAAGGACGGGGATATGTGCAAATGGGAGAGCGGCAGGATCATCTTGATTTTGCCCGAAATGTTTTCGAAGATGACGCGATTCTGATCCCCGCGGGTACGTGGCACAATGTGACCAATACGGGAAATGTGCCGCTGAAACTGTACTCCATTTATGCTCCGCCCCAGCATCCGTTCGGCACGGTGCAGAGGACGAAGGAGGAGGCCCAGGCGGCCGAGCGGTGACGGGTCGGCAAGCAGCGTTGCGACTCGGTTTGAGGAAACATGGTTGAGGAAGCATGTGAAAAAAGCCGCAGAGCACTTCGACAGGGTGTTCTGTGGATTTCCTCATTGGTTGGGTTTGGACAGGCTTTCAGGTGAAGTGTATAATGGGGAAAAGATGAGGCAGACTATCGGTATTGGAGTCCATTGAACAAAAAACGTTCTGAAAACCAAGGAGATGCTGGCAAGATGATCGTCGTCACGAACCGGATTAAGGTTAAAAAAGGAATGGGTGCGGCGATGGCGCCGCGTTTTACGGCGCCTGGCCCGCTTGACACTTTCGAAGGCTTTGTCAAGGTGGAAGTTTGGTTGACCCAGAACCTGACGGAATACGATGAGTTGAATGTAAACATGTATTGGGAGACGCTTGATTCCTTTACCGCCTGGAGAAACAGCGATGCTTTTCAAGAGGCGCACAAACGTCCGGAACCGGGTTCGGAGGAGGCGAAGCAGGAATCTCCCATCCTCGGAAGCGAGATTATCACGTATGAAGTGGCAGCGGTAAAGGAAAGCGCGAAAAAATGATATTTCCCTGCGGCAGTTGTCAACGCCGGAATTAATTTGACCCACTAGCGCCGGGATAATTTTGACCCGCTTCTGCGTCTGGCGCCGTTTGGGGAAAAAACGTTGGATCATTGTGTTAATACCTTAGAAAAGCATCGCGATCAGCGGTGCTTTTTGACTGATTAGAAATTATGCAAGGCTAATTTTTGCAGATAACCGAGGTTTCCCCCAAAAGTACTCGGAATAGGTTGCAAAGTTCCATCACACTTTTGGGGATTTTTTCAAAAGGTAGGATTTCAGGCGAGCGCCTGAACGCCTTTTAATTCGAAAAAAAATATGTTACCATGTAGTTGGTAGGGAGTAATAAAAATTACTTCAGTTCAGAATACTACTAATCTGGAGCGCGGATATATGGAAAATCCGATCACACAATTAAAAAGTAAAATTTCCGAGTTAACCGAGACCCAGCGGAAAGTTGCAGACTATATCATCAAAAATCCGGTAGATGTGGCGTTTTTGACGATCGATCAATTGGCCGGATTGGTCGAAACGAGTACGACTACCATCATGAGGCTGACCTTCAGTTTGGGTTATTCCGGCTATTCTGAATTTCAGAAGGGCCTCCAGGAAATTTTGCGGAACAGAGCCGATCCGAATACTAGATTGGCCGCTAATTTAAAGGATACGACCGGAAGCGACCTATGGGTCCGTTGTGCTGAGAATCACATCAAGAACATCCAGTCGACCTTTGAAATGAATTCGAGCGATTCCTTGCAAAGTATATTGGAAATGATTATTTCCGCAAAACATATTTATTGTACGGGAGTCAGAAGCGGATTGCCCGTAGCGCAAAGCTTAACATACGGACTTAACCGGTTGCTCGGCAACTGCGATTTGGTGCATGCCGATCATTTCGAATGGACGGAAAGAGTGCATGATTTCGATTCATCGGTTTTGGTTATTGCGACCACCTTCCCGAGGTATGCCAGAAAAGTATACGAGTTCGTCAAAGCTGCCAAGGAGAACGATGCGAAGGTTATATCCATAACGGACAGCTACTCTTCCCCGTTGGTCAAGTATTCGGATGCGGTTTTACCATGCAATGTAAGCAGTGTGGCGTTTCATAATTCGATCATCGCTCCTATTTTTATAGCGGATTACATCATAAGCGCCGTCGCTATTCAATACCCGGAAAAGACAAAACATCGTCTTGATAAGCTTGATGCCATCCTCAAGGAAACGAATTATCATTTAACTTGATTGAACCGGAATCTCAAAGGTGTGGGAAAAAGAAGTTCGGACCGGTTCGGGACTGAAGCCCATCCGCAGGAATAAAACATCTTGGTTTTTAAGCAGCCAGTTGCCGATATTGAATCGGTGACTGGTTGTTTCATTATCTTTATGAATGCGAAGCGAGTTATAGTGTTGTCTTGTACAATCGTTCAACGATGGCGGTCGTTGTACAGGTAATATCTTCGAGATAGTATGTTTCAGGCTTTAGTGTGAAATGAAACGATTCTATTGGGGCATTATCAGCAGGCGTCCCTTAACGGGTCATGCTCATGGTAATGCCCTTTTCCTTTCCCGCCTGTTGAAACACATGAGATGTATAAACTGTTCAAAAAAAGGGTTTACACGAAAAAAAACAAATGTTACTATTACTTCGAAAGTAAAAAATATTACTGCGGGTAATTTTGTAGTTATATTTACTACAACGTTGGAGGTGAAGTATTTATGAGCAGTTTTTATTTTGGAATGATTGCGCCATTATTGCCTCAAGGGATTATTCAACGAGCCAAGCGGCTTAGCGCCTCTCTTTTTTGCGACGTGATGGGGCGGACGGGAGCCATGGATCCTTCTATAAAACCTGTTTCCTCCGGAATGAAGGTGTTCGGCACTGCGTTGACGGTGGATTTGAGACCGGGGGATAACCTTTTCCTGCATCAAGCGATTCATTTGGGTCAGGAGGGTTATGTGATCGTTGCGGACGGAAAGGGCCATGTTGCAAACGCTTACCTTGGCGAGCTGATGGCGGAGGCGGCACAGAAAAAGGGCCTGGAGGGAATCGTCATTGACGGAGCCGCACGTGATAAAGAAGCTCTTATCCGGCTCAATTTTCCGATTTTTTGCAAAGGCTTTAATCCGAACGGCCCGCATAAAGACGGTCCCGGCAAGCTGCATACGGCTATTTCCTGCGGTGGGGTTTCCGTGCATCCCGGGGATTTGGTCGTTGGCGATGATGACGGTGTCGTTATTGTGCCAAGAAATATCGTAGACGAGGTGCTCACCCTGGCCGAGAAAAAGGCGGAAGATGAGGAGAAACGCAAGCTGGCCATAAGGCGGGGAGAGATCGAGCCGTCTTGGTTAAAAACAGCGATGGCGCCCTACGGATTGAAATAAAATTCAAAACCAATAAATGGAAAGGATAGAGAGATGAAGCTGGGGTTTATTGGATTTGGAGAGGCAGCATTTGAATTGTCGGCAGGACTGAAACAGCAAGGCGAGGTAGACATTGTCGCTTACGATGCGATGTGGAACGACGCAACATTCGGTCCCTTGATTAAGGAACGGGCGGAAAAAGCCCAGGTGCGGTTGCAGAAAGAGCCGGAAGCTGTGTTAAGCGAAACCGACGTTCTGGTCGTTGCCGTTCCTGCGGACAAAGCTTACGAAGTCAGCGTCACTTTAAAACCGTTCTTGAAGCAAAATTGTATTTACATAGATGTATCCGCTTCCAACCCGACTGTGAAACAAAAAATTCATCACAATATTTGCGGGACCGGGGTGAAATTTGTTGATGCAGCCATGATGGGGCCATTGCCGGTGTACAAGCATAAGGTGCCTATCTTGGCGAGCGGAAGCGGAACCGACGCTTTCATTGAGCTTCTGTCTCCATACGGGATGGACATCAGCAAGGTTAGTGACAAGCCTGGAGACGCTTCAGCGGTTAAATTGATCCGCAGCATCTATATGAAAGGAATTGCGGCTCTGCTGCTCGAGATGTTGGAAGCGGCTCACCGCTATCATGTAGAAGAGCTTGTGATCGGTTCCATAAGCGAAACGATGGACGGCAAAAGCTTCCATGAGACGATGAACCGGCTCGTAACCGGCACAGCCATCCATGCAGTCAGAAGAGCCGCTGAACTGGCCGGTTCCATCGATATGCTGGAATCATCAAACATCGATGCGACCATGTCGAAAGCGGCAAAAGATAAACTGGATTTACTGTCCCGTTTCAATCTGAAGGAAAAATTTCAAGGAAAAACACCAAGCCGCTGGCAGGATGTCATTGAAGCGTTAAAATGAAAAAACCAAAGGGGGATTATGCTATGAAAAAGTGTTTTTCGTTTGCAGCAGTTTGTGTTCTGGCCATGGGAATTTTGGCCGGATGCACATCCCCGGTGGCCCAAAATAGCAATGAAACCGCAACTGGTTCCCAGACCAATACCGAGACGAGTGCACCGAAGACGGATTACCCGACAAAGCCGATCACATTGATCGTTTCCTTTGCGGCCGGCGGCGGAACGGATTTGGGGGCGCGTCTGCTGACACCTTACCTGGAAAAGGAGCTGGGCGTTCCGGTTGTTGTGGAAAATAAACCGGGCGGCGGCGGATGGGTCGGTTACTCCGAGCTGCTGAAAGCCAAACCGGACGGCTATACGCTTGGTTACGTGAACACACCGGGTCTCATTACCGGTTATGTGAACCCATCTGCAAAGAGAACAGAGAATCTCGACAGCTTTGATTTTATTATCAACCACGTTTTGGATGCAGGCGTGATCGCCGTGCGCGCCTCGGATGACCGTTTTGCAAACGTGAAAGATTTGATCGAATATGCAAAGAAAAACGAGCTTTCCACAAGCAGCAACGGCGTTGGCTCCGGCAACCATTTTGCCACGCTGCAAATGAACAAGCAGCTGGGAACCAATTTCAGAGCCGTGCATTTCAGCGGCACATCGGAAGCGTTGGCCAGCGTGCTTGGAGGTCACGTAGACGTCCTTATTGCAAAGGTCGGAGAAGTGGTTGAGCCGATGAAAGAAGGGCAGCTGAAAGTATTCGCCGTCATGATGCCGGACCGCGTTCCGCAGTTGCCGGATGTGCCGACGCTTAAGGAAGCTATCGGTGTGAACATTGAAAACTATTCGATCAGAGGGATCGCTGGTCCTAAAGGCATGGATCCGCAAGTTGTCGCAAAACTCCAGGAGGCGCTGGAAAAAGCGATGACAAACCCCGAACACGTTCAAAAAATGAGCGATATGGGATTGAATATTGATACCACCAAAGGCGAAGATTTCAAAAAGTTGCTTCAGAAAGAAGAAGCTAGCGTGAATGAACTGAAAGGTTTGCTCGGTTGGTAAAGTAAGGTCAATTAATTTACCACGAGGAAGTGATAATTTTGAAAAATTTGGGCGTTTACATGGCGCTTTTCTTTCTTCTCTTCAGCGGGATCATGTTTTGGGAAGCGTCGTCGATGGATTATTACAGCGAATACGGCCCGGGACCCGGCTTTCTGCCGCTTTGGGTAAGCGGATTCATTTTCGTATTGTCCGTCGTGTATCTTGTCGTTGCGCTCAAAAAAGAGATCATTTTAATTTCGAAGATTTTGCCTAAAGGCGAAGGGCTTGTCAATGTACTGGTATGTGTGGGTTCATTAATCCTTTTCATGATGATTGTGCCTTTTGTGGGATTTTTAATCGGAAGCGCGGTAACCCTATTTATTTTGTTTATGCGCGGTTACAGATGGTATTGGAGCGCGTGTCTCTCCGTAACGGTAGCGTTTGTTATTTTTTGGGTTTTCGGTGTCGTTTTGCAAGTGCCGTTGCCTGTAAACGATTTTGGCTGGTAGGAGGGACGGATCAATGGACTCGTTGGGTTTCTTGTTGCATGGATTCGAGACAGCACTTACATGGCAAAACTTGCTGTATTGCCTGTTGGGGGTTTCCTTCGGCATGTTCATCGGCGTCCTTCCCGGCTTGGGGCCTACGGCCGGAACGGCGCTGCTGTTGCCGCTGACCTTTGCGCTTGAGCCGGTTTCCGCCATTATTATGCTGGCCGGAATTTACTATGGCTCGATGTATGGAGGGACCATTACTTCCGTATTGATCAATACCCCCGGGGAGGCCGCTTCGTTAATTACTTGTCTGGACGGCCATCCGCTGGCCAAGCAGGGACGCGCGGGAGTGGCTCTCGGTATTGCGGGGATCGGTTCCTTTATCGGCGGCATCATTTCTATTGTAGGGTTGGTATTAATCGGCCCGTTTCTAGCGAATCAGGCGCTTAAATTCGGTCCTCCCGAATTTTTTGCACTGGTGATTTTGGGGCTCTCCCTGCTTCTCGGATTAATGGGGAAATCGCTGTTAAAAGGGATCATTGGAGCGCTTTTCGGATTAGCTTTGGCTTTTATCGGACAGGACCAAAGCTCCGGCATTATACGGTTTGCGTTCGGGCAAACGGAATTGATGGATGGCTTTGATTTTATATCGATTGCGATGGGTATGTTTGGCCTTTCCGAACTGTTTCTGAACGCGGAACAAAGCTTGAAAGGGAAAGCTCCTGCTCCTCCTAAAGTGAAAGGGCTTTTGCCGAATAAGGAGGAATGGGGACCTTCCATGAAAGCGATCGGCAGAGGAAGCGTGCTGGGGTTCCTGATCGGATTAATCCCGGGCACCAACTCGGTCATTCCCACGATTCTCAGCTATTCCATGGAAAGGAAGCTGTCCAAAGATCCTTCCCGCTTCGGAAAAGGGGCGTTGGAGGGAGTCGCCGGCCCGGAGACCGCCAACAACTCCTACTGCGGCGGCGCGCTGATTCCTTTATTTACGCTGGGGATTCCGAGCTCGCCTACCGTTGCGGTGTTATTGGGTGCTTTTATCATGCACGGTCTTACCCCGGGACCGACGCTTTTTCAGAAAAACCCCGACTTGGTGTGGGGAATTATCGCCAGCATGTTTGTCGGCAATGCCATGCTGCTGATTTTGAATCTGCCGCTGGCCAATGTTTGGGCCAGAATTACGATGGTTCCGTTTAAGCTGCTGTTTCCGATCATTATTATGATTACGATTGTCGGAACCTACAGCTTGAATAACAGCATGTTTGACGTAGGGGCCATGTTGGTGTTCGGGATTCTGGGTTATTTGTTTAAAAAAGCGGAGATACCGCTGGCTCCGATCATACTGACTTTTGTACTCGGCTCTCTCATGGAGAAAACGTTGTTGCAATCGTTAACCATTTTCAAAGGGGATTTCCTCGGTTTCTTCACGCGGCCGATTTCCGGGACGATTTTGTCGATCGCGATCCTGACTTTGCTCTTTAGCATCGTTACCTCGATCAGAAATAAGCGTGTCATTACCGAAGATGTGGAAATGTAATGTGAATTCGCAGACGCAAACAGCGATCCGCAAATTGTCGCAAAGCTTCAGGATGCTTTTGAAAAAGCGATGAATAATCCGGAGCACGTGAAAAAGTTGCTGCCAAAAAACTGACAATGCCCAAATGAAGCAGCTGATATTCATCTCGAGGGGGAACAGAGGGAACAACATGGCGGAGAATGACGTTAGGGTTGCAAAAGCGGATCTTGAGCATTTTGTCTGCAAGCTTTTTCAAGGGGCCGGCATGGATGAAGAGCAATCGTCAATCGTTGCCAGGCACCTTGTGCTTGCCAATTTGCGGGGAGTTGATTCCCATGGCGTTTCCAGAGTGGAGATCTATACGAGAAGATTGGATCTCGGCATAGACAGCAAGAGCGCCAAAGCGAAGATAGTCAAAGAATCGGCCTCAAGCGCGTTAATAGACGGAGGGGCCGGACTCGGCATCATTATGGCGACGGAGGGTATGAAGCTTGCCGTTCGGAAGGCGCAGGAAACCGGACTGGCGGTAGTGGGCATTAAAAACTCCGGCCACTGCGGCATGTTGGCGGATTACACGTTGTATGCAGCGCGGCATAATTGCCTGGCGATCGCTACTACCAACGCTCCTGCGAATATGGCGCCTTGGGGCGGGAAAAAAGCCTTCTTCGGCACGAACCCTTTCTCGTACGGCGTTCCTGCCGGAAAGGAAAAGGATATCGTTTTCGACATGGCTACCAGTGTGGTGGCGCGCGGGAAAATAACGCTGGCCCGCAAAAATAATCAACCAATCCCGCTCGGGTGGGCCATATCCAAGGAAGGAAAGCCGACTACGGATCCCGGCGAAGCTTTGGACGGCGGGTTGGTGCTTCCTGTCGGTGGGCCGAAGGGATATGGCCTTGCTTTTTTAGTTGATGTGTTATCGGGGCTTCTGACCGGGGCGGCATTTGGTCCTTATATCGGCAGCTTGTACAAGGATTTGGACCGAAATCAAAATGTAGGACAATTCTTTTTTGTCATGCGCGCCGATCTATTCGAGCCGTTGACGGAGTTTAAAAACCGCATCGATCAAATGATTCGGGAAATCCGCCAAATTCCGCTCGCGGAGGGGTTCGAACGAATTTATTTGCCGGGGGAAATCGAATATGAGATTGCTTTGGAAAGGGAACAGAACGGTATTCCGCTAACCCCCAAAATCATACGCGAACTTGAAACAGTAGGGAACCGGTACGGGATTCCCAGTCCTTTTTGAATGATCCGTTAAATGATTCGGGCGGAAGGGGCATATGTTCAGCAAAATCAATCGAGCAGGCACTCTTTATATAAAGCAATCATAGTCTCAGCGTGTAGACAAAGTACCGAATGGTACAAGGTCTACACGCTTTTTTGTCGAATAAATACGCCATTCAATGTTGTATAGACGGGATAAGAATACGCCTATGTTTGTTGATTTAGCATTGAATTTTGACGATTGATTCAAAATTGGAGTTGAATGAGATGTTTTTGCGAAGCCTTGAACTGCTGAAACCAGCGGACGCGGATCTGGATGCCTATCCTTTTTCCATACCGGCTATCCAAAGCCTGCAAACGCTTGAATTCAAGAGCAATGTGACGTTCTTTGTCGGGGAGAACGGGTCGGGGAAATCGACTCTGCTGGAGGCAATTGCCTACCAATGCGGATTTCATACGGCGGGCGGGGGCAGGAACAACTATTACGAAGTGGATGCGGCCCATTCCGCGTTGGGGGAACATATCCGGCTTTCCTGGCTGCCCAAGATCACCAACGGCTTTTTTCTGCGGGCCGAAACGTTTTATCACTTTGCCTCATACCTGGACACGCTGCCGGAGAGCTTGCGGTACTACGGGGGGCGTTCCTTGCATGAACAATCGCATGGCGAGGCGTTTTTGTCCCTGTTCACCCATCGCTTTAGGAAAAAGGCCATTTACCTTCTGGATGAGCCGGAAGCGGCTCTTTCGCCTGCGCGCCAGCTGGCTTTGTTGCGCATCATCAAAGATTTGGAGAAAGAGGCCCAGTTTATCATTGCGACTCATTCGCCCATCCTGCTTGGATATCCGAATGCGCAAATCCTCAATTTTGACGCACAACCGATTTCCGAAATTCGCTATGAAGAAACGATGCACTACATTCTGACCCGGAAGTTTCTTGAAAATCGAACGAAGGTTTTGCGAGAGTTGTTTGAAGAACAGGTTGAACAGGAAGATTAATGATTTCATTCCGTGCCGCAGATGGGCAGGGGGAGGGAGGGTTCCCTTCTCCGCTTTTTTGTGAAAAATCTTTGAAATCCTGTTCGTTTTTGCAGAAAGCAAAACGCCGTCCGGTTTGCCGGGCGGTGCAGTTTGCTTGCAATGGATTTATGGCAAATCAACTTTTCCAGGATGCAGTCGCTGCAAATTTTTTGGCGTTCAGGCTGCTTTTTTTGTAAATAAAAAAATTATCTGTAAATTACTATGAGAAAAATGTGAAATGAACAAAAATTATCTTTCACAACTGAAATTGTTTCATATTTGAAATGCAATGATGAAAAACAAAGCCCAAAAATCCCGGATAAAACCAGAAAAAATGGCAAAAATTGAAATTATTAATTTTTTAAAATACATTTATAAATGCATTCATAATGCCGTTAATTTAATAAATCTTCTTAATTTTCCTGTTTATAGTTAAACGAAAATGTAACGAAATTTTAAAAATGTGTGAAATTGGCATGGTTTTTGCTAATTCCTCATGGGTAAAGTATTGTAGTACTTTGCGACAAATTCGGTTTGCGGTTCACCTGTAAAACTTTTCAAAACGAGGGGGGAACATCGAAAAGTGAAACAGGCCATCGTCAATATCGGTACGTTGGTGACAGGCAGATTGGAAAGCGCGCGTACCGATGTTGAGTGTTTAGTCATGGAAGACGGCGTGATTACACACTTGGGCAGCCAGTCCATTGACTTGAGCGATTGCAATCTCGTTGTGGATGCCAATCGAACCACTGTCATTCCAGGCTTCATCGACTCGCATGTCCACGTGGTGCTGGGAGATTACACGCCCCGGCAGAAGACCGTCGATTTTCTGGAAAGTTATACGCACGGAGGAATCACCCGTGCGATTACCGCAAGTGAAGTGCATGCGCCAGGCAGGCCGAGCGATCCCGAAGGTGTAAAAGCACTCGCGTTGACGGCGCAGCGCTGCTTCGCAAATTTCAGGCCGGGCGGCATGACCGTGCACGGCGGTTCGGTGATTATTGAACCGGGCCTGGTGGAAGAGGATTTCCGTCAACTGAAGGAACAAGGGGTATGGTTGGCCAAGGCCGGATTCGGCAACTTCAAGAAGCAAAAAGAGGCAAGCGAAATTGTGCGGGCGGCGCAGAAACAAGGTTTTGTCGTCATGTGCCATACCGGCGGCGCTTCGATTCCCGGTTCTCATCCCGTCGACGCGGAAGATCTGCTGGAGATGCTCCCCGATGTCAGCGGCCATGTGAACGGGGGACCTACCGCATTGAAGGATGAAGACCTGGAGAAAGTCGTCAAGGAGACGAGCATCGCGTTGCAAATCGTACAGGCGGGAAATATCCGGTCTGCCCTGCTTGCCGTCAGGTTTGCCCAGGAGTCCGACAACCTGCACCGCTTGCTGATCGCAAGCGACACCCCTACCGGCACCGGCATGATGCCGCTGGCCGTGCTGAAATCCGCCGTGGAACTGACGACTCTGACGAACAGTCCGCCGGAAACGATGATCGCTGCGGCGACAGGCAACGTCGGAAAGGCGTACAGGTTGGATGCGGGCATTCTGGAAGTCGGCAGACCCGCAGACGTGTTGGTGATCGACGCGCCTCTCGGCGGAGTCGCTTCCGAAGCATTGGATGCGATGCGGAACGGCGACCTTCCGGCAATCTCTGCATGCTTCACAAGCGGAGTGCTTCGCTACAAGGTGAGCCGCAATACGCCGGCGCCGATTCGTCCGGTCAAAATTGTCCAGGAAAATTTGAAAGTATGGATGTAAGGAGTGACCGGAACGATGAGCAATACGGTGTTGTTTTCAGAGATGATTCCTGCGCCGGAGTGGGAAGACAAGTTCAACGAATGGTACGATACCGAACACATCCCGATCCGCCTGAAAGCACCCGGATTCTTGCGGGCGAGACGTTATCGGGAATTGAACAGCAACAAGTATCTGGCGGTTTATGAAATGGATTCTCCCCAGGCACTGCAAACGGAAGAGTACCGGAAGATCAAGGGAGAACCGAGTGAACGGACGAGGTGGATGCTGGCCAATGTGACGGGCTTTACGCGTTATACGGGAAATCTCATCGGAGAGTGGACCAACCGATGGATTCACCATTCGGGAAGCAATGATCCCTTTGATGCTCCCATTCTCTATTCCGTCATGTTTGCCGTCCCAAAAGCGCGGGAAGAAGAATTTAATCGCTGGTATGACGAAGATCACGTGCCTACCTTGTTGAAGAACAAAGGTTGGCTGGCCTGCCGGCGGTACAAGATTTTCAGCGGAGAACCCGGCAATTGGACGCATCTCGCCCTGCACTACTTGCAAGACCCGCAAGTCTTGGATTGTGAGGAAAGAAAAGAAGCGAGAAGATCGCCGTGGAGAGAAAAACTTGCCCAAGAGGATTGGTTTAAAGGAAATTACATGACTTTTAGCCATATTAAAACTTTTTGCTCGGTTCGGAATTGACTTTATTTATACGGGCATACTCGAAATGGAAGGAAATGGGCAGATGGAAATCAGGAAATATTACACGGTTGTGGAAGAGACGATTCAGGAAATGGGGAAGGCAGACGGCCGTCCGCTTCGCAAAGTAGGGGCCGTCGTGATCGTGAAAAACCCGTACGCGGGGAAATATCAGGAAGATTTGAGCCTGTTGATAGAGGAAAGCAAAAAGATCGGCCGCTTTGTGTCCGATCTGGCGGTGAAGGCGATGGGCGACTATCCGGTGGAAAGTTACGGCAAGGCGGCAGTGGTCGGGATCGACGGGGAACAGGAACACGGCGTGGCCATGCTGACCACGGTTTTCGGCAATGTTTTGCGTGAAGCGGTCGGCGGCGGCAAAGCCTGGATTTCCTCGATGACCAAACGGGCGCAGCCCGGCGTTACCATCGACGTGCCGCTTGCCTACAAGGACGCGTTGTATGTGCGTTCCCACTACGACGGAATGACCTTGACGCTGCATGACAGCCCGTTGCCGGATGAAATTGCCGTCATCTGCGCTCTGGCAAACCGCGGGCGGCTCAATGCAAGGGTTGGAGGCCTGACCGTGGAGGAAGCAAAAAAGGAAGACGGGTTGGTGTAAACCGCTTCGCAAACAACCGTTAAGCTCGACTGAAATCTTCACAATTCGGGGGGAGAACACCATGGAAGAAGTTTTGCGGAGTGCATTGCCCATCTTCGCCAACCTGACGGACAGCTTTGTGGCTCTGACCGACAAAAACGGCATACGTCTCATGATGATTGATGCCTCAGGGAAAACGATCTCAAGTTTGTTGAACAAAAAACTTGACGCGGCGGAAAAGGCGATTCGCGAACAACGCATGGTGCTGGCTCCTTCCGAGTTATCCAAAGATTCCAAACTGTGGGCGATCCCTGTCGGGGAATATGCGATCGTCGTCACGGAAGACGGAAAACGGCAGAAACAGCGGCAGCTTGAAAATTCCCTGAAGGAATCGCTGCATTTGATCGCGAGCGTGCTGGGAAGCGAGGCGTCCTTGTTCGACGAGGTGGGCACCGTTACGCACAGTGTCAATCCCGACGGTTCCAAAAATGAGTCAGTCATTGGCACGATCAATCAGGACGCCTACCTGGCGATGGCCATGTTCAAGTCGCAAGTCATGGAGTCAACACTGGTTCCAGGAGCGAAGAGCATCCTGATTCCGATCACGAAACAAGTCGGACTGGCGCTGAGCAACGTGTCTTCGAAGGCGCAGGAAATGTTGAAAAAAGACAAAAGCGGCGCCAAATACACGTTTGACAACATGATCGGCAAGCGCGCCCAGTTGAACGATGTCAAAAATTTGTGCCGAAAAATCGCCAACAGCCATTCTTCCGTGTTGATTTTGGGGGAATCCGGGACAGGCAAGGAATTGCTGGCCCATGCCATCCATCATGCAAGCAGCCGGGCAAACAACCGGTTCATCCCCTTCAACTGTGCAGCGGTTCCCGCCAATCTGATCGAAAGCATCCTGTTCGGATATGAACCGGGGGCCTTTACGGGCGGCAGCCCCGGGGGGAAAAAAGGTTTGATCCTGGAGGCGGACAAGGGAACCCTGTTCCTGGATGAAATCGGGGAAATGGATTTGTCGCTGCAGACCAGGCTCCTCCGAGTATTGCAGGAAAAAGAAGTGATGCCGCTGGGAAGTTCCAAGGCGCGGGAAGTGGACGTGCGTTTCATTGCCGCGACGAACAAGAACCTGGAAGAGCTTGTGGCCGAAGGGAAATTCCGTGAAGACCTGTATTACCGGTTAAATGTGATTACCGTACATATTCCGCCGCTGCGGGAGCGACTGGAAGATATAGAGGTTTTGGCGGGGACTTTCATTAGGGAATTCAACCTTTCCCTCAACAAGCGAATTACCGGGATTAGTTCCGAGGCGATGGAAATCCTCAAAAATTACTCCTGGCCGGGAAACGTCAGACAACTGCGCAATACAATCGAGCGGATCGCCAATTATATCGATGGCGGGGAAATTCGGTGCGAGCATTTGCCTGATTACATTTTCAACAAACCGGCCAAACCGAAAAATGTGGTGACTCCGTTGCAGTGGAAAATTGGGCCTGGGGAAACGTTGGACGATGCTGTCCGAAACTTTGAGAAATCCATCATCGAACAAGTCCTGCGCGAAACCAACCACGACAAGCAAGAAGCGGCCAAACGCCTGGGAATCAGCCTGACCACGCTTTGGCGAAAATTGAACCAAGTCCAAAATTTGAGCATAAATGGGAGTGTGAAGGATAAATGAAAGCAAGAAAACCGCTGCTGATGATCTTGTGCGCGATTCTTTTGTTGTTGTCGGCGTGTTCGAGCGGCTCAGGAGAAGGGACGACTTCTGCTTCATCTTCCTCTTCTTCCTCTTCGGAGGCGAATGGGAATGCCGCTGCCGACTCACAAGAATCCTTTGTGATGCGCGTTGCCCATACGCTGAGCGCTGCAAGCCCAAGGCATGTCGCGCTGATGGAATTTGAGAAGCGCATCGAAGAAGCGACGAACGGCAAAATCGAAGTGGAACTGTTTCACTCCAACTCGGTAGGGGACAACAACCAGCTGCTCCAGGCCGTTCCGTTGGGCTCGATTGAAGCAGCCGTACAGCCGACCTCGTTCTTTGGCGGTGTGGAGAAGAAACTGGGCGTTCTGGACCTTCCGTTCCTTTTCAAGGACATTAAGCACCTGGAATCATTCGCAACCAGTGAAGACAGCGAAGAAATCTTGAAACTGATCGAACCCAAAGGGATGACCGGTCTGGCTTTCTGGCCGCTCGGGATTCAAGTTTTGACGTCAAGCAAACCCATTGATTCTCCGGATGCGCTCAAAGGGCAGAAGTTCCGGACGATGGGCACGCCGGTTCAATTGGATTTGTTCAGCAGTTGGGGCACCAATCCGCAGGCGATCGCCCTTTCCGAGCTGTACAGCTCCCTTCAGCAAGGCGTGATTGACGGACAAAGCAATGACATCGGTACGATTCACGACGCGCGTCTGTACGAAGTGCAAAAGCACATGCTGTTGACCAACCACGGCGCGATTGTGGACCTGTTCTATGTGAACAAAACTTGGTTTGATTCCCTGCCAGCCGATTATCAAAAATTGCTGAAAGATACGGCCAAAGAACTGGCTGCCTTCAAAAAGGAAGAAGAAATCAAGGTGATCGACCAAAAATTCCAGGCGATCAAGGATACCGGCAAAATGACCATTCAGGAACCGAGCCCGGAGATGCTGGATTGGCTGAAGCAACAGGCTGAACCGGTCGTCAAATCGTTCCTGGATGAATACCCGGATATGGCTTCCGTTGTTGACAAGATGAAGGCTCAGTAATGGGGTGAAGGGAGTTAAACATCCAGATGATCAGGAAAGTAGTGGACGCTCCGGTTGCTATCTTGAAGGTATTGCTTGGGCTTAACATGTTGCTTTCTCTTGTATTGACCTTTGTGAACGTATTGTTGCGGACAGCGGGAACGGATACCATCGAATGGGTGGAACCGCTCGTCATATACCTGATCATGTGGACGGTTTTTCTCGGCGCAGGTTTGATTTTTTCCGACGATGAGCATTTGACGATGGGCCTCATCTACGATTGTTTGCCATCTGTGTGGAAGAAAGTGCTGGATGTGTTGAATGGCGTACTGACCATCGCCGCTTCCCTGTTCCTGATGTACTTCGGCTTCCTCGTGACCCGTAATCTGTACCTGTTGGGACAGACAAGCACGGATGGTCACATCCCGCTGTACCTGGTGATGCTTAGCATTCCGGTTGGCGGAGCCGTTACCGTTTACTGCATGATTGCCAATTGGCTCAAGAAAAGGTCAACGCTCCGTCAGAAAGGAGGGCAGGCATCATGACCGAATTTTTGATCATCATGGGATTTGCCTTGCTGCTGATGTTCCTGCGGACGCCGATCTACGTCGCCTTTTTGGTCGCGTCCATCGCCAGCGTCTATCTGTACGTGAACGTCCCCTTTGTCACGGTGGTTCAAAACATGTACAGCTCTTTGGACAAGTTCTCGCTGATGGCCGTGCCGTTTTTCATCTTTGCAGCTGACATGATGTCGCGGGGCGGCATGGCCGAAAAGATGATTCGCTGGGTAGGCATCATGTTCGGCAGGGTAAAGGGAAGCCTCGGCGTGACGACCGTCGTCTCTGCCAGTCTGTTTGGCGCCATGTCCGGCTCCAGTCCGGCGACGGTCGCAGCCTTGGGGCCGATTTTGTATCCCCATTTGGAAAAAAGTTACGGAGGGAAGTTTTCTGCCGGGCTGATTACGTCCGTCGGCGCCATTTCGCTCATCATTCCGCCGAGCATCGCGATGATCCTGTACGGGATTTCGGCCAATGTGTCGGTCGGTTCCCTCTTTATTGCCGGGATTATTCCGGGTATCGTCCTCGGCCTGCTTTTCCTGGTCTATGTCATCTATTACGTCATCAAGAACAAAGTCGTGGAAAAGCTGGAAGTCGAGAAAGGACACATGTGGGAGTTGACCCGGGAAGCGCTGTGGTCGCTTGGCGTGCCCATCATCGTCATCGGCGGCATTTACTCCGGTCTTTTTACGCCTACGGAGTCGGCAGCGATTGCAGCCATTTACGCCGTGGTGGTCTCCCTGGTTGTGTTCCGGGACATGAGCTTGAAAGACGTGCTGAGAATTGCGACATCATCTTCCTCATTGTCGGCATGTTTATCGAACCGAACTCGGCCATCCTGATCTTCACGCCGCTGTTTTATCCGATTGTGACGGCAGCGGGAGTAGACCCGATCCATTTCGGGATCATCATGACGGTCAACCTGGCGATTGGCATGTACACGCCGCCTTTCGGGCTGAACATCTTCGTCAGCATGAGTTCGCTTCGGCTGCCGATATCCAAGATTGTGACAGGCCTGGTTCCGTTTATTGTCATCAGCATCGTGGCGCTGATGGTGATTACCTATGTGCCGCAACTTTCTCTTCTCCTCTTGAAATAGAGCGAACCAGGACTTTGGGAGTCACAGGGTTATTTGCAAAAAATCTCCGAATCCTTCCCATTTGGGTTTGGAGATTTTTTGCTTCCTTTAACCTGATCCGTTGTCGGGCCGGGGAGGATGAACCGGCGTCATTCCTTTCTTGAAATGCTGATTTCAACAATGAAACGAAATGGAAAAGAATTTCGGTTGGCGTTGATCCTTGAACAGGCAGGTTGTTTCCGGGTGAATCCCGGTGTTTTCCTTGGCCGCACGCAAGCAAACCACACATGAACCGAAGAAAATCCAAATCTGGCATGATAATTGCTACTTCATGCGCAGGTGAACCGCAAAGCGAACTACTCTGCAAAGGAGGGTGTTGGCGAAGGAATTTTAAGAAGTTTTCAATCATTTGAAATCTTGGAAAACCAAAACGTTTCGAATATGCAATTTTATTGCGGCATCGATTGCGTTGTTGAAAAAATGCTGTTTCATCTTTGAAACGGACGATCCGGACAAAGCGGCATGGAAAATGAAAAAGGCCGAAAAATTCGCGGTTTTGGTTAAAAAAGCCTCACCTGGCACAGAAGTTGCCCAGATTGCCTAGACAAAAGACAGCGGAACAACGAAAGGAGAATGCCAAATGGCGCGCACAGGCCAGGATTTCCTGAAAAGCTTGAACGATGGCAGGAATGTTTACTACAACGGGGAGAAGGTGGCAAACGTTGCCGAACATCCCGCTTTCTCGGGCATCGCGCATACCGTTGCCAAAATTTACGACATGGTTGCGGATCCGGCGAATGACATGACCTATCCTTCTCCCAAAACAGGCGAGCCCGTGATGAAGTGCTTCATGATTCCCCGTTCTGTGGAAGATCTGAAGGCGAAGCGGTTGGCAAGCCGGAAGATGGCGGAAGCGACTTACGGGCTTGTCGGCCGAAGCCCTGAGCACGTGGCAAATTTCTTTGCCGGGTTTGCCAGCATGCCGGAATTGTACGCGCGGGGCGGGCAGGAGTATGCAGACCGTCTGCTCAGGTTCTACGAATATGCCCGCGACAATCACCTTTACATCACGTATGCGATCGTTCAGCCGCAGATTGACCGCTCACGGCCGGCGCATGAACTGGAAGATCCTTATCTGGCCGCTTCCGTTTACGAAGAGCGAAAAGACGGCATCGTGATTCGCGGAGCGCAAATGCTGGCGACGGGCGGGGCCGTATGTGACTATGTGTTCCTCACGTGCATTCAACCGCTGAAACCGGGCGATGAAAATTACGCCATTGCGGTTGCCGTGCCGACGAACGATCCCAACCTGAAACTGTATTTCCGCAGAGGAGCCGCCGACGGATTGCCCAGCACCTTCGACTATCCGCTGTCCACCCGCTTTGACGAATCCGATGCGCTGTGCATCTTTGACGATGTGTTTGTGCCGTGGGAGAGGGTGTTCATTTACAAAAACACGGAATTGGTGCACAAACAATTTTTCGAGACGCCGGCGCATGTGTTCGGCAACACGCAGGCGCAAACCCGCCTGGTGACGAAACTGAAGTTCCTTTTGGGGCTGGTCAGAAAAATCACTTCGGCGACAGGCTCGATCAACATTCCGCAAGTGCAGCAGCAAATCGGCTATCTGGCGGCCAAAATCTCTGTTTTTGAAGGGTTCCTCCTGGCAGCCGAAGCCGCCGCGGAACCGAACGAAAACGGGGTATACGTGCCGAAACGCCGGTTCCTGTACAGCGCGATGGCGCTTCAGCCGTACCTCTACAACGAAATTATCACCATGGTCCGCGAGTTGTCGGGCGGAGGCTTCCAGCAGTTGCCGGCCACCTACCGCGATTTGCTGAGCGAAGTGACGGCCAAAGAAGTGAAAAGGTACTATGTGGGCCCTGGCGTAAAAGCGGAGGACCGCGTCAAGCTCTTCAAGCTAGCCTGGGATATGATCGGTTCGGAATTCGCCGGCCGCCATCATCAGTATGAAATGTTCTACGGCGGCGCTCCGTTCCTCGTCAAGGGACAGGCATACCGTTTCTACAACTTTGCCGAAGCGGATCAGCTTGTCGAACAATGCCTGGCGGAATACGATTTGCCGGATTCCATTTAACGAGAAAACAGATCCGGGAGGTTGGCGAAGTTGGAAGTCAAAATCCGCAAAATGGCCCATTATGTCGAGACGTTTTACGAAGAAGGCGGCAAACCGCTGGATGTGCCGCTGAAAGTGGCTGCCGTGATGGCGGTGGTGAAAAACCCTCTGGCCCATCAACCCTTTGCGGAAGACTTGAGTGAGCTGGTGGATACCCATTGTCCGGTTCTCGGCCGCCTGCTTGCGGATGAGATCAAAACGTTGATCGGCGATCAGGCGGAAGCATACGGAAAAGGCGCATTGGTGGGAACGGCAGGCGAAATCGAACACGGTTCCGCGCTGATCCACAGCTTGAAATTTGGCAATCCGATTCGGGAGGCTTTGGAGGGGGAATCCCTCCTTCCTTCCGCGGAAAAACGGGGGGCGGCCGGGACGCCGATCGACATCGCGATAAAGCATAAAAACGACGTCAAGATTCGGTCGCATCATCAAACTTTCGAGGTTCGGATCCCGGATGCGCCTTTTCCGGACGAAATTGTCGTCATCGTTGCGGCAGCCAGCGGCGGAAGGCCGCACGCCAGAATCGGATCGCTCGCCGATGACCTGAAAAACTGAGGCAGTTTTGTGATGGGCGCAATCAACGCCGTTTTAACCGAGATCGCCGGTTGGGAAATGCCAACCGGTGTTTTTTTTTCTTGCATTTCGAACCTGCGCTCGCTGCCGGGCAAGGCGCACACACCGATTTGCACAAACCGGCGGGAGGCAAGGCGTTGCCGTGTGCGCATCGCCGATTTTTCGTACTGGAGGAGCTTGCGAAATAGGCCTTAAATTGCAAGAATAAATGCAACAACTCACGGTAATCCATAATATGTAAATTAAACGACCGATTTCAGTTCTTCACGGTAAACATCACTTGGTG
>Ga0207869_1000445_pt1 | contig 34202 bp, 30 predicted proteins | sample HigsolmetaAR205D_FD_184837 | JGI IMG/M metagenome (GOLD analysis project Ga0207869, IMG submission 184837) | Ionic liquid and high solid enriched microbial communities from the Joint BioEnergy Institute, USA - AR20-5-D (SPAdes) (version 2) ...
GAAACTCGCCCCGTCACTACAATCAATTTTTCGTTAGTTCAATTTTTTATCAAAACTCTTCCAACTGCCCTTTCATTTTTTGTTTATGTCCCAGCCTCTTTTTCTTTTCGTAATGGCTTGAAACTGTTAATATGAAATATGAAATGTTCGTATAAGAAAGTGTATATGAGAGTGGTGAAATTTATGGAAGAGCAAAATCAACAAGAGAAAGAGACGCAACAAGAAAAAGACCCGCAACAAGAACAAAACAAACCTGCTAAGCGATATATCCGGTTAAAACCGTTCAATTTTATCATGCTGATGGTCTTTACTATATTATTTACTGCCGGTTTGACAATCTTTGCTTTAACTTTCGGAGACAAGAAAGTGGTCGAAGTTCCGACTGAAAGGCAAGAATTTTCCCAACTATATGATGCCTATGATGAATTGAAAGAAAAATATTATACGGATATCGACGATAAAAAGATTATCCATGGCGCCATCAACGGCATGTTTGAAGCCCTTGATGATCCATATTCCGATTATATGGAGAAAGAAGAAGCGGAACAGTTCAACTCCGAACTCTCATCCAGCTTCCAAGGCATCGGCGCTGAAATCCAGGAACGAAACGGGAATATTGTCGTTGTTTCTCCTATCAAAAATTCTCCAGCGGAAAAGGCGGGGCTGTTGCCGGAAGATATCATTGTTTCCGTTGATGGACAAAGCTTGCAAGGCATGAGCGCGACGGAAGCGGTGCTCTTGATTCGAGGGAAAAAAGGGACTCCGGTAACGTTGACGATCAAACGTGGAAATTCCGAAGATTTAATTGAAATGACCATTATCCGTGATGATATTCCGATTGAAACGGTTTATGGAGAAATGGGGGATGACAAAATCGCCCACATTCAAATCACATCATTCAGTGAAAATACAGCCGACGAATTGAGAAAACTTTTGGATCAATACGAATCGGAAGGCATGAAGAGCATCATTTTGGATGTTCGCCAAAATCCTGGCGGTTATCTGAATGCGGCCATTGATATTTCCAACCTATTTATTGATGAAGGAAAAACGATTGTCAAATTGCAGAGCCGCAAAGGGGAACCGGAAGTCGTTTTAAGCGAAGGCGGCAAAAAATACAAATATCCAATTATAGTATTGATTGATAACGGAAGTGCTTCCGCATCGGAAATTCTCGCAGGCGCGTTGAAAGAATCGGCAGGCGCAACGCTTGTAGGTTTGACATCCTTCGGTAAAGGGACTGTCCAAACGGTGACGCAACTTCCGGACGGTTCAAACTTAAAATATACGACAGGCAAATGGTTGACACCGAAAGGCAATTGGATTCATGAAAAAGGAATCAAACCGGATGTGGAAGTGCAATACCCTGAATATTACAGTGCAACTTATATTGATCCAAATACGGAATTGAAAAGAGGCGTCGTTTCCAACTATGTGAAATCAGCGGAATTGATGCTTGATGCCCTTGGATACAATGTGGGCACAATTGATGAAACCTATGACGCATCAACTGAATCGGCGGTCGTTCAATTCCAAAGAGATCATGGTCTTGAACGTACCGGTGCAATTTCCGGTGATACAACCTATAAATTAATGGATGCTTTGCGTGAAAAAATCCAGAAAGACGATCCGCAAGTTTTAAAAGCGAAAGAGTTATTACAAAATCAATAATTGATGCAATGGGAGGGCTGCATTCAAACTTTTGAATGTCAGCTCTTTCTTCTGAATTGGAGGAATCATGAGTGAAAGATGTCTATTTATTCAGCGGTTTTTTAGGAAGCGGAAAAACTTCCATGCTGGTGGACGTATTAAGGCAATTGAAAGAAGAAGGTTTGAAGCCGGCTGTCATCATGAATGAACTGGGGGAAATCCCCTTTGACTCCCAAGCGGTGGATGAAGATGTTCCATTGAAAGAAATCCTTGACGGTTGTATTTGTTGCACGGGCGGGGAGAAGACGGAAGCCCAAATCCAAACATTGCTTTATGAAGCGGATTTTGACGTGCTCATCATCGAAACAACCGGAGCCGCCCATCCGGTGGAAGCGTTGGATGCAGTGTATTCTCCTTTATTTGCGGACCAGTTGAACATAAAGGGGATTGTGACTGTTGCGGACAGCAGACGTTGGCTTGGTCGGGATCAACTCTCTCCTCAGGCACGGAGCCTCTTTCTGGAACAAATCCGCCATGCCCATCTCATCCTCGCCAATAAAAGCGATTTGTTGACGGAAGAAGAAAAGGCGAGAGTGGTATTTGAATTGCAAGGGCTCAATCCGAACGCCTTCATTCTGCAAACGACTCATGGACGGGTGCCATTGGCAAGTTTGAAAAGTTTACAGGCAACAAAAGGGGATAAAGAAATTCAACCTGCCCAAATTGGACGGCATCTGCACTTGAATTCAAGAGTGATTGAATTCAACCGCAGTTTCACCCAGGAAGAATTTGAGGAATGGGTAAGAGAGCTTCCGGCAACGGTCTATCGGATGAAAGGCTTTGTTCCCATCGAAGGGATGCAATACCCGATGTTATTCCAATATGCATACGGTTTGGTCCAATGGATTCCGGAATATATGAAGATGCCGCCAAAAATCGTCATGATTGGAGAAAATGTACAGTCCGTACCTGTAATCGGCGAAGAAAACCGGTTGTAAATTTCGTAAAGGAAATGACTTATATCTGTGAATCTCAACTTTTGTCAATAGTTTATTGTTAGCAATATATTTTTCAGTTGTAAAACATTGTATTTTTTTCTTCTGAAAACTCTTTAAATGATTGAGCCGAAAATGATTTGGCGTTTTTGGCAATAGCTGGACCATTTTTTTCAAATTTTCTCCCTTATCATGGATATATTGAAAGGAGAGAAAAGTAATGAAAAAATGGTTCATGACTTTTTGTGCATTATGTTTATTTGCAACGGTGGTTCCCCAAGCAAGTGCAACAACCATCAGTAAGGAGAACACGGGGCAACCTCCAGGAACGATACAAATCATCAAATTTGAAAATCATAACGGAATCATCGTCAAAAAAATTGAACGATGGGCATTAGGAAATGATGAACTTCTGAAAGATATGACACAAGCCGCCGAATTGGCAAAAAAGACCGTAAACAGCATTGTTTCCGATCCTTTTAAAGCCTTCAAGCAACCAACTGCGACCCAGGAAGAGGAAAAAACGGCTGTCAAAGTTCCGGCAAATTCAAACGCTGACAATTCTTCAGGACAGACAAATGCCTCTCAACATGCCGCAAAAGATGAAACAGAAAGCGGCAAAGGGACAAATAACGGAACGTCCAAACAAATCAATCACTATTTCAAAGGAAATCCATCCAGCCCGTCAAAAGGTGGGGAACAAGCGGCACCTGCAGTTCCATCAACACCAAATGCAGAGCCGCAATCGGAAAATCCTGCAACAAAAGAGAAACCGTCAACTTCTGTTACCAACCAAGTTTCAGAGTTTGAAAGACAAGTCGTTGAGTTGACAAATGCGGAACGGGCCAAAGCGGGTCTGAAACCTCTTACGATGTACAATCCTTTAATGGCCGTTGCGAAAGCAAAATCACAGGATATGGCGAATTTAGGTTATTTTTCCCATACAAGTCCCACTTACGGCAGCCCGTTTGACCAAATGCGTGCAGCCGGTATCCAATACAGAGCGGCTGGTGAAAATATTGCCCAAGGCCAAAGAACACCGGAACAGGTGGTAAATGCATGGATGAATTCACCAGGGCATCGGGCGAATATATTAAATGCGAATTATACCCATATCGGCGTAGGCTTTGTTGAAAATGGATACTATTGGACACAACAGTTCATTCAAATGTAAGGGAAGAAACAAATCACCCATCTCAATTGGTGGGTGTTTTTGTGTGGCTGTGGGTTGGAGGGTTTTTTGGAAAATTAAATGGATTCAGGCTTGCCTGGCAAATAGGCAAAATCCGGCCCGCCTTCTGCTTACACCATTGTTTCTATGGCGCTTTATGATAAAATCAGTGTTGACGGCATAATGTAATCATCAAGAATGCAGTTTCATGAGAATAGGAGAATTATCGTGGACAAAAAAACAATCGTTTTAACAGGTGGGGGAACTGCAGGGCACGTTTCATTGAATGAAGCGATTATTCCTTCTTTGCAAGAGGAAGGCTATTCCATCCATTACATCGGATCCCATGATGGAATTGAAAAAGAATTGATTACAAAAAATTTCCCCGACCTTCCATACCATAGCATTTCAAGCGGCAAATTGAGACGGTACTTTTCATTGAAAAACTTTACGGATCCCTTCAAAGTGCTGGCAGGGATCGGCCAAGCTTTCGCGATTTTGAAAAAAGTCAAACCATCCATTGTATTCTCAAAAGGCGGTTTCGTGTCCGTACCGGTCGTGATTGCGGCGAAATTGTCAAATATACCGGTCGTGATCCATGAATCCGATGTGTCGCCCGGGCTTGCCAATAAGTTGGCCCAGCCTTTTGCATCCCATATTTTCACCGTGTTCCGGGAAACCTTGGAATATTTGCCGAAAGAGAAGTCGACATGCACCGGCTCGGTGGTTCGTGAACAGCTTTTTAAAGGAAATAAAATGCGCGGATTCAAACTTTGTCAATTTGAAAATCGAAAACCTGTGCTTCTTGTCATGGGAGGCAGCTTGGGATCAGTCGTTCTGAATGATGCCATCCGGAGCAATTTGCCTGAACTGTTGAAGGATTTCAATGTAATCCATCTATGCGGAAAAGGGAATGTCGATTCGTCTTTATTGGAATTGAAAGGATATAAACAGTTCGAATATGTTACAACGGAATTGCCGGATCTGATCAGCGCGGCGGATTTCGTCGTATCCCGTGCAGGCTCCAACTCCATTTTTGAATTCCTTGCATTAAAGAAACCGATGCTGCTCATTCCTTTATCATCATCGAAAAGCCGCGGGGATCAAATATTGAATGCAAGATTGTTCAAAAATCAAGGATTTGCGGAAGTGTTGGAAGAGGAACAATTGACGAAAGAAACGTTCCTGAAATCCCTGCAAACGTTAATCCGGAATAAAGATTCCATTTTGGATGCGATGTCGAAAGCGGAAAGACCGAAAACGCCGAAAGAGATGATCAAATTAATCCTGCAATATGAAAAATAATAAAAAAACACCAAATCATTTTTTGATTTGGTGTTTTTACTTTTTATTAAATAACTTGTTCTTCTTCATTTTCCTGTTCATTGGCGGTCACCAAGTAAAATAGATCCCGAGGGATTTTATATAAATCGTATTTCGCTTCACCGGCATTGATTTCCTCATATAAAGTCGGATGCAATTCATTCGCGTTGATAACATATTGCAACTTTAAGGAGGCACGTTTCGATTTTTCGTTTTCTTTTCGGATTCTTAGAAAAACTGTGTGAAAATTATATTTGAAAAAAATCTCGTTCAAAAACTCTTTTTTCGCTAATTGATTATATCCTTTTCCTTGGAATGGAACTCCAATCCAAGTCCCCAGAAATCCAGCACCGTCTTGTATATCGTATAGACTGATTGTTCCGATCGGTTGACCCCATTCATCAAGAATCGTTCTTGAAATGGTTTTTCCCAACGCCTCTTCTTCGATTATTTGCTTTGTGATAAACAAATATTCCTCCGGGCTTGCCGCTTTGTGGCGTACATAAGGGAATACCGTTGGGTGGATCATCAATTGGTACAATTCATTAGTTTCAAATAAGTCACGAGGTTTTAGCATTAAAACGCCTCCTTTTTTTAGGATATCTTCAAAAAAATTCCAATTAACACAGAACATATCTGCAACCGAATAACTCGTAAAATTAAAAAGGCGCATCCAACGTTTTCTGAAAATAATTTCGTTGTTTGACCAATATATCTTATAATAAATATAATCGATTCTACAAGAATTTGTTTAAAAAAATACGGTATTTTCTGTGGAAAGTTTGTGAATGTAATAAAACAATTTTATTAAAAATCAGAAGACAGCACAACTAAAAACCCCAATATGATACAGTTGAATAATAAGCGGAAAGAATTAGGAAGGATTTTGTCAATTTTAGAATGATTTACATATATACTACCAACATCGAAAAGAGCCAAAACTGGGTACATTTTACGAATTCAATGGATGTTGCACAAAAATAAAATATGCAATTTTTAAAAAATGTTACTAACCAAAATGAAATTATTTTTTCTTCATCATCAAAAGCCGAAGGACAATGCTTTTTCAAAAAAAAAATGCGCCACAATTCAAGGAAATTTAATTGTGGCACCAAAACTTTAAAAATATAGGATGATACACTTTATGAAAAAAGTGTTTAGGGGTGTCATGTGTATAGTTATTAAATAACCACTTTTATATAAGTTTAAACCTTTTTTAAGGTTGATTTAAAAAATATTGTAAACAATTATGGAAATAATGATGAAAATTTGTTGAAAATTCGGGAGGCAAGTGATTCTGTCCAGGAAACCGCCTCCAACCTGACATTGGATGAAAAGTGCAGATCGGATGTTTCCTTTGCAAAATTCGTGAAGAAAAAAGGGGTTACCTTTTCCGGATGGCAGAGAGTGTACCCATGGAAAGCGGGGAAAAAAGAGGGTGTTAATTTTACTTAATTATTGAAGATAAATTGCTTGAAGTTGTATTTTCAAATGTTACAATTAGTTAGGGCGCCAAATGGGTGTAAAATTTGTAAATCCATCTCCCAAGATTTTTTACATATGATTTGAAAATGCACATGGAAAAACATAAAATTCCCCATTTTCAAATTTATTTTTTTGCAGATAATATTTATATGATGATAAAAGAAAACAAACTTGGCATTTTGAAATAGGTGCAATTTTGTTTGGAACCTCAAAAAATATTGCTGCGGAGGTGGATTGGAATCAACAATCAACGGAAAATGATGGAACAAAATGGATGTATCATATCCTGATGGACTGCCAAAATATGTAGAGGAAAAAATTTTCTTAACACAGAAAATTTTTCATTTAATTTTGTGAAAAATAGTTGTATTTTTTGTGAAGAGTAGTAAGATTGAAATGGAAAAAAGGTTCTTCTCAACAAATTATATAAATGAATATTAATAGAAGAATTCGAAAATTAAAACGGATTGCTATTTAGCAAAATTTGGAGGTTTTTCTCATGTCAAATAATGTTTTTACTGCTGGAACTCCTTGGTCAGCATTTTCTGGTCCGAACTTGGGGTATTTGATGGAACAATATGAACTATTTTTGCAAAACCCTGAGGAAGTGGATGCGGATTTAGTTGAATTATTCCAACAATTCGGTGCTCCAGTATTAGAAGAAGCTTCAAGTGGTGCTCAAGCGGCTCAAACAGGAGATGTGAAAAAAGTATTGGCAGCGATTCGCCTTGCTGATGCGATACGCGCCTTTGGCCACTATGCGGCAGATGTTTATCCATTAAAAGATCGCCCATTGGATTCCGCGAAAATCGAGCCTGCAACTTATGGTTTGACAGATGCGGATCTGGCTGAACTGCCTGCTTCTCTATTCTTTAATAATGTTCCTGCAAACGTTTCCAATGGTAAACAAGCCATTGAATATTTACGTTCATTATATACGGATAAAATCGGTTTCGAATATAGCCATATTGAAGATGAATCTGAACGAAACTGGATTCAATCAAAAGTTGAATCAGGATTCTTCAAAGCGAAATTGACAGCCGAAGAGAAAAAAGCGGTGTTGGAACAACTGACACGCGTTGAAAACTTTGAAAAATTCCTTCATAAAACATTCGTTGGACAAAAACGATTCTCCATCGAAGGTTTGGATACACTTGTAGTGTTGATTGATGAAATTGTTAAATCCGCAGAAACTAATCAAATGAAATCCGTACAAATCGGTATGGCTCACCGTGGCCGTTTGAATGTGTTGACTCACATCGTGAAAAAACCGTATGAAATGATGTTTGCGGATTTTGCCCATGTACCGAATGATTACTTCTTCCCGGAAGACGGTTCAATCGAAATTTCCAAAGGTTGGACCGGCGACGTAAAATATCATATGGGTGCAACTTATCATAAGCCATCCGGTTTAACTGTAAAACTTGCATACAACCCTTCACACTTGGAAGTGGTAAGCCCTGTTGTCGCAGGTTCTACAAGAGCGGCCCAAGAAGAAACATCCAATGCGGGTGAACCGGTGCAGGACACTTCCAAAGCATTGGCGGTGATGGTTCACGGAGACGCTGCATTCAGCGGTGAAGGAATCGTTCAAGAAACATTCAACATGGCAAGAACGAAAGGATTCACAACTGGCGGATCCATCCATATCATTTCAAACAACATGATCGGATTTACGACAGAATATTACGATTCCCGTTCAACACATTATTCTTCCGACTTGGCAAAAGGATATGGCATTCCGGTTATCCATGTGAATGCGGATGAACCTGAAGCGGTTATCCAAGTGGCAAAATTCGCTTTTGAATACCGCCAAACATTCGGAAAAGATATTTTAATCGACTTGATCGGTTACCGCAGATACGGACATAACGAAACAGATGATCCGACTGTGACAAACCCGCTCACATATATCATTGTTGATAAACATCCAACTGTCCGTGCGTTGTATGGTGAACGCATCGCCAATGAGGGTGTTGTGACGAAAGAATATGTTGAACAACTGGACAAAGATGTTTATAGTGAAATGCAAAAATGCTACGACTATGTGAAAAAAGTCGGCGAAGAAAAAGGACCATTCGAAATCGAAATGCCTGAAGCCGTGAAACAGCCATATCCAGAAGTGGAAACAGGCGTTTCAGCGGATGAATTGAAACAAATCAATGAAGAATTGTTGGCATGGCCGGAAAACTTCGAGCCACAAAACAAATTGGCAAGAATCCTAAAAAGACGCACAGAAGCATTGGAAACTGGCAAAATTGACTGGGGTCATGCAGAAACATTGGCATTCGCATCCATCTTGCGCGAAGGAAATCCAATCCGCATTTCAGGGCAAGATGCGCAACGCGGTACGTTCTCACAACGCCATCTAGTGCTTCATGACAAAAATAATGGTTCTGAATGGACGCCATTAAATCATATTTCAGGCGCCAAAGCATCTTTCAGCGTATACAACTCTCCATTGACAGAAGCGGCGATTGTCGGTTACGAATACGGCTACAATCTTGAAAATGAAAAAGCATTGACAATTTGGGAAGGCCAATTCGGGGACTTCGCAAATATGGCCCAAGTGATGTTCGATAACTTCATTTCCGCTGCCCGTTCAAAATGGGGATTAAAATCAGGACTTGTTCTATTGCTTCCAAATGGTATGGAAGGACAAGGTCCGGAACACTCCTCAGCTCGTATTGAACGCTACTTGCAACTATGCGCTGAAAACAACTGGATCGTTGCGAACTGCTCAAATGCAGGAAACTACTTCCACTTATTGCGCAGACAAGCGAAAATGCTTGGCACAGAAGCGGTGCGCCCATTAGTGGTTGCAACACCTAAATCATTGCTTCGTCATCCATTGGCGGCAGCGACTTTGGAACAATTATCCGAAGGCAAATTTGAAGAAGTGATTGAACAACCAGGACTTGGACAAAATGCGAAAAAAGTGGAACGCATCATTTTAGCTTCCGGCAAAGTGACAATCGACTTGGCTGAAGCTGTAAAAGACGGCAAAGGCTTGGATAAACTTCATATCATTCGCATTGAACAATTGTACCCATTCCCAATGGATAAAGTGAAAGAAATCATCGCTCGATATCCGAATGCGAAAGAAATCGTTTGGGTGCAAGAAGAACCTAAAAACCAAGGTCCTTGGAGATTTGTATTGGAATATTTACTCGAACTTGCAGAAGGCAAAAAAGTTCGTTATGTTGGTCGTCCAGAAATGTCTTCTACTTCCGAGGGAGACGCGGATTCACATAAAGCTGCTCAAGCAAAAGTGATCAGTGATGCTTTAGCAGATCTATAATCGAACACATCGTTCATACAGAAAAAAAGATTAGTGTGGAGAATTAAAGGAGGAACCTAAAGTGGCTGAAATTAAAGTCCCTGAATTAGCAGAATCGATTACAGAAGGTACCATTGCACAATGGGTGAAAAAAGTTGGAGATCGCGTTGAAAAAGGCGAATTCATCGTTGAATTGGAAACAGATAAAGTAAATGCGGAAATCATTTCAGAAGAAGCGGGAGTATTGACACAAATTTTGGCTCAAGAGGGCGACACAGTACAAGTTGGCCAAACAATCGCCGTTGTTGAACCAGCTGAAGGCGGAGCTGCTCCTGCACCTCAAGCGGAACCTGCAAAAGAGGCTGCAAAAGAAGAAGCGCAACCTGCACAACAAGCACCAGCTGCCCAACCGGCTCAACCTGCACCGGTTGTTGAAGAAACAAACAGCGGCCGGGTAGTGGCATCACCAGCTGCCCGTAAACTTGCACGTGAAAAAGGAATCGATTTGGCTGCGATTTCACCAGTCGATCCACAAGGCCGTGTACGCGTTCAAGACGTTGCAGCACATGCGGCAAAACCGGCTCAACCTGCTGCCCAACCAGCTCAAATGAAAGCGCCTGTAGTGGCACCAGTTGACGATTCCCGAGTGACTGTGGAAAGAATGAGCCGCCGTCGTCAAACAATCGCAAAACGCTTGCTCGAAGTAAAACAAAGCACAGCCATGTTGACAACATTCAACGAAATCGACATGACGAACGTAATGGCATTGCGCAAACGCAAACAAGAACAATTCGTGAAAGAAAATGGCATCAAACTTGGATTCATGTCATTCTTTACAAAAGCTGTTGTTGCAGCATTGAAAAAATACCCTTATGTAAATGCTCAAATCGTTGGTGACGAAATTCATAAATTCAACATTTATGATATCGGTATTGCTGTATCCACTGAAGAAGGTCTAGTTGTGCCTGTTGTACGTGATGCAGACCGCAAAAACTTCGCTGAAATCGAAAAAGAAATTGCGGAACTTGCCCAAAAAGCACGCGAGAAAAAATTGGCCCTTTCCGACTTGCAAGGTGGCACATTTACAATTACTAACGGCGGTGTATTCGGTTCATTAATGTCAACTCCGATCATCAATGGTACACAAGCCGGAATTCTTGGCATGCACGCAATCGTGAACCGTCCAGTAGCCGTGAACGGCCAAGTTGAAATCCGTCCAATGATGTATGTGGCACTTTCTTATGACCACAGAATCATCGACGGTAAAGACTCCGTAGGATTCTTGAAAACAGTAAAAGAATTGATCGAAAATCCGGAAGACTTGCTTCTAAATTCATAATAAGCAAACTTTCATACTCCCCATCAATTTTGTTGGGGAGTATATTTGATAGGATAGAATGACCAAGGAATATTGACAATTAGTCCTAAATTGCGCTATTCTTTTTATAACAACTAAATATCTAGCCTCACTTTGTGGGGTAGAGGTGCGGTATTTATTAGTTTCCTAAGGAGCTTGAGCGGGCAATGACATGGGAAATGAGGAAATATCGCCGAAGTATAGTTATATGCTCAAGTAACTATGCTGGGGTTGCAGTGAATAACTGCAACACTGTCTTACATACTTAATATGTAAGGTGTGCTATTCCAAAGTGGAACTAGGGGTATTAGTCTAACAAATTGATGCGGCCTTAAGTTCTTCTTAGGTCGCTTTTTGTTTGTTGCAACCTTACAACTCTAATCAGAAACTGGGGGAAGCTTATGAAAAAAAACCTGATGTTACTAATTTTAGCAATGGTGATGGTATTAGCACTTGCGGCATGCGGTTCCGGCAATGATAAAAATGAGGGATCACAACAGGATTCAGAATCCTCATCCGATTCTAAAGGCGTATTGCGGGTGGGAATGGAAGCCGCTTATGCACCATTCAACTGGTCACAAAAAGATGATTCAAATGGTGCGGTTCCAATCAAAGATTCAAAAGAATACGCAGCAGGTTATGACGTTGAAATCGCAAAACGCATTGCGGAAGGGCTTGGAATGGAACTTGAAATCGTAAAAACGGATTGGGACGGTTTGATTCCTTCATTGCAATCAGGTGCCATTGACCTTGTCATTGCAGGTATGTCACCAACACCTGAACGAATGGAAGTAATCGATTTTACGGACAACTATTATACAAGCGACTTTGTAATCGTTGTGAAAAAAGATGGCCCGTATGCCAATGCGAAATCCATCCATGATTTCAAAGGTGCCAAAGTCACAGCACAACAAGGAACAACTCACTATAAAGTCATCGATCAAATGACAGGCGTTCAAAAACAAGTTCCGGCAAACGACTTCGGTCAAATGCGCATCCAATTATCATCCGGCGCTATTGACGCATACATTTCTGAACGTCCAGAAGGTATGTCTGCCGCAGCAGCCATCAAAAACTTCACTTACATTGTTCCTGAAGACGGCTTTGAGGCGGATGAATCCGATACTGCCATTGCGGTCGGATTGAAAAAAGGTTCGGATTTAAAAGATAAAATTAACGAAATTTTAGCAGGAATTTCCGAAGAAGAACGTCAACAAATCATGGAAGACGCTATCAAAAATCAACCATCACAACAATAGTGTGGTGAAAGGTTGTCTTGAGATTTTCACTTTACAAGACAACCTTTTTCCATTTTCCTCCTGTTTCATCAAGGATGTTTCATTATTATAATTAAAACTATGAATAAGGAGATTTCTTTATGTCTTTCTTAGAAACGGTTTGGAATATTTTCCTGAATAACTGGGATCTCTTTTTGCGTGGCGCATGGATTGCTCTGATTCTTGCGGTGCTCGGTACGATTTTCGGAGCGATCATCGGTTTTTTCATCGGTATCATGCACACGATTCCAATGCCTAAAAAATCTTTCAAAACATTTGTATTAAAAACTATCAATTTCATACTAACTTGCTATGTTGAAATTTTCCGTGGCACGCCGATGATGGTACAAGCCATGGTGGTCTTTTACGGACTATACGCCATCGATATTCAATTGAACCGGTTCGTTGCAGGTTTGATTGTAATCAGTTTGAATACCGGCGCGTATATGGCCGAATATGTCCGTGGAGGCATCGTATCCATCGACAAGGGACAATATGAAGCCAGTGAAGCGATCGGTATGGGCCATTTCCAAACAATGTTCTATATAATCCTTCCGCAAGTAGCCCGCAATATATTACCGGCTACCGGCAACCAGCTTGTCATGAATATCAAAGACTCTTCCGTATTAAGTGTTATCAGTGTCGTTGAATTGTTCTTCACTACAAATTCCGTTGCTGGTAGTACATATCGTTATGCGGAAGCCTTCTTGATTGCCTGTGTATTGTACTTCATTATGACTTTCACTGTAACACGAATCTTGTTATGGTTTGAAAGGAAAATGGACGGCCATGATTCGTACCGGATGGAACTTGTGACAGGCAACAAGCCGAAAAAGGGTGGTGAGTAACAATGTCTGTGGTCATTGATATACGGCATTTAAATAAAAAATTCGGCGATCATGAAGTGTTAAAAGATGTGAATTTCCAAGTTAAAAAAGGGGAAGTTGTGACATTGATCGGCTCTTCAGGATCAGGAAAATCGACGTTATTGCGATGTATTAACTTGCTGGAAACACCTACAGGCGGGGAAATCATCTTTGACGGGCAAAATATTTTGGATGAAAGCCTGGACAAAAGAAAATACCGCACCCATTTAGGGATGGTGTTCCAACAATTTAATTTATTCAATAACTTGGATGTTTTAGGAAACTGCACGATCGGCCAAATCAAAGTATTGAAACGTTCAAAGGAAGAGGCCGTAAAAAATGCAATGAAATATCTGACGGTCGTTGGAATGGATAAATTCAAGCATGCAAGACCACGCCAGCTTTCCGGTGGACAAAAGCAGAGGGTGGCAATCGCAAGGGCGCTGGCCATGGATCCGGAAGTGATGTTGTTTGATGAACCTACTTCCGCCCTTGACCCGGAAATGGTGGGGGAAGTGTTGAAAGTCATGAGGGATCTTGCCGAAGCGGGAAATACGATGCTCATTGTAACCCACGAGATGGAGTTTGCGAAAGAAGTGTCAGACCGTGTCGTATTTATGGATAAAGGGGTTATCGTCGAGGAAGGCCCTCCTGAGGAAGTGCTTGTGAATCCTAAACATGAACGGACAAGAGAATTTTTAAGACGAACTTTAAACAAATAATAATGACAAGGACCGTTTTGATTAAGAGAAAACGGTCCTTTTTCAGCTCACTTTATTCATTTTCTTTTGATATTGCTGTATATGATGGGAAATGGCCAGATTAAAGAGTTCCGGCCGTTCGATATTTGACAAGTGCCCAGTATTTTCAAACACAATCAAGTGGGAAGACTTGATCATGTAATGCATCAGGTAGGCATTTTGAATCGGTACGACCTTATCTTCCAATGAACCGATAATCAGCGTAGGTACATTAATGGTGAATAAATCATAAAAGTAATTTCTTCCAAAAGCGGATTGGATGGATTGCAAATACGTATCTTCCCGAATGTAAAAAGCATTTTTCGCCAATTCATAAACATTTTTTTCTTCAGGATTATATAAACATTTTTTGATGAGCCGTTCGTTTAATTGATCAACTGATGATTTCTCCAATAATCGTTTCGTTTTTTCAAGGGTCAATTTTCCAAACAAGGTTGGAATGTAGTAGGTTGTATTGCATAAAATGAGGGATTTTACACGGTTTTTAAAACGCTTACATATTTCCAGAGCCACAATGCCACCCAAAGACAGACCGACAAAGTGCGCTTTATCGATGTTCAAATAATCCAATACTTCAATAATGTCTTTGGCAAAGAATTCAACCTGGATATTTTCCTTTTCCGGAGAGTAACCATGTCCCCTCAATTCAATGATAATCAAACGGTAATGGGATGTAAGTTCCAATTGGGGGGCCCAGGCCTGAATCCGGTTGCCTAACCCGTGAATAAAGACTATTTCTTCACCTTTCCCGACATCCAAGTAATTTAACATCGCAATCACCTTTTCGTAAGCGTTTTCGTGAAACGGCAGGGACGGTTTACTCTATAGTCTTTTGCAATATTTTGACTTTTAATCATTAAATTTGAGAACAAATCAAAATGGTTTATCATTATTATATGTAAATTGCACAGAAATGTACCATGACAACTGTACCTATGTTTTCAATCGTGCCAATGTTTTTTACTTTGGAGACTTCGACTTTTGTAATCAATTTTTTTGTCATGCAAACGGAAAATCAAGCGAATGTCCGGGAATGGGGAAAGATGGGATATGATAAAGAGACAAAAAGCCATCGGAAATCCGAATATTGATCCCGAAAAACCGCATAACTTCTTCAAATTCCTTGAACGTCAAAAGCTCCTGACAGTATTTTGATAATTTTCATGTATATACTGATCATATAAATGATATAATTGTAAACGATATATATAGAGAAGAGAGGGTATGTTTATGTTAAATTTGAAGTGGAAGGATGCACCGACCATCCGAAAAGTGAAATGTGTAAATACTAATGCGAAAAAATATTTAGTATCCAATGTGTTGACTGTTGGAAAAGAATATGAAGTGAAAAATGAAACGGAAGAATTCATTTTTATCATTGATAACACTGGAAAAGTGGGCGGATATTATAAGGAGTATTTTGAAAATATTTAGCACGAGTGCCTCATTCACTCGTGCTTTTTTAAATGGTTTCGATTTTATGCACCGTTTTTTCAAGGGCTTGCTGTTTTTCATTCCAATCGGCTTGGATCCGCAATGTTTCTTCAATGGAATCAAGCAGTTGGGTTTGCGTTTCTTTTAATTGATCCAAATCCGCATGATTGGTAATACTCATCATTTCTGCGTTTTTTTCCGCCATTTTTTCGGAAGTGTTCATCAAGCTTTTGCTTGTCTCATTGGCCCGATGTTGCCGGTTCAAATTGACGAGCATGGAAATTTGGGATTGCCATAAAGGGATGGTCGATAAAATGGATGATTGAATTTTTTCGATGAGCATTTCGTTCGTCGACTGGATCATCCGTATTTGCGGGGCCGTCTGAATGGCAATTTCCCTCGAAATTTGCAAATCATACATTCTCCGGTCCAACCATTCGACGGCATTTTTCATATCGAGCAATTTTTGCTGCATCAACGGGTTGTCCACTTGTGCCGCATCTTGTTCCATTTTTTGCAGTTGTTTGAATGCATCCATCCTTTTCATTTCCAGTGCCGCAATATAAAGATTAATTTTTTGATAATACTCTTCGTTTTTCTCAAACACTTTATTCAGCATGTCGTTGTCGGCCAATAAATTTTGCTGCGCCCGTTTCAAATGAACGGTCAACCGGTCAATTTGTACACTTAACCGGTTATATTGGGAGACGATTTGTTGAACGGATTTTTGCCGCTTGAACAGTTTCCGGAAAAAGCCTTTGCCTTGTTGGGCAAATTCATCAAGATCGATGGAATCCAATTGTTCAACCAAAGATGATAAAATTTCACGGATTGGAGAAGTATCGTTTCTTTGCACTTGGGTTAAAAGTTGATGGGTAAAATGCTTCAACGATTTTTGGACATCCTCGCCAAAACGGAGAACGTCTTCATAATCGGTCATATCCAATCCACTGGCCAAATATAATGCTTTTGACTGCTCTTCTTGAGGGAGGGAAGGAAAGACTATGGGATCCGAAACAGAAAAAGAGCTCCCGCTGCTAGCAAGGGTGTGGAACGGTTTTTCTGAGCTCTTTTTCCCACTCATTGGTCTTCCCTCCGATATTCAATCTGTTGTTTCTTTTCCTGCTCAAGTTTAACATATTCCAACTCCAATTTTAAATTCTCAATATCTGTGGCAAGAGCCGCTTTCAAATCATCTTGCATGGAATCCTGTAAATTTTTCATCGCTTTCCGCGCCTCTTCCAAAGCGATGTGCACATCCGCATCCTTGATTTGCTGCTGTACGAGTGTCGTGTAATTTTTGCTCAATTGTACAGCTGAAGGCAGATGGGAATAGAAAAATTCTTCCACCATGTAAAATTTTTGAGGGTTGGATTGAACGATATTGACGATTCTTCTTGACAGTTTCGTCATTTCGTTGATCAGCTTGAAGGATCGGATGGAACGGACCCGGATATATTGTTGTGTCAATGAATTGATATGGCTTTTCGCCTGTTTGATCTGCGACTCAATCTGATTAAATTCCGAGCGTGTAAGACCGAATGCTTTCGCCTTTTTCTGTTTTTGAATGGTTTTAATGGCGACATTGCTGACAATATATATTAAAATTGCGGCAAGCAAAGAAAACAAATCTTCCACCAAATCAAAAGTATCCAACAAAACGACTGCAGTGATGGTAAATAAAAAGTTCAGTAAATGCCGTACCAGAAAATTGCTAACCCCCAGCATATGCGTACCTCCTCACGTTCTTAGTATAAATTACGTAGCTTGGAGATGAAAAGTTTCAAAATTTATTACTTTTATTATTTGGAATCTATTTCATGATACAACTTTTAGCATATTTTTCAATTATGTATCCGCTGGAAATGATAAACGTCCGTTCATGCGAGATCCGTATCCATTTTTTTGTATCCCTTTAAATCATCGAAAATTTCGATTGAAATGGATTCGGATTTATTATCATGGCTTCTTTCTTGATGAAAAAAGCGCAAAAATTCTTCGACGGACTGGTCTCTCCCTTCCACTTCAATCTCCATTTGATGGTCTTCGTTCATCCGGCAATATCCTTTCAATCCCAGCTCCATGGCTATTTGCCGGACGAGCAGGCGATATCTTATATCCGCCGCATTTGCTTTTGTACGTATGCGCACCCGCTTTGTCATCCAATTCCCCCGCAATCAATTTTAGTCATTCAAAAACGGTTTCGTCCCTATATTGTGCATTCCAGTCTCAGAAAAATATAAGATGGCTTCCAACAGCATTTTTAATTATAGTTCAAAAAAATTGCTCATTGTGGAAGGGAGGTTTACAATTTTCTTAGATCATTCTTGTGATGATTGCCGTTCTTTATTGGTCAAATAAGGTATATGGGCGTGGAATAAAAATGGCTTAATTCGTCCAATCCATTTCTTTTACCAATCGATCGGTATAAGCAGGCGTGCCCGTCAGATTGAATGATTCGTCAATAATACATATGATTTTAACATATGGAAGCCTTTATTTAATATTAAAGATTGGGGTAGTATTTTTACATGTATAAATTGATTTATATGAAAGCGGATTATGAACCATGGTGGCAGCTGGAAGGATGGGAATCGCACATCGTTTCGGAGCGGATTTTTGAAACAAAGGAAGAGCTTGAGCAAACGCTCCAACAGATGCTGGAAACATTCAGAAAAAAATATGACCATGAGGAAAGCAGGGAAGGGAAGTATTTCGCCTTCTGGTCGGAGGATGAAAAAAACTATTGCGAAGCTTGTGATGAGAATTTACAAATTTTTCATGGTTTAATTGTGCAGGAAGTTGGGTAATCATATATAATAGAAATATCATATAGTTCATTACCCGATCCAAAATAAACGATAAAAAATAAAAAAATCGTTTGACTTTTGTAATATGGTGTTATAAAATGAATATACAATTAAATTGCAAGGCCGGAAACAGATGATTCACATATTACAAAGAGTGATCGGTGGTTTTTACGGTACTCTTCGTAATATGTGAATTTTTTTATTATCAATGTAATAAAATAATTCCATATTGCAAAAATATTTTTATCTTTTTGGAGGTTTTTTCAATGAAACAAGGTACAGTAAAATGGTTTAACTCAGAAAAAGGTTTTGGATTCATCGAAGTTGAAGGTGAAAACGACGTATTCGTACACTTCTCAGCTATCCAAGGTGAAGGGTTCAAAACTCTTGAAGAAGGTCAAAAAGTGGAATTCGAAGTGGTTGAAGGTAACCGCGGACCACAAGCTGCTAACGTAGTTAAATTATAATAATCGAACCTAAAATATTAAGGCTTCCTTCCAATCTTGGAAGCCTTTTTTATTTGTCCAGGATTCGGAATCTAAAAAACAGCGGGTTTTTCCCGCTGTTTTTTTATTATTGTGCGGTATAACCTCCGTCCAAGACCACGGCTTGACCGGTGATTCCTTTGGCGGCATCGCTTGCAAGATAAAGGGCAAGGGACGCAATTTCATCGACTGAAATCAACCGTTTTTGCGGAACCAATGGATATAGCACTTCTTCCAACACATTTTCCACCGGGATATTGCGCGTTTTCGCCAAATCTTCAAATTGCCCCCGCACCAATGCTGTATCCACATAACCAGGGCAGATGGCATTCACCGTAATGTGATAAGGAGCCGTTTCAAGGGCCGCCACTTTTGTCAATCCGATGACACCGTGCTTGGCGGAGTTGTATGCGGATTTGCCCGCAAACCCGATCAAGCCGTTGATGGAAGCGATATTGATGATTCTCCCGAACTGCTTTTTCTTCATATGTGGAATCGCATATTTCATTGTAATAAAAGGCGCCGTCAGCATGATTTTGATCATCAATTCAAATTTTTCAGTGGGAAAGTCTTCGATGAATGACACATGCTGGATTCCGGCATTGTTGATCAAAATATCGATCGAGCCGTATGTTTCTACGGTATAGTCAATCGCCCGTTTTATTTGTTCTTCGCTCGTCACATTGCAGACGACGCTTGAAACCTGTCCGGGCAATTGTTTTATTGCTTGATCCAATTTTTCCTCGTTCAAATCGGAAATGACGACGTTTGCCCCCGCCTCAGCAAAGTTTTTGGCAATTTCAAACCCGATTCCTTGGGCACTTCCGGTGATAAAAAGTGTTTTTCCTTTCATTGACAGAACCTCCAACCGTTTATAATCCTAATGAGAATAAGATGATCGCAAGTATTGTTCCGAGCAGAGGAATGATGACGGTGAGCGCCCCCATTGCCGGATATGCGTCTTTATGGGATTCCTTCGCGATGGCCGTGATCGTGGTCACCACATAACCGCTATGGGGCAATGTATCCAAAGATCCTGAAGCAATGGCCACCACCCTGTGCAATTGTTCCGGATTGACTCCCATATCCAAATAATGGGGAGCAATTAATGGCAAGGCGATAGATTGTCCTCCCGATGAGGATCCGGTGAGACCCGCCAGCACCGCAACCGCAATGGCACCGCCAATAAGCGGATTGCCCGGAATGTTTGTCATGTAATCCACCGTTTGAAGGAAGGCAGCCGTCTGTTTCACAACACCGCCATATCCGACGACCGCAGCTGTATTGGCGATGGCGATTATTGCCCCTAACGCTCCATCCGCAATCGCTTTTTCCCGATTTTGCATATATTTGAAGCTCACAAGATAAGCCGTGATGATGCCGCCGAGCAAAGCGATGATCAATGCGGATGTTCCCAACGTATCATGGAAAATGAAGGAAAATCCAAGAACGACGACCAACGGCAACAGACTGAGCAAAGGATTCGGAAGAGGGCGGATTTCTTCATGTTCAAATTGGTCGGATTCTTTTGCAACGAAAGTTTCACCTCTCGCCACTGCTCGTCCAATCATCCACTTTAACCAAAAATAACCGATAACGGCCATGAAAATGGCGACAATCAAACTCACTTGCCAACCTGCATAAGGTGTCGTTCCCAAGTGTTCAATGGGAATCCAGTTCTGGATTTCCGGAGAACCGGCAGAAGTCATGGTGAATGTGACGGATCCCAATGCCAATGTACCCGGAATAAACCGTCTTGGAAGGTTGGCTTCTTTGAATAGACTTAATGCCATCGGGAAAACAGAGAAGGCAACAATGAACAGGCTCACACCACCATAGGTCAAAACGGCACAAGCCACAACAACAGCCAAGATGGCGTGTTTCGCGCCAATCTTTTCAACAATCCATTTGGAGACGCTATCAGCAGCCCCACTGTCTTCCATCACTTTTCCGAAAATGGCCCCCGCCAAGAACATGAGCCACCAGGAACTGATGAATCCCGTAAAGCCGCCCATGTAGCTGGTAATAAAGTCCGGCGCACCTTCCGAAGCCAATTGCGGAAATATCGTAATTCCGCTGAAAATGGCTGCAATGAATGCCGCAAAAGGCGCCGCAATAAGCAAGTTGACGCCGCGCATCGTCAAATAGATCATCAGCGCCAAGCTTCCCAACAGCCCGATGAAACCTAAAATCATCGGATTCCCCCCTTTAGTAAGTTACGAAATTTCTGTTAAAATTCAGAGATTTCTATTAAATGTGTATGTGACCGGAAATTGTTTCATTCTTTTTGATAGCCCTTTTCTATTAAATGGGTAAAAAGTCTATTAAAAAATAAAAAAGGAGCATCTTCCTCTTGATTGTGAGGAATTGCTCCTATTAAGCGGCAGGGGAGGGGAAAGATTATTCATCTTCCGTTGAGACCGATTCAAGGGTGGAGGTCACGATATATTTTTCTCCCTGATCCGTATCCATGATATATTCGGTTTTCACTTCTCCAAGCCCTTCAACAAAGTACTTTCTGTTGACGTAATTTTCACCGGATTCTTCGATTACAATGGCCTCATCAAAGTTTTTATAAGGTGTTTCGACAGGTTCATCGATTTTTATGATTTTCCAGTTGCCGAAGGATGTGCCAACCTCGATCGGTTTTGCAAAATACGTTTCAATAGGCTGCATGGACTTTATGTCTTCCATGTCCGGAAAAGCGGCATCAAGGTCCACCGGCTCTTTGTAAACAATCTCGATTTTTTCATCACCGATTTTATAAATGGTCATCATGGTCACACCGCCGTTATCGACAATTGTGCCCACATACTGATCGTCCAGCCAAGTCGTTTTTTCGGTATATGAAGCAAATTCATTGCCATCGCCCAAAAATTTCGCCGTCGATCCATCCGGTTTTAAAAATTGGCTTAATTCCAATTCATCCGCCGGTTCTTCTTCCACCGCATTTTGATTATCCCCATTTTCTTCTCCATTAGGCGTTTCTCCGTTCACAGGTTCGGGATCGCCCGCATTGTCTTGTTGTTGGCAGCCAAACAGCAGAACCAGCAGAAAAATCATGGAAATTCCCATTGCTCTCATCACGCACAGCTCCTTCCGTTCTATATTACTTATTATTATAAAATGATATTATTGCCCATACACTAATTTTTTAATAATTATATTATGTAAACTAGTTTGGGATTGGATAAATCCAAAAAAGCCATTCCTGGCCAAATTCAAATCCAAAAAAAGAGTGAATAGGGGAAACGCAATACTTTCCCCATCCACTCTTTTAAGGATTCTCATTTTTTTCTATTATAAAAGCCCTTGAGCTTCTTTCCACTCCAGGAATTCATCATATGTGCATTGCTTGTCGATGATGGAGCCGTCTTCCTGAATTTCAATGACGCGGTTTGCAATCGTTTGGATAAATTGATGGTCGTGGGATGTGAAAATCATCGCGCCTTTGAAGGCGATCAATCCATTGTTCAACGCTTGAATGGATTCCAAGTCCAAATGGTTCGTCGGTTCATCCAAAAGAAGCACGTTCGCGCCTGAAAGCATCATTTTGGCCAGCATGCAGCGGACTTTTTCGCCCCCCGATAATACGGAAGGGGATTTTTTCACTTCTTCGCCGGAGAACAGCATACGGCCCAAGAAACCGCGCAAGAACGTTTCCGTTTGATCTTCCGGAGAGAATTGGCGCAACCAATCCACCAGTGTTTTTTCTTCGCCTTCAAAGTATTTCGAGTTGTCCATTGGGAAGTAGGCTCTGGATGTTGTCACGCCCCATTTAAATGTTCCGCCGTCCGCCTGGCGTTCTTCCATCAAAATATCGAGCAATGCGGATTTGGCCAATGGGCTGCCAAGCAGCACGATTTTATCATCCCGGTTCATGATGAATCGAATATCTTTGAACAGCTCTTTTCCGTCTTGGAGCGCTGTCAAACCGTCCACCGCCAGACAGTCGTTGCCGATTTCCCGGTTGATTTTGAAATTGATGTAAGGATATTTGCGGCTTGACGGTTTAATATCCTCCAATTGGATTTTTTCAAGCATTTTTTTGCGGCTTGTCGCTTGCTTGGATTTTGACGCATTGGCAGAGAAGCGGGCGATGAATTCTTGCAGCTCTTTGATTTTTTCTTCTTTTTTCTTGTTTTGTTCCTGCGCCATTTTCAATGCCAATTGGGAAGATTCATACCAGAAATCATAGTTCCCTACATAGATTTGGATTCGTCCAAAGTCCAAATCGGCAATATGGGTACAAACTTTATTCAAAAAGTGACGGTCATGGGAAACAACGATGACCGTGTTTTCAAAGTTGATCAAAAACTCTTCCAGCCAGCGAATGGCTTTCAAATCCAAGTGGTTTGTCGGCTCGTCCAATAAAAGGATGTCCGGCTTGCCGAAAAGGGCTTGGGCAAGCAATACTTTCACTTTATCGGAACCTTCCAAGTCCGCCATTTTCAAATAGTGCTTTTCATCGGGAATGCCAAGGCCATGCAAAAGGGTGGCCGCTTCGGATTCAGCTTCCCAACCGTTCAACTCGGCAAATTCGCCTTCAAGTTCAGCGGCGCGCATGCCATCTTCATCTGTAAAATCTTCTTTCATATAGATGGCTTCTTTTTCTTTCATGACGTCATACAGGCGTTTATGGCCCATAATGACCGTCTCCAGCACCGTATATTCGTCATATTCAAAATGGTTTTGCTTCAATACGGCTATCCGTTGGTCTTTTCCAACAATCACTTGACCTTCCTGCGGTTCAATTTCTCCAGATAATATTTTAAGGAACGTGGATTTGCCCGCTCCGTTCGCTCCGATAAGACCATAACAGTTTCCAGGTGTAAATTTGATATTCACATCTTCAAATAGTTTGCGATCGCCATAACGAAGACCTACATTACTTACTTGAATCATGTAAGTTCCTCCTTTGTTACTACTTCAATGTATAAAAAAGATGGAATCCAGCGCCATTTTCTCTTTTACACATAATGCCACCATTATATCAGGAAGTGGGGCGAAAAGCTATAGAAGGTTTACATTCATTCGTAAAAGGGGAGGGGATTGGGGGAAAACATAGAAGCAAGAAAAAACGGAATTGGAAAATGTTTTGTTCTCCAATTCCGTAACGTGAAAGGTGAGTCTTGCCATTTTGAGATATGTAAGTTAAATGCATTTCTTCCTTCTGAACCACAACGTTGCAATCCATTTTTCGCCTGTAACGACCGGTAAACCGGCATGCAGTGTCAATTCATTTAATGTTTGATCGTTGTAAAAATATTCAAAGTATACCGCCATTCCTTTTTTCGGATACACTTTTAACCCCAGTTTTGGAAAATAAGTTTCTCCGCCATCTTCCACATCGCTCAAATATAAGACAAATGTGCAAATCCGGTTGTTGCTTGCAGCTCTGCTTGTCGCCGCAAAATAATCAAAATGCTCTTTATATTCTTGTCCGGGTTTATAGTTTAAAATATGTAACCCTTCCGCATGTTCCACAGGGATCCCCACAATGGAAGCAACCCGTTTTTCAATTCTTCTCACCATATCATCATTCACGTCTGCAAGAAATGCGCCGCTGCTGGTCCGGATGTCGCTGACAATTTTGTCTGCGCCGATTTTGGAACGCTGGAGTCGATCCTTTGATAATTCGATGAGTTTGTCGCATTCTTCGTCATCCAGCACCGAACCCAACACCACCACCAACGGCTGTTCGTATTTCACCAATACATCAATTTCCCTGTCTTCAACATATATTTTGTTTCCACTGAAGTTGAATAGATTTTGCTCCTTTAAAGAATATTCAGCTCCAAGAATCGTCAAGCTCATTCCCTCCATTTAATGAATGTAAAAAAATGGAATAAAAAGGGATAAAAAGGATAAAATGCACATAATAATTTTACACTAATCTTCGTGTTTCCGCACTATCCTTTATAGAAAAAAATCGGATGAACCAGAAAAAACATCGGCAAAGGAGAGGATTGAGCTTTTCCGCCTTTCAGCGCCCGTTTTCTTTCAATGCCATATCCGCCCCTAAGACACCGATGATTTTGCCTTCGCTTACTATCGGAAATGAAAGGGTAATGCAATAGTTTTTCGTGACTGCGGAGATATATGGTTCGGAAACATACTCTTTACCATTGATCGCTTCTTTGAACCATGGGCGCATTTTGGCGTTGACAAGTCCGGCAGGCGGGTTGGAGTAGATGAAGGTTCCATCCCTCCGATTGGTCCAAATCGTTTCCAACTGAGGATTCGAATATAGAATCTCATCGAGCAGTAGTTGATGAATTTTTTCATCCATACTTAGGAGAGTTTTGGATTGAACTTTTTGAGAAAGCATGTTTTTCACTTGCTTGACGAGGGTTTCATCATATTGGACGTTTTGTCCATTCTCATGAACCAGCGTTTGCAGTTCCGATGAGGTTTTTGTCAACGACTGATTGATGGAGCGGATATCTTCTATATTCTTGTGCTGTGTCCGTAAATCGGTTGTCACTTGAACGACGTATTTTTTATTTTCCAATGCCATATCCGCTATTTCCTGAAGGAGGTTTGCTATATCGACGACACTGTCCCTTTGTTCGTCCACCGATTCCGAAGATTCCTGCACCATCTTTGTGATGATGTTCAGTTTTCCTTTGAAAGACTCCAGCGCATCAAGTATTTTATTCATTTCATGAAAACCTTCATGCACTTGTGCCGTTTCCAATTTCACTTTTTCCGCAGTCGATTTGATCTCCGTTTGAATGATTTGGATGGTATCTCTTGTTTCCTCAACAGCCTGGGATGTTTGATTGGCTAAATTCCCAACCTCTTTTGCAACTACAGAAAACCCTTTTCCATGATCGCCAGCGCGAGCCGCTTCAATGGAAGCATTCAAAGCAAGGATTTTTGTTTTTTGTGAAATCGAACCGATTGTGTAGACAATTTCCTGAATTTTGTTGGAGTATTCAACCAGTTGATGCATTTGTTCAAGCAAGTCGTTGTGACTGCGGCTTAAATGTTCAAACTTCTGCTGCAGGGTTTGGAAAGAAACAAAAGAGTTTTGGAGTTCGGCGTAGGATGTCTGGCTGTTTGAAAGGATTTCTTGGGAAAACGATGATATGTGCAGAGCCGCCGCTTCGATTGCCTTCATTTTTTCAGAAGCTTCTTGAGAGAAGGAAACGGTTTGTTCACTGTGGGAAAATAATTGGGCGGTTTTTGCTTCAGTGGATTTGGAAATTTCCTCGAGCGACAGCGAAGTCAAATTCATTTGCTCCACAACGCCTTTTAATTGATCTACAGCCACTTGAATTTGTCCATCCATTTGAGGTGAAGAAGCGGCTTCTTTGTATTCGGTTTTCAAAGGAATCTTTTTCATAAAAAACATGACGGCATCCCCCTTGTGCAAAATAACTCATTTATATAGAATAAAATATAACAATATTGGATTGTTTTTCAATAAAATATTCTAAAATAGATAAATTTATTAAATTGATTTTTTATAATTGTTATCAATTATCGCATAATACATCACTTATTTTGAGGCGGATAAGTTACTTCAGGATAATAAAATATATTAGTTTTTTATAATTAGGTTATGTAAACTAATTGATTGTCCGATTCGATGTATAAAAAAACAGCGGCACTTTTGCCGCCATTAAATTAACCATTCCAATGTTTCCGGATGAAATCGTCCCTTCCGGATTTTCTGCGATCTTCTTCATAGTGTGTGGGATTTTTTTTGTAATAATCTTGATGATAATCTTCCGCTTCATAGAAAGGGGCAGCCGGACGGATTTCGGTGACGATTGGCTTTTTGAAACGGCCACTTTCTTCCAGCTGTTTTTTCGATTTTTCCGCCAGTATCCGCTGTTCTTCTGTATGATAAAAAATGGCTGTTTTATAGTTTTCGCCACGATCATGGAACTGGCCGCCATCATCTGTTGGATCGATTTGCATCCAATAGATTTCAAGCAGTTTTTCGTATGGGAAAACAGCCGGATCAAATTCGATCTGCACCACTTCCAAATGGCCGGTCGTTCCGGATTTCACCTGTTCATATGTAGGATTTTCAACGTGGCCTCCCATATAACCGGAAGTGACTTTCTCAATTCCGTCCCATTCCACAAAAGGCTTCACCATGCACCAGAAACAGCCGCCGGCAAATGTAGCTTTTTCCATTTTTTCACTTCCTTTTGCTTAAAATCCAATGCATTGCTACAAGATATCATTATAACAACAAAAACTGGAACTTTCATATGCAGGAAAAGCATTTCCTATGGGAGCATAGTATAATGATTGATAGAAGTGAACCTGTCCCAATCTTTCAACGTTCTATTATGATGAAGTCCAAAAGAATAAGGGGAAATAAGCATGGAAGATAATCAAATTCGAAGCCGGAGTGAAAAACGCTATAAGAAAAAACGGTTTAGAATAGGAAGATTCATTGTTTTGATTTTATTGCTGATCATTATTGGGGTCAGCGCCTATTCGAACCATCAATATCGGATCGGATTGGAACTTGCGGGAGATGCAGAAAAGGAAAAAATGGATTTTCTCCCTGATGAACAAACAGGAAACATTGTGAACTATTTAATCATCGGCGTGGACAGCAGGGGAGAGGAAAAATCCCGTTCTGATACGATGATGGTCCTTTCTTGGAATAAAGATACGAATGATATGAAGCTCGTATCCTTTATGAGGGATATTTATACGGAAATCCCCGGCTATGATTCTTGGAAGTTGAATACTGCCTACTATTTGGGCGGCGTTCAATTATTGAAGCAAACATTGAACGAAATGTTCGATATTCCGATCCATCATTATATGGTGATGGACTTCCAAAGCTTTGAATCGCTCATAGACATCATTGCCCCGAATGGTGTCGAAATTGATGTGGAGAAAGACATGTCCGCTTATATCGGGGTGAGCCTGAAAAAAGGCGTGCAACGGTTAAACGGCAAAGAGCTCCTTGGCTATGCCCGATTCCGTCATGATGCCCAAGGGGATTTCGGCCGTGTCGAACGGCAGCAAAAAGTCATTGAAGCGTTGAAAGAGGAAGTTATGAAACCGACAAATATTAAAAACCTGCCGAAATTTATCGGTGCCGCACAAGGCTACGTTCTTACGGATATGACTTCAGGGGAAGAGTTTAAAACGGTGTTGTCCGTATTGGCAGGCGGAAAACCTTCCATCGAAAAAATGACCATACCGGTGGAAGGAACTTATTGGTTCAACTCTTACCAGCATGCGGGATCTGTCATTGAAATTGATTTGGAAGCGAACAAGAAAGAATTGCACGAATTTTTAGGAATTGGTGGATAGAAAAGTTTTCTTCCAATTATTTTTCGTGATAAAATGATTTTGTCGAAAAATGATGAGGTGATTTTTTGGAAAGAGAGAAAGAATTGGAAAGTGAAGTTAATCGATCAAAGGAATCGAAATTTTTTTCAACAAAGTTTATCCGTTTTCTCGGAGGCAAAAATTTATTATTCACACTGATTGTACTTTTGTTATTGGGGCTCGTTATCTATATTTTTGATAAGATTTCCTTTATTTTCTATCCATTTCAGGTTTTATTCGAAGTTGTCATATTGCCCGGTGTACTTGCGGTCATTTTATATTACTTGTTCAGACCGATATTAAAATTTTTGGAACGATGGATTCCGCGAATTTGGTCCATCTTTTTGATTTTTCTCTTGGCGATTGGAGCCATCACTTTGCTGGTGTTGCTTGTATTTCCGTTTTTGCGCGAGCAATTCACCAATTTGGTTTATGAATTTCCCGTTTACTTCAAAGCGGCTGTCGAAGGGGTTGTCACATTTTTAAATAATTCCGGCGTCAGCGATTTATTTTCAAAATATAACATCAATTACGACCGGGTATTGACGGATGTGACGGACAATTTAATTACAACCGTAAGAGAAACCCTTACGAATCTGGCATCGACTCTCGCCAGCGGGATTACGGGATTCGTTTCCGCGGTGACAGGCTTCATTTTATCGCTGGTGACCGTTCCTTTCATTTTGTTTTACCTGTTATATGAAGGGGAAAAACTTCCAAAATTTATATTGAATATCCTTCCGCCGCGCGCGCGCAATGATGCGGCCAAGGTAATGAAGGCAATGGACCACCAAATCAGCCATTACATATTAGGTCAAATTTTCGTATCATTTTGCATCGGGATCATGATGACGATCGGCTTTCTCATCATCGGATTGGATTACGCCTTCCTGTTAGGTTTCTTGGCGATGATCACGAGCGTTGTTCCATATTTGGGTCCAGCCATTGCCATCACACCGGCCATCATCATTGCACTGGTGAATTCTCCATTCATGGTGTTGAAACTGATTATCGTTTGGACGATTGTCCAGCTCATTGAAGGAAAACTCATTACGCCTAATATTATGGGCTCATCCTTAAAAATCCATCCCATCACCATCATTTTTGTATTGTTGACGGCGGGTTCTTTGTTCGGCGTTGCCGGTGTGGTTCTGGGGATTCCGGGTTATGCGATCTTAAAAGTGTTGGTGTCTTACTTATTTGAATTGTTCAAAAAGCGTTATAACCGCTATGAAGAAGATGATTCTTACAAATATAAAGTGGATTGAATCGGCTGAAATTTCGGCCGATTTTTTCTTTATATCGGCAAATAAAGCAAATCCAATGGCGGATTGACAGGATTCCGGCAAATGAAAAAGCTATCATCCAATTTTGATTGGATGATAGCCGATTCAGAACCGACCCTTTAGATGTTCAACGTTTTCAATCGCCCGATCGCTTCCTCCAACAGTTCCTTTTCTTGGACAAGGGCAATGCGGACAAAGCCTTCCCCTTCAGAACCGAAGGAAGTGCCTGGTACCATCACGACACCCGCCTGTTCAATGGCTTTAAAAGCGAAAGAAACACTGTCGATGTCAAATGGATATTTTGCCCACACAAACATGCCTCCGTCCGATGGGGCATATTCCCAACCGATTTTTTCAAGCCCTTTTGTAAGAACATGATGTCTTTCCGAAAAAGTTTTCCGCAAATGGTCGGTAATGATTTCTGAATGATCCAAGGCAAGGGCTGCGGCGGACTGAATCGGTTCAAAAATGCCGTAGTCCAAATTGGATTTCAGCTGCTTTAAAATTTGGATCATTTCACTGTTTCCGACGATGTAAGCCACCCGGGCGCCAGCCAAACTGAAACTTTTGGATAAAGAATTGATTTCCATTCCAACTTCTTTTGCACCAGGGGCGTTTAAGAAACTGACCGGACCATCGCCGGAAAAGTAAAATTCCGAGTAGGCGGCATCATGAAGGACGATGATATTATGTTTTTTTGCAAATTCAACTACTTCTGTGAAATATTCAATCGATGGCATGGCTGGAACCGGATTGCCGGGAAGATTCAAAATCATCAATTTCGCTTTAGTTGCCACTTCTTCAGGAATGGCCGACAAATCCGGAAGGAAACCTCTCTCCTTATTTAACGGTATGTAATATGCTTCCGCCCCTGCCAAATGGATGCCTGCCATATAAGCGACATAGGCGGGATTGGTCGTAAGGATAATGTCACCGGGATCACAAAAGGCGATTGGCAGATGCACCAATCCTTCCTGGGAACCCATCGTCAGCAGCACTTCCGTATCGGCATCGAGTTCCACTTTGTTTACCCGCTTGTAGTAACGGGCCACCGCTTCATTGAATTCCTTTGTCCCTGTCAATGTATATCCATAGGCATTTGGATGTTTGCTTTTCTCCGCCAAATGATTTCTTATCATTTCATGGGGTGGAAGGTCAGGACTTCCGAGACTTAAATCAATGATTTTCGTACCTTTTGCTTGTTGCTTGTTTGCATATTCTTTCAATTGGCCGAATATTGCTGGCTGGAATAATGACATCTTCTTGGATGGAACAATATTCAAAATAAACACTCCTTAAGATTGACGAATTCAAATCGTAAAAATATTTTAACATATTTTTATTCTTTCAAAGTTGTAAAAATAAAGGACTTTGCTTTCCACCCAGTTTTTGTATATGATACTAGAAAAGAAGTGATGGAGTTGAAAGAATGAAAGTATATTCTTTAAGCGGGCCTAGCGGGTCAGGGAAGAGTACAAGCGCTTTGCAATTTGCCCATGATCATCAAATCGAAGCCATCATCGACGATGGGTTGTTGATCAAAAACGGGCAAAAAATTGCGGGCACGTCGGCGAAATTTGAAAAGAACACGATCCGGGCGGTCCGGAGAGCGATTTTTCAGGATGAAGCCCATCGGAAAGAAGTGATGGAAGCAATCAAAAAGCAGAACATCCAATCCATATTGATCATCGGCACAAGCGATAAAATGACGAAAAAGATTGCGGAACAGCTGGAACTCGGCCCGATCCAACAATTTTATTATATTGACGATATCCGCTCAAAAAATGAAATCAAATTGTCCCAATTTGTCCGTTTCACCCAGGGGAAACATTTGATGCCCATCCCATATCGGCAAGTGGAACAAAATTTTTTCAGACGAATCATCCAAAAGGGATTTGATATATTTACGAAAAATCGGGTGAAGTTGGGGGAAACGACCATTGTCCAACCGGATTTCCACCGGCAAACCATCGATATATCGCCGAATGTTTATCTCGATTTGATCAAATATGTCGTTTCGAACCATCCGGCGGTTGCGAAAGTGGATTCCGTCCAATTCACCATGAAGAAGTTCCAGCCGAAGATTTATGTATCCCTTCATATTAAAACCCCGGTTGATTATGATGTGATCGAGAAAATGGAGCAGTTGCAAAAACAGATTTCCGTCCAGTTTCAACGCCATTTTGAATTTGAACCGATGCATATTCTCATCTTTTTGAAAGGCATAATGTAAAATGTGGTTGACTTATCGCCAACCACATTTTTTGTTTATCTTTTTCTTGTAAATTGAGGCAAACGTTTTTCAACAAACGCGCGGACGCCTTCAGGAAAATCGATCGGATCTACAAAAGGCGTCGAACCTTGCCAAAGAACCGGAGCGGAATCGATGCACTCTTTTACCGAATTTTTCACTGCCAGCAGTGAGGCAGGGGACATGCTGGCCACCAATTTTCCCAAACGGATGGAAAAGCGCGTCAATTCTTTTTCAGGCACCAAATAGTTCAACATGCCCGCCCGATAAGCTTCTTCCGCTTTGAATGTGCGGCCGGTGAAAACAAAGTCTTTCGTTGTGGATGGGCCCACCAAATCCACAAGACGTTTGGCAAATTTATTATTCAACGTAATGCCCAGTTTGCCGACAGGAATGCCCATGCGCGCTTTTTCAGAACCTATGCGTATATCACATGCCAATGCAAGCTCCAGTCCGGCGCCCATGGCAGGTCCGTTGATCACTCCGATGGTCGGGAGCGGTAAATTCTCGATTGTCGAAATCGTATTTTCCATTCTGACAAACGCTTCTTCCGCTTCTTCCAACGACATCCGATTGAATTCCTTTATATCTGAACCGGCTGTAAAATTCTCACCGGAACCACGGAGGATCAATACTTTGTTTTTTGGATTTTCAAGGGATTGTTTTGCGATTTTGGCTAGTTGATCCCACATATTGGCTGTCAACGCGTTTTTCAATTGAGGGCGATGGATTGTGATGATGGCCAAACCGGCTGTTTCTTGATAGACAATTTTTGCTTCTTCTTCTTCAAGTCTCATCGTACGAACTTGCATCCTAAATACCTCCTTCACATTAGTTCCATCTTACTTGAAAGTGAAACATCATCCTAGAGTTATTTCAATATTCATAAAAAATCAAACAATATTCAGAAATTCTCTGTTTTATAACAGTTTCATCCCACCAAAATGGCGTATGAACGAAAAAAGGCTAACCTATATTATAATAGGTTAGCCATCCCATGTTAATGTTCGTATGAAACGAGATAATCATCCGATTTGATCCATTTAAATTTTTTCTCAAAGACTTTAATGAAAATGAGATTTAAAATGACAGGCAATGCGATGAACATCACAGTTGCAATGGTAATGCTTTTAAAGTTCCAGCCGACCAGATCCAAATATTTCAATGGTCCCACGAATCCAGCGAGACCAAATCCCGCGCTGTACGGTGTTCCCACAATTTGAAGAACCCCTGATAAAGCACCGAGAATCGCGGCTGTAATGATCATTGGATAGGCAATGCGCGGCTTCATGAAGAAATTGCGCATTTGAATTTTGGCTGATGCAAGATGGGCGATGGCAGTCCCTAAATTATTCGCTTTATAGGCGGCAATGCACATGCCGACACCTGAAGCCGCCACACCGAGGTTTGCCGCTCCCGCTGCGACCCCTGAAATCATAATGGCGGTAGCAACACCGATCGTTGAAATCGGTGAGAGAATCAGAATGGAGAACACCATTGCGATTAACATACCCATGAACACAGGTTGTAAATTTGTTAAGTAGATAATGCCTTCCCCAATGGCCAAACTTGCATCACGAACGTAAGGCAAAATGGCCAAACCGATTAAACCGGGAATGAAAATGGTAAGGGCCGGCATCAATAACAATGTCCAATCCTTCAATTTCACATCTAAGAATTTTACGAATAATGTGGCAATGGCTGCCGTAATCCCGATATTGATGACCGTTCCAATCCCCGCCATCGTAATGACCCCATTTTCATCCATTGTCGTTACACCGCTGCCGATAAAAGCTGCAAGTCCGATGGAACACATTTGAACCGGATTCAGTTTGAATTGGATTCCGATCAGAACCCCCATAATCACCGGCAGTAAGCTCATCACAAGTACAGAGGCGTTCAAAACGGCGGTCAAGAACGTTTCAAGGGGCCCTGCATGTGGAATAATCAATTTTAATATTTCTCCGACAAGAGCATTAGGGATCAAACAAACCACAATCCCTAAACTCATTCCCGTTAATAATTTACTGAAGAAATCTTTCATCGTTGCAAAACCCTTTCTGTTAGAACTGTTTTAATAGTGGAAATATTGTATATTAATATAGTAAATTATATATAAAAATAATATTTTATCAACTATAAATATTTTGATAATTCATATTAAAGATAAATTTTTGAAGGTTAAATATCCTTTGTTTATGGGTTTAATCGAGCAAAATTAGGTTTGGAAAAGAAAAAAGCGGCATCTATTTATTATTTTTTATCAAAATATTTTAGTGAAAGAAGTTTTTATAAAAAAATAAAAACTGTCCGAAAAAGCGGTTAACCCGTTTTTCAGACAGCCCGATCGCAAAATGAAGAGGCTGGGACAAAACCCCCTCTAAAATGGAAACAGCCCATGAAATTTTGGAATGAAATTTCATGGGCTGTTTTTCATTTTTTCAATAAAAAATAAG
>Ga0207869_1000460_pt1 | contig 33075 bp, 41 predicted proteins | sample HigsolmetaAR205D_FD_184837 | JGI IMG/M metagenome (GOLD analysis project Ga0207869, IMG submission 184837) | Ionic liquid and high solid enriched microbial communities from the Joint BioEnergy Institute, USA - AR20-5-D (SPAdes) (version 2) ...
ATGTTCCGCACACAAGTCCACCAATGGGAACGCGACCAGTATATCGAAATGTATTGAGCAAGAAACCCCTTGAAGCGTAAGGCTTTGAGGGGTTTCTGTATTTTGGTCAAATTGCTTTTTTGGGGTGGTGAATAATTAGTTGACCAAAATTTGACCAAAAAAATTTCAGTTTTTGATCCGGCTGTAATAGTCATCAAACTTTTCGATTTTCTCGCGTTCGATTTTTTTCGAGATATGGCTGTATACATCAGATGTAATTTGGATGCTGCCATGTCCAAGGCGCTCCTGGATGTATTTTAAATCAGCTCCGGCTTCCAGCAGAATAACCGCATGCGTATGGCGCAACGAATGAATCGGAAGGGGAGGAATGCCTGCTCTCTTAAGGATACGGGAAAAGGCATTAAACAGGCTGGACTTCGGCATAAAATTCCCATCATTACGGCACAAAACCAAATTTAAGTCGTGGTGATATATTTCGTTCAGGGCGAGCTTATTTTGATTTTGATATTTTTTATGGAAAGTCAGATCGTTAATCAGGCCCTTGCTAATTGTGATCACCCGTTTTGAATTGTAAGTTTTTGGATCGCCAAACAGCTCTTCTTTTGATTTTGCCTGAAAGTCCAATGTTTTGGTGATGCTGATCGTACCGGCTTTTAAATCGATATCTGACCATTGCAGAGCGGCTGCTTCGCCTTTTCTCATGCCAGTTTCCAGCAATACATTGAAAAACATCCAATAAATATAATCATACTTGTAAGCTTCTTTCAAAAAATCGGCAATACGGTCGGTTTCAATATATTTCAAATCTCTTTTTTTCTCCTGCCCCTTTACAATCGCCCCAATGCATGGATTTTTGGTAACTTTCCCCAAGATCACGGCCTTCTCAAATGCATTAAACAATGTGCTGTGTACAATTTCGACTGTGCGTTTGCTGTAACCTTGGTCAATTAACTGATTTAGAAATTTTTGATATAGAATCGGCTTGACGTTGGCCAGCTTAATTTCCTTAAAATAGGGGAGAATATGCTTTTCGATATTCTGTTTATGAAGATTGAAAGTATTTTTTCGGATCGTATCTTTTTTAAACTCATAAAGCCAGGTGTTCAAAAAGTTTTTCAAAGAAATAGGGGACTGCTCAACACCTTCCAAAATTTCATTCTCCATTTTTTGAGCGGCTATCTGCGCTTCTTTTTTTGTTGAAAAACCGGATTTTGACTTTATTTTATACTTTTCAGTGACGGGGTCCTTATATGATATCCGGTATTCCCATTTGTCGCCGCGTTTTCTATAAGTGGCCATGTTCATTTCTCCTCTCTAAAATGACTTTACTCTATCAAAAAATCAGTCCCAATGAAATGACTGGGTAGGTACAGATTGACGGAAATAACCGTTTCGCTGCAGCTGTAGCAGTCGTTCCAGGCATAGCTCCGGGCTTACCTTGAATATGTCTGTCATTTGCTCTACGACATGTGGATCGTCAAAATCGATGTATTGCAGCATGTGAAAGGGGATAGCGGCATACTTTACGAAATGCCGTGCATCCCACTCTTGAAGCTCGCGGAAAGCCTTAGGCATCATCGACTGTACACCGGCATGCCGTAAAATGTGACAAAGCTCGTGGAAAAAGATCTCCCGGTGCTTCTCAGGCGGCTCCCGGCAATCAATAACAATTCCCTGGTAACGGCCAATCACTTCAAAATACGAATAAATCGGCTTATAATGGACATAAATGCGCAAATATCGGGAAATTGCCGTAATGTCGATTTGCTTCGGTTTGGTAATACCGATTCTTGAGTAAAATTTTGTAACCCAATCTTCTAAAGAAGTTGTGCAGTAATCATGGAATTTCACTTTAATCACCTCTTAAAAACGTATGTTCCCTATTTAGATTATAAAATAAATCTCCTTCAATTAAAAGAAGGAGATTTAAAAATAATTGAACAATCTTATCAAATATTAATATGATAACTCATCGTAAACGGTATTGTGAATGTTGGCTTGATTACTTTGAAATTTGTTCACATTCCCCTTGTATATTTTTTTAAAAATAATTCAATTATTTTATACATACGCCCTCTGCAGTTCCAAACAGTGCCGATAAAGTTCCCCTGTAACCAGACAGTCACTCAACGCTTCGTGGGAAGAGAAGGTGTCAAGGCCGAGGTATTGTTTTAGGGTCTCAAGTTTATGGTTATCCGTGTCTTTGATGTGCCTTCTTGCAAGGGTGAGAGTATCGACGACTCTAAATTTTTGATAAGGCAGATTTTCAGCATACATGTTATGTAGCAAGAATTTCATATCGAATGGCGCGTTATGGGCGACGAGTGTATCAGATTCAATGAAAGAAAGCAACTCGGGCAATTTTTCTTTGATGGACGGTGCGCCGATTAAGTCATCATTTGTAATGCCGGTTATCCTGGTTATGTTCGTAGGGATGGGTATGCCAGGGTTGACTAAAGTGACGAATTCATCAATCTTTTGATGGTTTTCAAATTTGACGGCCCCGATCTGAATGATTTTGCTGTTTTCTGGTTTCAATCCGGTTGTTTCAAAATCAATAACAGTATAATTATTTGGATAAACTCTCGCTTTTGTGTATTTAAAATAATCGGCTTTGCTGACCTTTGTCATGTTCCTTTTGGCAGGCGTCGACACTATGTTTTCGACAGGTTTTTTATTCTCAGTTTTTGCGCTCTCGATTTCTTTTTTCAGTGCAGTAATTTCAGTGTTTAACATGCTGATTTGCTTTTCGAGTGCATCTTTTTCTTGCTGCAGCTTGATCGTATCCTGGACAACATTTTCTTTTTTCAGTTCCAACTGTTGAATCTCTCCTTTGTTTGGATCTGGTTCGTGGGTGGCAGGCTTGGACTGCTGCATATGTTTTTTAAACCTTTTGATTGAAACAGATCGCGTGATTAGAAGAATGATAGCGATAAAAAGGAAGAAGACACTTGCTTTCCAAAGAACAGCCAACAGGCAGATCAGCCAGGGCGAATGATACCATTTTTCTTTATAGATATTCATGTGAACCCCCACTTGTAAATTTATAAATTTTAATAAGTTTCATCCCAAAAGTCATTTTCATGGACAATCACGATAGGGGAGCCTGCTTTTCTCAGTTGAACGGCTTTTTCAACTTTCCGGCCATAGCAGGAGTAAGCCCAACATGGATTGCCATCAGCTCCGACAATCAGATAATTTGTCTTTTTATTGACGTTATTATTAAAGATTCCACCTTTGTTATTGATAATTTCGGCGATTTCATTTCTTGTTGCTCGAGCAGACGTGCCGGTAAAGGAAAAAATCTTATTTTCAAAAGTGATCTCTGGACAGACAGCACAAATACCATTAATTGAAAATTTTTCTTGCAGGGACCGAATCTCCGGTTCATGAATATTATGAGAGAGTTTCGTGTCAATAAAGTTAGCAAAAAACGCGGTCAACATGCTTTTTTCTTCTTTTGTAACGACCCCGTCATGTTTTACTGCAGTTAGTAAGCTATCGATTTCGTCAAATGGGTAGGTACCTTTCAGAAGAAAACTATGATTTTCCATCCATTCTTCCAACTGGTCAATTTCAGTATCATCCAATTTACGATCTGCCAGCATGCCATGTAGAATACCTTCCAGTTCTTGAATGGACACGGTGACTAGGTCATAAAATTCATCAAACTCGTCCTGATGGAGAATACGATTGCAAAGCCATTGGATATCCTGAATTTCTTCTTCGTCAAGCTGACCATCATCTAAAGCGCTATCAATCATAGGTATGATTTCATTAAACGGAGAATTGTTTTCCAAATGCCGATGAAGATTGCACCAATGAAAAACTTCAGCCAGTTCTTCATTAGTAATAATGCCGTCATATTGAATACCTCTGATCAGTCCCATGAGAGAATTAACAGCTTTATGTAATTCAGCTTTTGTTGTATACATGCGGTATTCATTGACTTCGGAATATTGTTTTCCCATTTTATCATTTCCCCCTGGTCAAAAAATTTGTGTTTCGAAAAAGCATCCAAAGCCAAAACTTTAGATGCTTAATCATCCTCTTTTTATTTTTTCCCCTTTATTTTCTTACTAAGGCTAAAATGCCTGAGATAGCGATTAGAATACCACTAAGAATACCAAAATAGCTAATAAACACGATATTCAAGATACCGCACACAATAATAAGGATTCCGAAAAGGACTCGCTTTTTGTTAATGATGCAGGAAAAAATAATTGCGAGAATCGAAACAAGAATACAAGCAATGCCAAGGCCAGTTACTCCATCTGAACCACTTGCTTCAAACGCTTTAGCTACAGCCCCAACGGTCATTGCCAAAATGCCGCCTATTATGCCGAAAACACCGCCAATTATTCCAAGGACCATTTCGGCTACCCGGCTTGTCGTACTTTTGCTTACAACTTTTTCTGTTTCCATAAGGCTCCCCCCAAAAAGTACTTTTTATAATTTATGTAAACTCTAAAAAAGAGCATACACCATTTTTAACTATATACGTTTTTTATATTTTTGTTTCTGGAACTAATCGGAAGAATTTTCATCATTCCGTTCTTTTGCTTTCTGGGCAACCCATTCAAAATGCCGCCGAATTTCATCAATATCATCTTTTGAAAGATTCTTCCATTTATCGATGTCAAAAAAACCAATTTTCTCAATGCCATATTCTTTAATCAGTTTGTTGATTTCAGCCAGTGAATCGTCTTCTTCGTTTAATGTGCGAATATCGGTGCGGCCAAGGAGATAGTCAGTTGTTACATCAAAAAAGTCGGCAATTTTTCGAAGAGTTTCATAATCAGGCTCACGCTTTCCTTGCTCATAATTGGCAATTTGCCCTCGAGAATAACCTAATCTATCTGCTAGTTCATACTGGCTTAAACCTTTTTGCTTTCTTAAAGCTGATAACCTTTTGCCAAACATCCGATATTCCTCCCTATAGTTATCATTATAAGAAACAAACAGTTTCCGCGCCATGGTGAAAAGAAAAAAGACACAAAAAGTTTCCAAAAAATCGTTGACAGAAACAAAACGTGTCTATATACTGATGATATAGAAACGAAATGTTTCTGGAAGAGGTGATAATAAATGGCTAAGAATATTTACTTAATACAGCTCCGCGGCAAACAATCCAGAAGAAAAGTTGCAACAGAGCTTAATATTACACCGCAAATGCTAGGTGCGATTGAGAGGGGGGATAGGACACCGTCGTTACAATTAGCGAAACGAATAGCCGATTTTTATAATGTTTCAATTGAGGAAATTTTTTTTAACCAAAAAGGAAACAAAACGTGTCCAATTTGGAGAAAATAAAGTAAATATTACTCTTGAAAAGAAAGACGCGGCAATGACCGCGGAGAATAAAACAGGCTATGTTTGTAACAGCAAGAAAGTGGCACTGCAAATGACAGTGATTTTAATCCAAATGCAACTGAATTTAACTTACTAAAAAATACTGTCACATTTCAATGAATCCATTGGTACAGAAGGGGGAAGTCACTAATGAAACTTGGAAAGGAAATGGCGAATGCCCGGAAGCGGAAAGGGATTACCCAGGAAGGCCTCGCATCAAATACGCCGGTTTCGCGGGAAAGCATTGCCAAATATGAAACAGGGGCCAGGACATTTCCAGATGATTTGCGTTCAGTGATGGCCAATGAGCTGGATGATGTGGAATTTTACTTTCTGGCCTGGTGCGATGCTGCCGGAAAAGTCTCTATCCCGTATTTCAATGGCGAAAACATCGATCATCATCCGACAAGCATGGCTTTTCTGGTGCAGGCAGAAACGAACGAGGCGTTGGATAAACTGCAAGACATTCCCTGGGCAAAACCGGTACATACACGAACAGCACAAGAGCTCGAGGAAACGAAGAAACTCATTTTCGAATTACTGGATGCGGCAGCCAGCATGGTCAATCTTGTAGGGGTGATATGTAATGAGCACCAATTTTCCATGAAACAACTTTTTACGCAGTGGCGGCTGTCTCTCCGATCTCGTAATTACATTGATAAAGATTTTTAATGCAAGAGGTGATGCCAAATGTCCATGTTAAAAGTTGAAATCGATGAACAGGAAGTACGGAATCTTTACCTGGAAAGAATCGAAGAAAAACTGAAACAAGTGGATGCAGAGCTTGTGTTTTGGGATTCAGCCGAGCTGAAGCGTCGCACTGGTATGAGCTGGAACACCATTCTAAAGGAATTTTTCTACGACGAACGCTTTCCAAAATACAAAGTTGGCCGAGATTGGCGCTTCCCGGCGGAAGAAACAAAACAGTTTCTATTAACTTGGCTAAAAGAGCAGCCGAGACATTGAGGAGGAAATGAAATGTTGAAAGTTGACCAATTTTTGCGGCAGGATTTGGCCAAGGCAATCGTTGAGTACAAATGTGCATTTGAACTCAGCAAGGAGGCTACAGCATTGCTGATCCGTGAAAATGACTTTGAAAAGAGCATCCAGTATACGGAAGATCTGCTGAAATCGCTTAAAGCGTTGCAGAAGATGAAAGAGAAAAGGGAAATGCTGGAGCGGATCCATAAGGTGGCTATTGAGTTACAACAACAAAATGTTGATATCAAAACGATCGTTTTGAAGAAAGCAGGTATATGAGATGGGCGGCGTATTCTTTCTAATTTTGTTTCTGCCGGCGCTGCTGATCGGTTATGGCGTACTTTGCGCGTGGGTGATGGAGATGAATGAAACGGATTTTGATACGCTGTGGGCAGATTTTTTGGATGTGCCAATTGATTTGGAACATCAAATAGCAGTTTTTCCTTTTTTCTTAGGCCGTATCAAGGCTATGTTAAAAAATAAAGAAACAATTTCGAAAGAAGAATTATGTGATGCGTTGAAAAAGTCAATTCAACACGCAACGTCCATATAACCATATCGGCGAGAATCCTTATTCTTGCCGTGAGAGGCTGAAATACCCGGAAAACATGCGTTTTCAGCGTCTCACGGTGCGAATAAGGCACTACTGATCTTTGACAACTGAATAAAGAGGAGGTGGAATGATTGACGCTCACTAGGAAAGAAAAACGGGAGATCAGGCTTGAAATTTGCCATAATATGGACCTTTATTGCAAGTCTTGCCCAATTCGTGGGAACAAAAAAGTCAATCATAACACGGTTTATTGCCGGAAAAACTGCCTGGTTGGTGCCCTTCTGCAAGAATTGGCATTCAAACTTATAGAGGATGAAAAGCAACTGGATCACAGTTTGGCGAAAACCGGCACTTGGACGGAAGAAGAAGATTTTTACCTCATCCATCATGCAAGCTTATATGATGACGAGCATCTTGCAATGCGCTTGAACCGGACGCCGGTTTCGGTGCATAGGAGAATGATTCATTTGAACTTATTAGAAAAAGTACGCAATTAAAAAAAGGAGGGAAACCATGGGTAATTTGCTTCTGGATGAAAGACCAATTATTGTTATTCCTTCACTTGCTGAAAAAATCGGCTTGAATGAGGCAATCATCTTGCAACAGTTAAATTACTGGCTGCAAAAAAGCAACCACATCTATGAAGGGAAACCATGGGTCTACAACACCTATGAGGATTGGGAAGAGCAATTCCCGTTCTGGTCTATCAGCACCATCCGCCGGGCCATTTCTAAACTTGAGAAAGAAGGATTCATCATTACAAACAATTTCAACCGTTCACAAATTGATAAAACAAAATGGTACACAATTGATTTTGAAAAGGTGGAGAGGTTGAACAGTCCATCTGTTCAAAATGAGCAGTCGACTGCTCAAAATGGGCAGACGATTGTTCAAAATGAGCAGTCGACAGGTCAAAATGAGCAGTCCAGCTGTTCAAAATGGACAGACGATCTGTTCAAAATGGACAGACCAATACCAGAGAGTACTACAGAGAGTACTTCAGAGATTACGACAGAGATTACTTCTTCTTCTTCGGAAGAGTGCATTCCCAAATTGGAAAAAGACGAAGAAGCAAAAAAGGCCATTGCGTTTTTTGAACAAAATGGCTTTGGTGTGGTCGGATCTTATGTCGCCGAAAAAATTTATTTCTGGTGTGAGGATCTGTCAGTGGATTTGGTTATCGAAGCAATGAAAAATGCAGTGGAGCGCGGCGCAACAGGCTGGAAGTATTGCGAAGCCATCCTAAAGGACTGGGCAAGCAAAGGCATACAGACCGTTGAGCAGGCTCGTGCATTGCAGCTGAAATACAAGGAAGAGCGATCGAGGCTAAAGCGTTATGGAAGCAGATCCGGGAGAACGGAGAGGGTGCCCGACTGGTTTAAGGAACCCGGAAATAGCCAAAGCAGTACTGCTGAGCAAGAAGCCCAAGAAGCCCAAGAAGACCTCGAGACAAAGCGGAAGCGGTTGGAGAAAATCCGGGAACAGTATCGAAAAAAAGAAAAATAGGCTTGCAAATGAACCATAAGGAAGTCAGGATCTGCCGCCGTTTAACGACGACAATTTGCCGTTTTAAGGGGTGAAAAAGCATGCAGGACAAGCAAATTGAATGGCAAAAGCAGGTAATCCGTGAAGAAATGCATGATTACGGGAAAACGGATGAACAGCCTGTAAAAAAGGTTGAAAAATAAAAAAGCCAGGCATTTTCAGCCCGGAGAAAAACCATATCGACGCAATCATTATAGCATACACAGAAGGGGCGTGTCGATATTGGCTGAAAAGCGAATTGGAGAAATAGAGCTTTTGGAAGACTTGACGATTAAACAAGCCATTGAACCGGATAAAGTGATCATCGTTGTCCTGGATGGGAAGCGCGGAATTGCCCGCAAATGTGAAGCAGTTGAGCATGGTAGCACGATCATCGAGACAGTGAATGGGAAATCGAAAAAAATTACGTTTATAGAGTCCTATCTTACCTAATTCATAGCCGATTTAGCTTTTGTTTAAACCTATTATGATATTTTGCATGTACCAATAACAGAGAAATCGCGGTACAAAAATACGCTGCAGGGTCAGGACCGGGATCTTGCAGCAAAGGGTTGGTGTTGAAATTTGCTACGGAAAAAACCTGTCGACAGAAAAATATTAAGCCAAAAAGAACGGCTTTTGCTGATTGAATGGCTATATGTAATCACCGGTTTCACCCGGTCGTTTTGGAAAGAAAAGAGCGATGCAGAAATTATCCGTTTATATGAGTCCAATCTTGAAATGAACCAGATGGAAGATGAGTTTGTAAGATGAATTGGTTGGTGAAATGCTATGGAGGCCAAAATTATCATCAAAGACAGCCGGAAGAAGTGGATGGTGGAGGAAGATAGAAAATACGTTTGTCAAACGTTCTGCAAGCAGCACAAACGATGTTCAACCCGTTTAGGGTATGATTGCAAAAAATTTGGCGGTGACAGAATACCGAAATTTAAAAAATGAGGTGGAACATCTGGGGAAAACCGCAAGATTAAAAAGAGAACGGGACACTGATTCCGTTCTCTTAGGAAAGGGATGTTTTGACGTGAATGAATTGGAAAACAGTATTAATTTCCTTAAAGAACAGCTCATTGCTGCGGGAGAAAAGTGGAAAGGCGGCATGGATGTTGAACCAATGAGAGACTGTCTGGCAATTGTTGAAGCCATCAATGTCCTAGAAGAAAGGGCATTTGGCAGGATGATTACAACGATCGCTTACATTCTGTGAGGAGGTGGGATAACATGCAAAATGTTTTGGAATTTGAAGAACTGATGATCAATATTTTAGACGAACCTTCAAAGTTTAAATTTCATTTTTCCGAAAACGGGATTAAAATTAGCGCTTGGATTAAAGAAGCTGTGAATTTAGGAAACGGGCTGTGCATTGCATTTGATGGCGGATCTCTGCTCGTTTGGAAAGATAACCGCGTTGTAAAGTGCAGACGACCGTCCGATTTAATTACGTATTGTGAGCTTTGCTTTTCGGTTTTTAATGAATTTGATGAGAATATCGGTTATCTGTATGTGCCTGCGCGTAAAAGGTGATCTATTTGAGACATCAAAGTCAACGGATACCAACGCATGATTATCTCGGCAGAAAAGTATGGATTGGCGAAAAGGCAACACTATTTAGTAGCAATGGGGTCCATTATGAAGGGACAATACAGCAGATCGGTGGCAAACGCTGGTTTGTGGTGAATGAAAGTATGCGAATTGGCGGTATAGGAAGCTTGTACTTGATGAAGGATTGAAAGGAGAAATGAATTTTATGAGTGAATCATTTAGGTTATATAAAGTCGTGGAAACGGACGGACAAAGTGCTGAAGAACTGCAGAAATTTTTAAATGCTGCAACGGATGGTTTTACAGAAATGCAAATTGATCATGTCGTTGGGACAAAAATAATTCTTGGCTACGATTCACCTTTAAATGCAAAAGGAAGAGCTGAAATGTCAGTAAAAAAAGCTATAGGCTCTCAAGCGAAAAGTAGTTTTAGACCAATATATTAAACCATCATAGACTATGTCGTAGTACGGGTATATTGTGTGAAATGAAAACATGAGGTGATTAAATGAACCAGATTCAGCAAGTATTTGGTTATGGAATGAGCCAACTACGAACTGTGTTAATAGATAGTGATGTTTGGTTTGTTGCCAAAGATGTATGCGATATTCTGGAAGTAAGAAACACTACACAGGCAATCGCTAGACTTGAAGATGATGAACGGACTATGTTAAACATAGGTCGTCAGGGGGCAACCAATTTAGTGAATGAACCGGGTCTATATTCACTGATCATGTCTAGCCGAAAACCAGAAGCGCGTGCATTTAAAAGATGGATTACACATGATGTTATTCCGCAAATCCGGAAGACGGGAAGTTACTCAACACAGGTTCCGCAAACATTCAGCGAAGCCTTGAGGCTGGCGGCAGATCTGCAGGAGGAAATTGAAAAGGCAAAACCTAAAATTGAGTCATTTGATCGCTTCATTTCCGGAAAAAACTATCAAAAAATGGGGGATGTTGCGAAAATATTAGGATATGGCCGAAATAACTTTTTCAAGCTGCTTCGGGAGATGAAGATTTTAATGAGAGATAATACACCTTATCAGGAGTTTATCAACCGCGGGTATTTCGTTGTGAAAGAAAAGCCGATACAGATGGGCAGCCACGTCATTAATAAGCCCCAGACCTATGTCACGGCAAAAGGTATCCATTATATTGACAAATTATTGAAAGAACGATCAATAATTGTATAATAGAAGTAGAATATGTCCAAGTAACGGAGAAGCGTGCGGACACTGACTTTCAGCATTTGTTGCTGATGGTTGGTGTCCGTTTTTTTATTGGAAGGAGGAACAATGATGGAACAATTGAGTTTTCAGCTGGCAGAGATTGACCGGGAAGAGACAAGGAAGCGGGTGGAAGGTGCATTGGAAAAGTATAGGGTTTTGTTGCTAACGCAGGAACTGGACCAGGTGCCAAAAGTAACCTCAAGCTATTCATTGGTTCCACCAAGCAACACCAACCAGTTTCACTCCTCAACTGAAGAAGCTGCAGTAAAGAATGTGGACTATGAACGCGAGCGGAGCGATTATATCCGTAAAGTTTCCATGTCCGTAAACCGTCTCGGGTTTAAGGAGCGGGCAATCCTCATCCGCCGGTATATGACGGAGGATGATGTATTTGATTATGAAGTGTACAACGAACTGAACATGAGCGAGCGGACTTATCACAGAATAAAATCTCGGGCATTTTATAAGCTGGCATTTGCGTTGAAAGTTGAAGTCTATAAAGAGAAGGAGATGAGTGTATGAATGTCGTCCAACCGATTCGCGATCCCGTTAAGATAGAGAAGATGAAGAACTATTTGAAATCAAAGAGTGAAAGGAATTATATTCTTTTTATGTTGGGAATAAGCGTCGGACTTAGGATATCCGACATTTTAAAATTGAAGAAAGAAGATATATTAAGAAGCCATATTGATATTAAGGAAACGAAAACAAAGAAAAACAAAAGGGTAAAAATCCCCGGTTACATTAAAAAGGAGATCATACCTTACGCCAAAACACTTGCAGACGGCGATTACCTTATTAAAAGCCGGCAGGGAGCAAACAGGCCAATTGACCGTTCAACAGCTTATAGGATACTGCGTGATGCTGCTAAGCATGTTGGGCTGACAGACATCGGTACGCATACATTAAGAAAAACATTTGGCTATCATTTTTACATGCAAACAAAGAATGTGGCCCTGCTGCAAGAACTACTAAATCATTCGAGACCGGATATTACGCTACGGTATATCGGAATTAATCAGGATACGTTAGATAAGGCAATGGACAAATTCAGGATATAGTCCTTTTCTTTTTGGGCATCACTACATCATAAAAATACGAGGCGTGCACTCATATTTATATATTGAATGAAGGCTGTTATTTCAAGGGTTTCAACGTTTGCCCGAGTGCAACAGTCTATGTATTATAGTGTACTCAATGCCATTATTTAGGAGGGATATGTATGAGGATAGAGGAAGCAAGGGAAGAGATTAAAAGGATTGAAAGGTTTATCAGTTTAGTAGAAAGCTATCGACCGCAGTCATTTGAGCAGGAAGCGATCAAGACGTATGTGTTAATTGAAAGTGTTAATAAGACAGCGGCAGTATTGAATGAGAAAGGATTTAGAATAGGTAAAAGGAAAGTTTCAGGTAAGGACGTATCTGATATTATTCGTTCTAAACCTGATGATGAGCTGCATCAAATCGCTCACGATATGTTTAAATACAATAAGAAAAAAGCTGGAAAAAGGGGTTGGTGTTGAAAAAATAATGGCAGGATTTTGGCAGGATAAAGGCAGAGCATTTTCTTTTGCCTGTGTTACATTAATACCATGACAAGTAAGCGAAGGAATCGACACACAGTCGGTTCCTTTTTATTTTATCGATTGAAGGTGTTGACCATGAAATCTAAATCCAGAGAGAAGAAGCAAAAGAAACTGCGGCGTAAAGAATTAGAATACCTGATGGGGATCCATCGTGACAGGTATGGCCGACATCATGGTGCAGTTCGCAGGAAGTGACCTTCAATAACTAATAAAGAGACATATGGACACATATAAGAAGGTGGGGGAGCGATAAAAAAGAAATGGCTGACTTTCCAAGTGCCAGGATTAGACCGGAAAGAATTTATGATATGAAGGCTAATATTAAAGATCTTGAACCAGAACGATACAACTATCTTTTTAATAATGGTTTATTGACAATAAATGAAGTACGAACATTTGAGGGACTTCCGAATATTGGTGCTGAAGGCAATAAATTATTTAGGCCTTTAAAGAAAAGAAGAAAGATTCCTTTTGGGTGATCAGCATGCCAGGCAAACCACTGCGGCCATGTGCAAAGTCCGGCTGCCGCAATCTTACCACGAACGGCTACTGTGATGAGCATAGGAAAGATACTAATCGTGAATACAATCTGACACGAGACGAGCGGGTCACGCGCTTCTATAAGTCGAGGCAATGGGAAATGACAAGGAAGTTGGTGCTTGTTAGAGACCATGGTCTATGCCAGATGTGTCTCAAACATAGAAAAATCGTACCAGCATCGCTTGTTGACCATATCATTCCGGTACGGGTTAATTGGAGTTTGCGGCTTAATAAAAGCAATCTTCAGTCGCTTTGCGTTTCATGCCATAATGTCAAAACAGCGGAAGACAAACGAAAGTACGGAAACCTTGCATGAGGGCCGGGGGCCCCTAAAAAAGTACGGGGTGGGCCGTCTGCCGAACGGCGTCCACTTTCGCGTGAATTTTTTTCGCAAAATGAAAATTTTTTAAGGGGGTGATTGGAATGGCGGGCAGGCCGTCAAAACCAGTGCAGCTGATCAAAATGGAGGGGAACAAGGATCGCCGGACGAAAGCAGAACTTGAGCACCGAGAAAATTATGAAAAGTCCCTTTATACTGGAACAAAGATCAAAGAGTCGCCCGCCGTCAAATCTGATCCTGTTGCCCACAAAGAATTTTTACGGCTGAAAAAACTTTATAAGAGCATCCAGTACATTGACGGCTTGGATGAGCAGATCGTCAACCGGTACTGCATGATGATAAGTGAAGAGCGGGCACTTCAGGAGCAGGCCGATTCTTTGCATGCACTTCTTGAAGAGGAAGAAGATCCAAAAGAAAAGATTGAGATTTACAAACTGCTCAACAGCTGCGATACCAAGCTAACCAAAAAGCGGGACTTGATCTTGAAGATTGAGGACCGTCTTTTTCTGAATCCGACTGCCCGCATCAGAGCCATTCCAAAGAAACCTCCTGAAGAAGAGAAGCAATCTCCAATGGCTGAATTTTTAAAGAAACGCGCGGGTGGTAGCCGTGCGGATTGATAAAGCAAGAGCCATGGAGCCCATTGAGTTCATTCAAATGCTGAAACTGGTTGACGACTTTTACGGTCAGCCTTTTGTTTTAATGGATTGGCAGTATGAAACGATCTGGGATGTTTATGGCACGGTGAATGATGAGGGATATAGGCAGTATCGGTACGCTTATTTGGAAATTCCAAAGAAGAATGCAAAAACGACGTTAATCGCCGGCCTCGGGGTTTATCACTTAACATGCGACGGTCCCCAAGGGCAAATTTATTGCTGTGCGGCCGACCGTTCCCAGGCCAGTCTGGTTTATAAAGCAGCTGTCAGCATGATTGACCAGGATGACGAACTGAAAAAACTGCTGAAGGTGACAGAGAGCCGGAAAGAGATTGCGAATGTCGAGACAGGTACCATTTTAAAGGTTCTATCAGCGGAAGCATACACCAAGCACGGCATTAACCCAACGGTCGTCATTTTCGATGAGCTGCATGCACAGCCAAACCGTGATTTGTGGGATATCATGACTTTCGGCGCCGGTGCTGCCCGTAAAGAACCGTTATGGTGGGTCATCACAACGGCCGGCGACGATCCGGACCGGAAATCAATCGGCTGGGAAATCCATGAGCATGCCAGGAAAATCCGGGATGGAGAACTGTCGGATCCGACCTGGTATGTCAGAATGTATGGTGCTGATGAAGATGACGACATCTTTGATGAGAAGACTTGGTACAAAGCGAACCCTTCGCTTGGCCAAACGATCAGCATTGAATCTGTTCGCCAGGAAGCACTGGCAGCGCGCAACAGTGAAGCATCCGAGCGACTTTTCCGGTGGCTGCGGCTGAACCAATGGATATCCTTAAAGCGGACCGGATGGCAGCCGTTAAGCTTGTGGGACAAGACGGAAGGGAATTGGAACCTATCCGATCTTGTCGGCAAAAAATGTTATGTCGGACTTGATCTTTCCAGTACGACGGATATTACGGCAGCATGCTATTTGTTTCCGCCACAGGACGGGATCCCGGAATGGCGTACACTTTATGATGCCTGGATACCGGAAGACAATATGAAAGAACGTGTTACCCGTGACCATGTACCTTATGACAGGTGGGTGAACCAGAAATATTTGACGGCCACGCCCGGGAATGTTGTGGATTATGATTTTGTCCAAGCAAAAATTGTATACGCAAGCAAACAGTATGATCTTTCCGTCTTGGGCGCCGACCCATGGAACAGCCGGATGCTGACGCAAGGGCTGATGAGAGAAGACGTGAATGTTGTGGAAATCCAGCAAACCATGGCGCAGTTGAGCCCGGCCATGAAGATGATTGAACAGCTGATGAAAAAAGGCCTGTTGAGCCACGAAGTAAACCCATTGGCACGATGGTGCTGGGGAAATGTCGCTATTGCGGTTGACGGAAATGAGAATATCAAGCCAATGAAAAATAAATCACAGGACCGGATTGATGTCATTGTGGCCATGATCATCGCTATGGCGACAGCTATGCTGTTTGAAGAAGTCAGCCTGGACGTTTCAGAATTTGCAAATGAAGACTTTCTTGACAAACTGTGGAGCTAAGGAGGTGAGTGGGATTGAATGAGTTTACTCAGCAGATTTAAAAGGCAAAGGGTCAAAAACTATCATATTGATGATCCGAATTGGTTATCAGAATGGCAGACACTGGCTGATTTTTTAGGGGTTAGCCTGGACCCGTCTGATGTGGACGTCCGGGGAAAACGGGCGCTGAAAGAAATTACGGTGTATGTATGTATCAAAATTTTATCTGAAAATATTTCAAAGCTGCCGGTCAAGATTTACCAGGACAACGGGGGAATTAAGAAAGTGGCCGGGCATTACCTGAATCCGATTTTGCGGTTAAGGCCGAATCCGTACATGTCTGCATCAGATTTTTGGAAAGGTGTTGAGGTGCAGCGGAATATTTACGGAAACAGCTATGTTTGGATTGAGTATGTCACACGCGGCCGGAATGCCGGCAAGGTCCAGGCACTTTACTTGCTTGACGCTCAGCAAATGCAGGTATGGGTGGATGATTCCGGCTTAATTAGCTCAAAAAACTCCATCTGGTACGTCTATACAGACAATGCAGGGGTGCAGTACAAGCTTCAATCAACTGATTTGCTGCATTTTAAAGCCATGACGACTGACGGGATCGTCGGTCTCAGCCCGATCTATACGCTCAGAAATATGGTTGAAAATGCTGCTTCAGCTGAAAAATTTTTGAATAACAGCTATAAAAACGGAATGCAGACGACTGGGATCATACATTATACCGGAGATCTGAACGAAAATGCCAAGAAAAAGTTCAGGGAAAAATTCGAGGAAATGTCAAGCGGGCTGAAAAATGCTAATCGTGTGAGCTTAATGCCTATTGGCTATACCTACCAACCTCTTTCACTTAAATTAACGGATGCTCAGTTTCTTGAAAACACGCAGCTGACTTACCGGCAGATTGCAAGTGCATTCGGCATTAAAGCACATCAGCTCAATGACCTTGTAAAAGCCAGCTATGCAAGCACGAGTGAAGCGAACCGGGAATTTTACGTAGATACACTCATGCCGATTTTGACCATGTATGAACAGGAATTGACGTATAAGCTGTTTTTGGATAGTGAACTGGTAAACGGGTTTTACGTTATGTTCAATGCGGATGCCATCCTACGTGGAGATTTCAAATCACGCATTGATGCGGCAGCAACCGGTGTACAAAACGGCCTGCTCACGCCAAATGAAGCAAGGGCACTTGAAGAAAGAGAGCCGATGCCAGGCGGTGATCAGCTGGTCATGAACGGGAATTATATTCCGTTGTCGATGGTGGGCGAGCAATATAAAAAAGGCGGTGATAATACAAATGGGCAAACATAAATTTTGGAATTTTATAAAGAATGAAGCGGAAAATACAGGTGAACTGCAGCTGTATGGCGAAATTTCCGACACTTCATGGTGGGGTGATGAAATCACGCCGAAAGATTTTAAAGCAGATCTTGATGCGCTTGGCGATATCAGCACGTTAAACGTCTATATCAATTCCCCGGGGGGCGATGTATTTGCAGGACAGGCCATTCATTCGATGCTTAAACGGCATTCTGCTACAGTTCATGTTTATGTTGACGGTCTGGCGGCAAGCATTGCCTCCGTAATCGCAATGGCCGGTGACAAGATCATCATCCCCGAAAATGCGATGATCATGATTCATAATCCGTGGACTGTTACGGCCGGTAATGCGGCGGATTTGCGGGAAGTTGCCGACCGTCTGGATAAAATCAATGAAACCATCAAATCAATCTATTTATCAAAGGCAAAAAATATTAATGAAGTGAAATTGACGGAATTGATGGATGCTGAAACATGGCTGTCTGCACGGGAAGCAGTTGATTACGGATTTGCGGACGAAATTGAGGATGCAAAAGACTATGCGGCAAGTTTGAACAGCAGGTTTCTCAATTTCTATAAAAATATTCCTTTAGACTTGCCGAAGAAGGCAAAAAATGAGCGCGAAAAACAGAATAAGAACAAGGAATTGGAGCTGTCGAAAGCCAAACTGGCGCTTGAGATGGCTCTTTTAATTTGATGGGAGGCAGGAAAATGAGTAAAGAACTCAGGGAATTGTTGAACAAATTGAATCAGAAAAAGGCAGCAGCAAAGGTATTGATGGGAAAAGAAGATGCCACACCTGAAGAAATCCAGGTAGCGGCTGCTGAAATTAATGAGCTGAAAGCGAAAATTGAAGCACAGAAGCTAATCGATGAAGAAACAGCGATACCAGTAGGTGGTAAACCGGTCGTATCGGTAATTGAACCTGACAAAAACAGCAAGGAGTACCGCGAACTGCACACAAAAGCATTTCTGAATTACTTGCGGAAGAAGCCGTTGACCGAAGAAATGAAGAATACGTTGAGCTCCAACACCGGATCTGACGGTGGATATTTGATTCCACAAGACATTAATACACAAATTAACAATTTGAAGCGGCAATATAAAAGCGCAAAAATGTGCTGCACGGAAGTTTACACGACTTCCACCAAAACCGGTTCGTTTGTGTGGGAAGACTTGTCAACACTAACGCCCCTTGTCAATATGACGGAAATGACAGACCTGGATAGCTCTTCACAGCCGAAATTCCGGTCTGTTCAGTACGCTGTAAAAGATATGGGCGCAATTCTTCCAATCCCAAATACGTTGCTGCAGGATGAGGATGCGAACTTAATTGCGTATATTGCCGGCTGGTTTGCGAAAAAAGCTATCCGCACGGAAAATAATGATATTTTCAATGTGCTAAAAACCGGGAAAACGCCGGTTGCTCTTGCAGATTGGAAAGCATTGAAATCGAATTATAACACGAAGCTTGATCCATTAATTGCAACAAATGGATACTTCTGTACGAACCAGGATGGCTTTAATGTTTTGGACAGCGCGCTCGACGGTTTTGGCCGGCCTGTTTTGCAGCCGAACCCGCAAAATCCAACAGAACTGCTATTCTTGGGTAAAGTCGTCCATATGTTCTCAAACACGGAGCTTCCATCTGATACGGACAACAATGTTGCACCAATCTTTTTCGGCGATATGAAATCAGGATGCCGTTTTGTCGACCGTGGCGCATATGAATTAAGCATTTCCACAGAAGCATATTTCGTAAAAAATGCGACTGCAGTCCGGGTTATCGAACGATATGATGTCATCAAAACCGATTCGGATGCGTATCAGTTTGGCCAGATTGCTTTACCTGAAAACTGATCAGGTGATGTAAATGATTATAGAACTAAATGAAGCGAAAGATTGGCTGAGAGTCGACACAGAAAATGACGATGCCAGGATCAGTTCATTGATGGCAGCGGCCGAACAATATTTAACCAATGCGACGGGGAAAACATTTGACAGCACAAATGAACTTGCCCGTCTTTTTTGCCTGACTCTACTGACGGATTGGTACGACAATACAGGTTTATCCGGTGAGCCGAGCCAGCAAATGCGGCCGATTATTCAGAGCATGCTGCTGCAGCTGACCTATTGCGAAGACGAGGTGACATAAAAATGCCGATCACCAGTCCTGGAAAAATGAATGAAAGAATTACGTTTTATAAAGAAGTTGTCAAAAAGAATGATTACGGAGACAAAGTAAAAGATAAAGAAAAATATTTGGAATGCTGGGCCGCCGTGAAGACACAGTTTTTAAGTGACATCCAGGCAAGCATTGGCACTGTCCTGGAAGACACTCTTACATTTGTGATCCGACATCAGCATGACAAAGAAATTACAAACGATTTATCTGTAAAATACAGGAACAGCGTTTATGAAATTATCAAAATTAACCCAGATGTCGAATATAAAAAATTTGACACGATCATCTGCAAAGAGGTGACATGATGACAGTTGAAGTGGATATTTCCGGAATTGAAGCGGGTTTGAGGCGGCTAGCTGCGAAGGAAAAAAAGGTGCAGAGGGCTGGGTTAAAAAAGGCGGCAGAAGCAATTGCTGACCGATTGCGTGAAAACACGCCTTATTATGATGGCAAACGCGACGGGAAATGGAAAGCACAGCGTCAATTCGAGAAAGAAACAGGGTCAAATAATGGCGACTTTGCGCATTTGCGGGATGACATCAAAATTTCAAATATGAACCAATTTGGTGAAGTCTTTGTTGGATTTGGAAAAGAAACCTATTGGCGTGTCCATTTTACCGAAATGGGTACGATTAAACAGAAACCACAGGCGTTTATCCAGCGAACGGAAGAAGAAATGCGCCGGAAAGTTATGACCATCATGGTAAAGGAGTTTAAAAGGGGTCTGGGCTTATGACACTGCCTGCAAAAGCAGTCTACGATATTCTTATGGGCAGTCCGGAGATTGCGAACATGATGAATCGGGACATGATTTTTATGATCGATGTTCCGGAAGATGATCAGCAAGTCCAGAACGCACCGATCATTCGAATAAATGAAATCAACGACTATCAGGATGGATTTGCTTCAAACAAACCGTTTTCTGTTTCTTTTAGCGTCCAGATTGATGTCTGGGCCGCCACGATTGAACAGTTAGCTGTTTTTAGAGACGTGCTGGACAAGATCATGACAGAAAACGAGTGGGGTCAATATACAGGCGTGATTGACAAAGATCCGGATATTGATCTGTATCGCATGGCTCGGAGGTATCGGGCTGTTCAGGTGATTCACTTTAATTAGGGAGATGAGAAAATGGCGACTTTAGGTTTTAAAAGTGTCGAATTTGGGATCCATGACGGGGACACGGAAATTGTTAAGAAAATTTATAAATTAGATGCCAATGAAGGTGGCACAATTGAAGCAAAATTAAGCGGTCTTGGTGCGCAAATCAATGCTTTATATGCGTCTAATGTACCGTTTTTTGTAGATGCAAGCGGTACGGGAACGCCACAATTGGAATTCACAGCAGCGGACTTGAGTGAGGAAATTGCTGCGTCCATTTCAGGCGCTGTATATGAAAATGGCATTTTGAAACTTGGAAAAGATGCGAAGGCACCATATGTTTCTGTACTGCTAGAAGCGGATGGCATTAAAAACGACAGCATCTATATCGCACTGCTTAAAGGAAAATTTGGGCATCCGGATGGTGTCGATTTGAAAACGGGTGATGACAAAGGCAAGGAAGCCGATACAACTGACAGTGCACTGACCGGACAATTTGTAAACCGGAAATTAGATGGCTTTACCTATTTCAAAACTCGTTCTTCGAATACAGACTTTGATTTGCAGACATTTCGGTCCCTCGTTTTTAATGGATACAATGAAAATACGCAAACGGCAACTCAACAAACTGCTGGCTGATAGCTGGGCTCTTAGGCCCGGCTTTTTATTTTGCATAAAAGGAGATGCTGGAAATGTTAAAAATTGAACTTTATAATCCGGAAACCGAAAGAACTGAAACCTTTACTGAAGGATTCGTGCCAGCAAGAACATTGCGGAAAGTGCTGGAATTCGCGGATAAGCAGGAAAGAGAAAAACCCAGTGAGCTTGAGACGTTGGATGAAATGGTGTCCATGATTGCAAGCTTTTTTCGGGATGATCGGGTGACCTTTGATGCGATCTACGACGGAATCCCGGCAGACAAATTGAGTGATGAAATGGAACGCATTATGACCGACATTATGGGCGGTGAAGCTAAAAAAAAGCTGGGGAAAAACCGACCACCATCAAAGAAAGCATAAATAATCTGCACAAAATGTATTCGGAGTTAATGAAGAATGGATGGACGTTCAGAGATATTGAAGAAATGGACATATATGGATTTCTGAATGTCATGAACGGGCCGGACAGCAAACAGTATGACGATATAGAAGCTTTCTATAACTCAATTTGACGGGAGGTGAGGAAACATGGCAGGAGACCAACCCCTTGGCAATATGGTGATCGGTGTCAGCATGGAGGGTACTCAGTTCGCAAATACCTTGAAAGAAATACGGGGGCAGGTGCGCCAAGCTCAGAGCGCAATGAAAGCCAATTTGACAGTAATTAGTGGCGCCGGCGATAAGTATGAAACTCTCCGTGCAAAAGTAAAGAGCCTGAATGAAGTAATGGCGGTTAACCAGCGCGAAATTGATATGCTCCGTAAAAAGCACCGGGAAGCCATTAAAACTTACGGCGAAGGCTCCGAGCAAGTTTCCAAATTAGCTTCCCAAGTGAATAATGCAGTTGCCAAGCAGTCAGCCTGGAGCAGACAGCTGGATCAAGCAAAATCTAAACTATCGGGGATGGATAGCCCAATTAGCAAGTTTTCATCTCGGCTGAATGACATCTCTGAGCGGGCCAAAAGCGTTGGCGGAAAAGTAAAAGAAATGTCTGACGGGATTACACAAACTTTTGCACCGGCTACCATTGCAATTGGAGCCGGTCTTGGTGCTGCAGCGAAGCAGGCCATGGATTTCGAAAGTCAAATGAGCGCGGTAAAGTCTGTCATGGCGCCGGATGAGGTAAAAAAGTATGGCGGCGCGTTAGAGGATCTTGCTGTAACCATGGGCGCCAAGACAAAATACAGTGCCACTGAGGCCGCGCAGGGAATTGAAGAACTTGTCAAAGCCGGCGTGAAAACAACAGATATCATCCATGGCGGGCTCTCGGGGGCTTTAAATCTTGCGACTGCCGGTGAACTGGACCTGAAAGATGCTGCCGAGATCGCGTCAACTGCGTTGAATGCTTTCCGGAAAGACAATATTTCCGTAACCCGCGCTGCAGATCTGCTGGCTGGTGCTGCCAACGCAAGCGCAACGGATGTTGAAGAATTAAAATATGGGTTATCTGCTGTTTCAGCTGTAGCCAGTGGAGTCGGTTTAAGCTTTGAAGATACGACTACGGCGCTTGCGGCATTTGCGCAGAATGGTCTTAAAGGTCAGGACGCTGGAACATCTTTAAAAACTATGTTATTAAACCTTTCCCCTTCTACAAAATCTGCTGCCGATATGATGGATTCGCTCGGTCTGGCAGCGCGAAATACATCTTCTGCATACAATTGGTTAGTTGATAGGGGGATTAAACCAGCCTCACATTCTGCAAATGACATAGAAGCTTCTTTGCAACGTCTTGCGAAAATTCAGGCAGGTGCTGGAGCTTCTGCAAGTAAAGTAAAAAATGAATATCAGGAACTTGCGAAAAACTCCGGTTTTGCATCAAGCGCTTTTTACGACCAAAACGGAAAGCTAAAATCTCTTTCCAAAATTTCTGGTCTGCTTCATGACAGGCTCAAAAACCTTTCGGAAGAACAGCGGCAATATGCATTAAAAACAATGTTTGGAACGGATGCTATCAGGGCAGCCAATATTTTGTATAAAGAAGGCGCCAAGGGAATCGAAGACATGAACGGCGCCATGAATAAAATCAAAGCTGCTGATGTTGCCAAAAAGAAAATGGACAACCTAAAAGGCTCCATTGAACAATTAAAAGGAAGTTTGGAGACGGCCGGAATATCGGTTGGTCAGGCATTAACACCAGCCATTAAAAAAACAGCTGAAATTGTTCAAAATATCGTGGACAAGTTTAATGCCCTGCCGAAACCGGTTCAGCATGCGGCCGCCATTTCAGCAGCGTTGTTAGCCGTTATTTTAACCCTTGTAACCGGGTTTGGGTTTTTGACATCTGGTATATCCAGCTTGGTTATTGCCTATGGCACTCTGGCCGGCGGCATGGCCGCAACGACAGGAGTTATCGCGGCAGAAGGGGCAGCTGCAACGGCTGCCGGGGCAAGCACCGGAATATTGGCCGGTGCAATCAGTCTATTAACCTCTCCGGTCACGTTAACCATAGCAGCCATTGCAGCACTCGGAGTTGCGTTTGTTTTGGCCTATAACAAAATAAAGCCGTTTCATGCTTTCATGAACAGTATCGGATCTGCGATCGGAAGAGCCGTAAATTTTGTCAGGCAGTTTACTACCGCAATAATGCAAATGCTCCAAGGCAATTGGGCAGGCGGCGCTGATTTGTTGAGTAAAATCGGATTAAGCGACAGTGCCGTACAGAAAACCATCAATATTGTTACGAAAATACAAAGCGCCTTTAATACATTAAAAGCATATTTGCAGCAGGCATTGTCAGCAATAGGCTCATTTGTAATGAGTAAAATATCGCAAATCAAATCGTTTTGGGATCAGAACGGCGCAACAATAATACAAGCAATAAAAAATGTCTTTAAAGTAATTACTGTCATTGTTAAGGTAGCATTAGCTATTTTAGGTCCGATTTTTAAGGCTGGTTTTGCAATAATTGTTGCGGTTGTTAAATCTGTATGGGGAAATATTAAAGGGATTATTTCCGGTGCTCTAAAAATCATTGAAGGGGTCGTTTTAGTTTTTTCTGGTTTATTTACTGGGCATTGGAAGACCATGTGGAGCGGCATCAAGAGCATTTTTAGCGGTGCCATTCAGTACGTTTGGAATCTGGTCCAGTTGATCTGGATCGGCAAGATGCTCAAGACTGCCAAGGCGTTTGTCGGACCGTTTAAGAGTCTGTTTAAAACATTATGGACAGCACTCAAAACAATTTTTAGTTCACCAGTAAAATGGATTGTCAATCTGGTGAAAAATGGATTCGGCTCCATGAATAAGTTTGCATCCAGTTTTAGTGGCGGATTAAAAACGGTCATGACGAAAATGTGGACTGCTTTGAAAGGCATTTTTTCACTACCAATCGGAACCATTAAAAGTTTACTAAAAACCGGTTTTACATCCATGAAAAACAGTTCCGTAAACATTTTTAACTCGATGAAACACGGCGCCAGCAAAATTTGGAATAGCATGATCTCTACTATTAAAAGCTTGCCAGGGCGAATGGCAACTGGACTTAAAAATGGCGCAAGCAAGTTAAAGAGTGCCATGAAGTCTATTGGTAATGCAATGATTGAAGGCTTAGCTGCAGGTGTTAATGGAGTACGTAAAGGAATTAACTGGATTTTAGATAAGGTTCATGCGCCAAAAAAATTGCACATCCCAAAATGGGATCCTCCACACTATGCGAAGGGTACTGATAATCATCCTGGTGGACCGGCGGTTGTGTCAGATGGAAAAGGCAAAAATGTTCAGGAATTGATCACGCTCCCTGATGGCCAAGCATTTTTATCTCCACTGCGTGAAACAGTCATGAACTTGCCAAAAGGTGCAAGCGTACTGAATGCCGATGCGACTGCTCAACTATTGTCGATGATGCCGCGCTATGCTAGCGGAACCGGGTGGATGCAAAATCTATGGGATGGAACAAAAAACGTTACGTCAAAAGTATGGAATAGTGCAAAAAGATTCAGCAAAAACATCGTAGACGGTGCAAAAACCATCTGGGATTATGCTAGTAATCCAAGCAAATTGGTCGATAAAGCGATTGACACTTTTTCTAACTTTTCGGATCTTAGCCAGCCAACACTTGGGATAGTGAAAGGTGCAGTATCGACAGCAAAAAGAGGCGCAGTCAATTGGATTAAAAGCCTAATGCTTGCTGGAAACCCGTCCGGATCCGGCGTGGAAAGATGGCGCTCATATGTCATACGTGCATTAGAGATGAACGGTTTGTCAACTGCAAAATCCATGGTTGAAAAGGTTCTGCGACAAATCAAGACGGAGTCCGGTGGTGATCCGAAAGCCATACAACACGGTTATACGGATATCAACACAAGGACCGGGGACCTGGCTAAGGGCTTAATGCAGACGATTTCTGCAACGTTTAACGCATATAAATTTCCAGGGCACTCCAATATTTTTAATGGCTTTGACAACCTACTGGCTGCACTTAACTATGCAAAGCATCGTTATGGCAAAAATTTATCCGGCCTTGGCGAAGGGCACGGATATGCAAATGGCGGGTTTGTCTTTACAGAGCAGCTTGCCCGGGTTGCGGAGGGAAACAAACCGGAAGCAATCATACCACTTGATAGACTTAAAAGAACTAGAGCATTACAGCTATTATCACAAACTCAAAAAGCTTTGGGAGTTGGTTCGCAAAGCCAAAGCAACTCATCAGCCGCGGATTTATCTGCTTTAATCCAGCGTCAGGACCAGCAAATATCTTTGATGCAGCAAACGATTGATTTACTTATGAAAATATTACAGAAAAATAATGTGATTAAAATTGATGCAGATGCCCTTGAAAAAAATGTAAGCAAGCGGCAAGCTGCAAATTACAATAATGCTGCCTATATGATGGGGTGATTGATTGCATGGAAGAATTAACAATCACAAAACTGGATGGAACAAAACAAACTGTAAGCGAAATAAATGGTGCATATTTGCTTGATGTAATTGATAGTGGGCCGCAACCGTCAACCACGTATGAACAAATCGCTGGATCCGATGGAAATATAGATAACGGAACTACATTTGGGACAAGAAACATCACTGCAAAATTTTATTTAGATGCGAAAGACTATATCGACTATACGCTTGCCCAGAAGGAAACTTGGCAAGCGTTATTTGATTATGATCCATATTACATTACCTGGTCGCGAATGCCTGGAATAAGGTTTTTAGTCCATATCAAGCCGTTTGAATTTTCCAGTATAAGCCAAATGTCAGGAACCTTTGATATTGATTTTGAAGCTTTCAAAGGATTTGGAGAGAGCGTTGGCAGAACGGATGAAGATTCAATTGATATGGATAGTGAAGTGTGGCAAATGGTCGGACAAGGGTTTGTTCTCGACAAGGATTTGGTTTATACCAATATCCCTGGGAATAGTTTTAAAATATTTAATGCTGGAGATATTACAATTGATCCACGTAAGCACGACTTGACTATCAGCATTCAAGGGATTGGCACTCCGACTTTGAAAAATCTTACGACCGGTGACTTATTTACTTACAATAAATCCCTTTCTGCGGGGGATGTGTTAACGATTGACGGCGTCTACCCTTTACTTAACGGCGCCCACTGCGGTCGCGACACAAACCATGGCTTACTTACTCTATTACCAGGATGGAATCAAATCAGTTTAACCGGGCTTAATAATCCGGTTTCTACTTTTGGATTTAGATTCCTATATAAGTAGGTGATAGCATGGACTTAATTGTAAATAACGGCATAGACGAGGAAATCCTGGTTGATTTTAATGTGGATGACTTTGCAGAGGATTGGGAGAAAAATAGTGCTTGGTCAGTTAGCTTTAGCGTGACAAAGACAAACAAAAATGCCTACACGTTTAACATGCTGCAACAAGAAGCAATGATTAAACTAGAGGGCCAGTGGTTTGTTATTAAGCAGCTGGAGCCAACAGCAAGCGGTAAGGTGCTATCAAAATCCATTACGGCCAACCATATTTATTTTACATGCCAAGATCATCGGCAGTACAATCAAAAATCACAGACATGGAGCATTGAGGATGCACTCCACTGGACTTTTGACGGGAATAAACTCGGTTTTACGTGGGAAGCAGTTGGCAATTTTGAAAAGGTTCAAATGGACAATTTTGGGGATGCTAACGCTCTTAGCATGGTCGAAACTATCCTAAGTAGTTTTAACGCGGTTTTAGATGCTGATAACAAGCATCTTATTTTTTATGCTCCGGACAGTTGGGGGCAAGTTACCAATAATCAATTTCGGTATCTGTACAACACCGACACGGTTAACTGCCAAATTGATACAACCAACCTAAAAACAGTCATTCGCGGATATGGAAAACAGAATGATGATGGAACCTATGTTTTTCCCTTTGTGACTTATAAAAGCCCATATGTAGCGCAATGGGGAGAGCGCCATGCCGACCCTATTCGGGATGATCGGTTTACAAGTGCAAGCTCCATGCTTGCTTATTTGCCAAGCCAGTTGCAGGACACGCCAGCCGTCACATTGTCTATAACAGTAAAACGTAAGGAAGAAATCAATAAGGGCGATCATTGGTTATTAATTTACGAACCTATGAATTTTGACACCGATGTCGAAGTGATCGGATATAAAAAATATCCTTTCTCTAAATACAAACCACCGGAAGTGACATTTAGCAACGATGCAAAGGATATGACGGGCATTTTGTCCAGTTTTAACCGTGTGGGGAAAATCGTTAACACAGCAATCGATAAAAGTGGCAACGTAAAAACGTCTGCCATCAGCCGGCTTCCGGATAATAAAGTATCCGTTGGACCCAGTACGGCATTTGCCCCAGGGTATGATCCCACACAGCTGGATATCCCGCATTATTCGCTGGCCACACCTACATCAGATGGGTTGATGGCCGCGGCGGATAAGCAAAAGCTAAATTTGATTGTTGTGGATGATAACGGGAACGTAGTAGTAGACATCCCACTTGCAGCAGCTAATCAAGATGGATTGATGAGCAAAGAGGATTTTGCCAAACTGGGAAGGATCCTTTTTTCGGGTTCGGGAACGGTGGATTTGCAAACGGTTTTGCAAACATTGCAGGACCATGAAAACAGAATCGCTGCTTTAGAAAATGGAGGTGGTACAGGATGAGATGGCCATATGAAAAGATTGGGGTTACTACGACAAGAGCATTTCGTAATTTGCTCAACAAGATCCACGGTGATATTGCAGACGATATGCAAGAGCATAAAGACCGAGCAGATAACATCCAGGCGCAGGTAGACAACCTTGTCGCGGACGGCGACAGCAGCCCGGAAGCAGCCCAGGCAAGAGTTGGCGTGGACGGGACAAATTACACAACGTTAAAGCAAAGGTTGGACACAGAACATGCGGACGTTACCGCGCAGTTGGCGGAGAAAGTTAAGAAAGATGATTATTTAAGCTTTAAAACACTTCCATACAATCCTATTCCTCCAAAACAAGGAATAAAGACTAATACACCTAAAATTATAAAAAAAACAAATACTAATCAATTAGTTTTGGTGCAAAGAGCAAATAAAGGGTACTTAGTTTACAACTTACAAAGTGGGGATGGAGATACTTCCTCGACAAGTGTTGGCACAACTTGGGATTTATTAAGACTTAGAAAGGTAGAGTATTCCCCATTATCATATGTTTGGTGGGATAAAGCGCCAACTGCTGGTACATTATCCACTTATTTGGAAGGAGGAATTAATAGTGGTCAGGAGCAAGGTTATTTTGGTGCAAGGTTAACGACAAACTCAGGGATATCCGATGACGGAACTGGAAATGGGTTTAGCGTAAAATCACTTGCTCCAGGTAAAAGTGTAACATTCGACATTGAAGCAAGCTACGAATCTTTAATGAATATGTTATTTTTAGGTAGTAGTGGGTCGAGTTCGAGTGTTGACATCTTGGTTAACGGATCTGTTATAAAAAACATCAATCCGCAACTTTATCGACTCCCGACACAAGGGAATTATGCAGTAGTTGATTTTGATGTTCCAAGAGCAAACTTCGTTGACCAAAAAACAATATCAATTCAGGTGAGAAATAATGACGGTTCAAACCCTTTTTACTTTTGCTGCTTTAACTTTTTTGAGTTAAAACATTATAAAGGCGGAACCGTCAATAAGTTCAAATCTTTTTTATCCGGAAAATTATTTATGGATTCTAATGGAGCAAGTGATTACGCCATTTTTGACCATGACTTACAAAAATGGTGTGGGAGTTTTCACGGAGGAGAAACAAGCGAATATTTAAGAGTAATGTGGAAGAATTTAATTGACGGGTTAGAGGAAACGGAAACGATGGTTAATTTTAGCGATGTAGCTGCTAATAGTTGGTATATAGCTAATCAGTTTCGAATTTGGCAAAAGACAAATATTAATAATAAAGCTAAGATGACATCCATATTTGACTTTAATACTGACGGAAGCGTGGAAATGAAGTTCGGGTTATCTAACTGCTCAATTGTTATGGAGAATTTCTATACTGCCTTAACTTGTACACATACGGGATTTCAACATATTAGTTATCCAGATATTGTACAACTAACTTCAAATGTTGATAATTACTTTGATTATGCTATGGGAGAAATTACACAATATAATGCAGCAGATTCACTGGATTTAAACATTCGTTATACAACATTCCCTCGTTATCTGGGAGATAGTCGGATAAATCCATATATTACACTCAATTCATCATATGCTAAATTTTACTATGGTGTAATTGCTGGCTCAGTTAATGCCCCGTTTAATATTAAAAATCTAACTTTTGCAAAGGGATTAGATTTCTCGATTAGAAAATAGTCGGATCAAACTACGCGGTAACATGACGAATTAAATTAAGCACTCCCAATGGGGTGCTTTTTATTATGCTCAAATAAGGAGGCGGATCAAAAATTGCATTAAACATAGACAGATTGGGGGTGTGGATCCATTGGAGGCGGATCAGCAGGTGGATATCTGGCGGGAGACACTGCAGAAAGACCTAGAAGCCATAAAGACCGAGCAGGTAAATATGAAAAGCGACATTCGGCGCCTGCAAGACAAAGAACTTATGCAGGATCAGCAGATTGACAGCATAAAAGAGGATTTGAAAGAGATTAAAGAGGACACAAAATGGTTACGGCATGCCATTACAAATGCGCTTATTGTTGCGCTTATTGGCGGGGCCGTAGCCATTTTCTTTGCTGCCATTCAAAATTTTAATTGAGGAGATGTTTGGAATGAAGTACTTATCTGATTTATCTTGGTGGAAACAAACAGCAACATTGGTTGGTGGTGTTTTAACCGCACTGATTGCCTTTTTTGGCGCACTAAACGTACATTTCCAGTGGCTTACAGCTGACTCGGTAAACGCGTTTGTATCGCTAATTGTGGCAATAGGTGCGCTGTTTGCTGGATCAATTGCAACAATCTTAAACACCTATCTGACGAATAAAAAGAAAGAAGAGGCAACTCAGGTGGCGATCTCTTACGCACAGAACCCTACAACAGAAGATGCAGAAAGGGAAAGGATTAAAGCAATTGTGGAACAAGTATTGGCGGCACAAAATGCGGCTACTACACCGTCCAAAGAAAAAAATACAGCCACCACTGATACACCATCTAAATAAGGAGGAGTGATCGAATTGAATAGATTAACCAAAACCATCGGAGCGCTGGCCCTGGCAACAGGGTTGGCGTTTTCTTTTGCGCCAATTTCGCATGCCGCTATGCCAGACGTTGATTTTATCGATGTGAGCCACTGGAACAATGATGATGGCCTACCTCTCTCTTTCTATCAGACTATGAAAGCAGGCGGTATTAATGCGGTAGTCGTAAAGGTTAGTGATGGGCAATCTTATGTTGATCCTGCCGCATCCGTAAATATTGCAAATGCTAAGCAGGCCGGCATGGCGGTTCATGCTTATCATTACGCCCGGTTTAAAAGTACAGCACAGGCAAAGGCCGAAGCAAAGTGGTTTGATAAAAAGCTAAAGCTTGTTGGCTTTGATAAAAATAAAGATGGCCAAGTGGTAGTTGATGTAGAGGACAAGGCATTAGCAAGTCTTTCTGCAGCTACCCTTACAAAGATTACAAATGCGTTTGTAGCACAAATAAAGTCCCTAGGCTACAGCAAGATTGACTTGTATACTGGTCACTCATTTTTTAACACTGAACTGCAGCCAAGCAAACTAACAATCTCTAAACCTTGGCTTGCCAGGTACCCTCTCTACCCGTCCACAGGACAGCCGACACCAGCCTGGTACAATGGGCAAAAAGGGGCTTGGCAGTGGTCAAGCACTTACAAGTTTACTGGCATTCCCGGCTACTTTGACGTGAGCCAGGACTATGCCGGTAAGTACACAAACGTTGCTAAAGTCGACAACGCAACAAGCACAGGTGTGGTTAAAAAGATCGGATCCTTAAGCCTGGTCGATTATCTAAAATCCAAGGGAAAAAGTGCAACGTTCAGCGCCCGCACCAAGTTGGCCAAGCAGTACGGCATTACAAACTACACTGGGACAGCCGCCCAAAACCTGGCATTGTTGAGCAAACTGAAATCCGGTGTTAAACCGGCCAAAACAAATATTGTCAATAGCAAACTGACAACATCCAGCAAGGTGCCGGCTAAAACATACACGGTTAAGCGTGGAGATACGCTGTCTGGCGTTGCTAAAAAATACGGTACCACAGTTGCCAGGTTAAAAAGCCTTAACGGCATCAAAAACGCTAATCTAATTTATGCTGGGCAAAAGCTAAAAATTTCCGGATCCGTGGCTGCCGAAAACACGAAATATGTAACCGTAAGAAGCGGGGATACTGTTTCGGAGTTGGCCGCAAAATATGGGTCTATGATCGCCAAAATCAAATCGTGGAACCACCTGGACAGCAGATATACGATTTACGTTGGCCAAAATCTGCGTGTAAAATAAGGTGTCACGGGTAAATTACTTTTACATCCTGGAGTCTGCTGGAGTCTGCTGCAAAGATAAAGCCCTCGCATTTGCGGGGGCAAGTTTGTGTGCTGCTTATTTAATTTAATTTAGATAGTTTAAGTGTTACATGCTCGTTTTTTCCTAATCTTTGTGTTCCGGTATCGCTATCGCCAGGAACTGTTTCAAATTCCCTATTATCATTTTTCTGTAATAAATCAGGGGCTTCAAAATCGATGTTCAATTTTTGCGGCGTTTTATCCTGGTTTTCGAATTTGATAAAAATGAATCCTTTGTTAATGACCGGGCCACCATAAGTAACTCCTGCTTCATTTTCCCCATTTGTCATATGGTCGATATCATCCCCGATTTCTTCAGCTGTATCAGTTATGATATCAATTTTTGTTCCCGAATAGTCAATGAATTTACCACTTTTGGTATTATCTCCTTCTTCGAGAAAAAGAAGCCCTTTTTCACCATCCGTATTTGTTGCAAGCTTTACTGCGTAATTAAGAATGAAAGCTTCATCCTTGTTCTCCCCAAAAATAATCTGATACATGCCGTCATTAGTGGGCCCATTTAAATACTCTCCTGTAATCTCATATTTCCCTGTGTTTTCATCAACAAAAGTAGTGTTCTTTTTAGCTGCAACCAATATGTCGGATGTCGTTTTAGCTACCGGCCTTTTTTCTGTTTCTTCAGTCCTGGCTTTTGATTCTCCTTTAGATGTTGAATTTGATTGTGTTGCGTTTCCCCCGCAGGCACTCAAACCAAATGTTAACAACCCTGTAATTCCAAAGATTATTGCTTTCTTCATTCTTCTTCCTCCTCGTGTTTTTCTCTTTGAATTTTCAAGTTCATGACCAAAATCATGACCAAAAAATGACCAAAAACATTTGAAAAGTAATGATAAATTTTGAAAGTGAAATCTAGAAACTTCCTTATATATAGGCATTATCAAAAATCATGAAAGTAAAAAAATGTAAAACACATGTTCCGCACACAAGTCCACCAATGGGAACGCGACCAGTATATCGAAATGTATTGAGCAAGAAACCCCTTGAAGCGTAAGGCTTTGAGGGGTTTCTGT
>Ga0207869_1000492_pt1 | contig 31474 bp, 28 predicted proteins | sample HigsolmetaAR205D_FD_184837 | JGI IMG/M metagenome (GOLD analysis project Ga0207869, IMG submission 184837) | Ionic liquid and high solid enriched microbial communities from the Joint BioEnergy Institute, USA - AR20-5-D (SPAdes) (version 2) ...
CCCTGGATGACCGCCTTCATGATCGCTTCCTTGTTGATCCCCATGTTGATGGCCTTTCTCACGTCCAAATCTTGGAAGACAGGCCGGCGCGTGTTCATCATGACGAACAAGCCCAAACCGTTGCGCAGCATTTCCTTTACTTCGTAGTTCGGATCGTTGCGGTACTTGACGACATCTTTGGCCAGGACGCCGCGCGCGATGTCGATGGAAGCGCTGTCCAAAGCGGCCAGCATCGTCTGGTTTTCCGTGATAAAGCGATACTCCAGCCTGTCTGGGTAGGCTGCTCCCTGATTTTTAAAGATGGGATCAGCCCAGGCAAACTCCTCGTTTCGCACAAAGGAGATCGACTTGCCGTTCTCCCACTTTTCAAACTTCCAGGGACCGACTCCCACCGGCTGGCGTCCGTAGCCGTCGCCCGCCTTTTCAATCGCCCGCAACGACAGCGGCTGAAGCCAGCCCGGATCGCTCAGATATTGCAGAAGGGGGGCAAATGGCTGTTTCAAATGCAGGATAAGTGTCGTATCATCCGGCGCTTCTACAGACTCCACTTCCGACAGATTGCTGGCTGCCACCTTCCCTTGCGTCTCCGGATTGAGCGCACGCTGATAGGTTTCCGCAAACGACCTGGCCGTCATCTCCGTTCCGTCGTGAAACTTGACGCCTGTGCGAATCTTGAACGTCCAGGTCTTTCCGTCTTCCGACACTTCCCAGCTCTCTGCCAGGTAAGGCTGAAACTCCAGCGTTTCCGGATCCTGGGTAACCAGGCTGGCTCCCAAATTTCCCACAATCTGATTGGCAACCGCCATGCCGGTCTTGTGGATGTCCAAGGTATCCGGTTCGTTGCTGACCGCGACGGTGATGCTCCCCCCGCGCTTCGGTTCCGGATTTGCCGGCGCCTCGGCGGTTTCTGTCCGGGTATTGCCCGAATCTGCCGAATTGCCCGCTTGCGGTGAACCAGCTTGAGGTGAACTGCATCCGGCGACCAGTGAAAACGACAGGGATACCGCTGCTGCCTTGAAAAGTAACTTTTGGTAAGATGAAACCTTGCGCATATGTCGTCCCCCTATGACATAGATCCGTTTTAACGTTACCTTAACATTTTTTCCGAATTGCCTGATAATTGAACTTTTCTATAAGATATAGAGGATGTTTTCAAAGAAAGCGGCTCAAAGCGGATGTAACGAAGTTCTTCGTTTTCATAGAAAAAAAGGAAGCGCGTTATCGCGCTTCCCTCGCTTTTTCGCGCTTCCCTTTGCATCGGGCTATCTCCGCTCAAGTGTGCAGGTGGCAGGCGACCAGATGCTCCGCAGTGTCATATGGCGCCAGTTCCGGCCGATCCGTCTTGCATTTTTCCATGGCGAACGGGCAGCGTGTGTGAAAGGCACAGCCGCTTGGCGGATTGGCCGGATTGGGAACATCCCCGCTCAGAATGATCCGTTGCGGCCTGGCATCCGGATTGGGCACGGGTGCGGCAGAAAGAAGCGCCTTCGTATACGGATGGGCTGGCGCGGCATACAGTTTTTCCTTGGGCGCAAATTCGACCAACCTGCCCAGATACATCACGCCGACGCGGTCGCTGATATGCTTCACGACGCTTAAGTCATGCGAAATGAACAGATAGGTGAGGTCAAACTGCTCCTGCAAATCCTGCAGCAGGTTCAGGATTTGCGACTGAATCGACACGTCCAATGCCGACACCGGCTCGTCCGCGACGATCACCGCCGGACGCAGGATGAGGGAGCGGGCGATCCCGATCCGCTGCCGCTGACCGCCGCTGAATTCATGCGGGTAGCGGTTGGCATAATGGCTGCCCAGCCCGACGATGTCGAGGATCTCCTCCACCATTTTGAGCCGTTCCTGCTTGCTCCCAATCTTGTGGATCTCCAAAGGCTCCAGCAAGATGTCGCGAATCTTCATCCGCGGATCGAGCGAAGCGTACGGGTCCTGAAAGACAATCTGCAGCTCCCGGCGGAGCGGCCGAAGCTGCTTGGGAGAAAGCGAGGTCAAATTCCTTCCTTTATACAACACCTTTCCACCCGTAGGCGGAATCAGATGCAAAAGCGTCCTGCCCGTTGTCGACTTGCCGCAGCCGCTTTCTCCCACCAGGCCGACGGTCTCCCCTTTGCGGATCGCAAAGGAGACGCCGTCTACCGCCTTGACATACGACTTCGGCTTGAACAGCTTCCCCTTGACGGGAAAATACTTTTTCAAATCGCATACTTCAAGCAACGCTTCCGCCATGATCGGCTCCCCCCTTCTCCGCCAGCCAGCAGCGAACCTGATGTCCTTCCCCCACCGCCCTCAGCGGCGGGCTTTCTCTGCACGCTTCCCGGGCAAAGTCGCAACGCGGGGCGAACCGGCAACCCGGCGGCATAGCCGAAGGATGCGGCACTGTGCCGCGAATGGAGTACAGACGGCGCTGCTCATGATCCATGGAGGGAATCGACGCCATCAATCCCCTGGTGTAGGGATGCTGCGGATTTCGAAACAACTCGCGCACGGGCGCCTCTTCGATGATCTGGCCCGCGTACATTACGATAACCCGGTCACACATTTCCGCCACGACCCCCAGGTCATGGGTAATGAAGATGATGGACGTCCCCTTCTTTTCCTTCAGGTTTCGCATCAGATCAAGAATTTGCGCCTGGATCGTCACATCCAGGGCCGTCGTCGGTTCGTCGGCAATCAGCAGCTTGGGATCGCAGGACATCGCCATCGCAATCATCACGCGTTGCCGCATTCCGCCCGACAACTGGTGCGGATATTCCCTGACGACCTCTTCCGCCCGGGGAATGCCCACTGTCTTCAGCATCTCGATGGCTTTTTCCCGAGCCTCCCTTTTCCCCAGTCCCAGATGCAGCCGAATCTGCTCACCCAACTGTTCGCCAATGGTGTAGACAGGATTGAGCGACGTCATCGGCTCCTGAAAAATCATCGCGATTTCCTTGCCGCGAATCTTTTGCAGCTGCAACGGGGTCATTTCCACAATATTCCGGTTCTGAAACAGGATCTGTCCTTTGCTGACCCGTCCCATCCCCTTGGGCAAAAGCCCCATGATGGACATGGAAGTCACGCTTTTCCCGCAACCGGACTCGCCGACAATTCCCAATGTCTCTCCGGGACGGACGTGAAAATCAATGCCGCTGACCGGGTGAATCTCCCCGTCTTCTCCTTTAAAGGTGACATGCAAATCCCTTACCTGAAGGATTGGTTCCATGACTTACACATCCTCTCCCGATGCGGCGTTATACACGGCTGCGGCCAGAATCTGTGCCCCGACGACCAGGGCCCTGGTGTCAAAGGACATCTTGGGATGGTGCAGTCCGGGGGTTAGTCCGCACCCCAATCCCAGCATCGTCCCGGCCAGCTCCGGCTTTTCACTGGTGTAATAATGGAAGTCTTCTGCACCCGGAGTGACGCATGGCGGTCTGGTGTTTTCCGCTCCAATCACGCGGGTGATCGCTTCCCGCATGATCCCTGCCGCGCGTTCGTTCAGGATGGCGGCAGGCGCTCCCGCGGAAAAGCGCCATTCGATCGGGGTGCCCATCAAATTCGCGACCTGTTCCATCACATGCCCGATCTTCTCCCGCAGCTCGCGCATCCCTTCATTGGTCTGGGCGCGAACATCCAGCTTGAACGTCGCTCTGTCGGGGATCACATTGGAAGTCTCTCCAGCGGACAGCTGCGTCATTTTTACGGAGAACGGGCAGCCCGCCACAAGCCGGATGTTTTGCAGGAAATGAACCAGGGCTGCCGCTGTTTCGATGACGTTTTTTCCCCGCTCGGGCCGGGACGCATGGGCCTGTACACCGGAAATGGTGCCGTAGACGGACGCGCTCGCGCCGTGCAGGATGGCGGGGGCGGCCGTCCCGTTTTCCAGCTCCATCAAGGGGCGCACATGGACGCCAAACAGCATCTCGACATCGTCAACTGCGCCGTCCTTGATCATCTGCAGTGCTCCTTCCGCCTTTTCCTCGGCGGGCTGAAACAGAAAGCGAACGCTCTTTTTCGGGCGAATTCCTGCCGCTGCAAAGGCCAGCGCAACGTAGAGCACCATCGTGCTGTGTCCGTCATGGCCGCAGGAGTGATTGGGCTTGACCACGCCGTCCACTTCCTGGACCAGCGCGTCCATATCGGCGCGCAAGCCGATGAACGTTTTCTCTTCTCCCTCGATGTCGACGGTCATTCCGAAATGTCCGAGATACGTGCGCACCGCAAGTCCTGCCGCCCTCAACCGATCCGCCAGGTACTTCGACGTCTTCTCCTCCTGCCAGCTTGGTTCGGCCAGCAGGTGGAGTTCTTCGTACGTGCGAAGGATGTCGTCCCGGCTTTTTTTCAGATAGTCGCAAATGGCCTGTACACTCATGTCCATTACCCTCTCGTAAAAACTTTCACGGCGGTTGTATATTTTTCAATCAATTCCGGCACCGGCTCATATCCAATGCCCGGTGCGGTTGGCACTTCAATCGTGCCGTCCGGAGCAACGGTCACCTCGGGGTTGATGATGTCTTCCTGCCAGTAACGGGAAGAGCCCGAAGTGTCTCCCGGCAGGGTAAAGTTGGGCAGCGTGGTGATTGCGATATTGTGCGCCCGCCCGATGCCGGACTCATGCATGCCGCCGCACCATACCGGTATCCCCTTTTCCCGGCAGAGATCGTGGATGCGTTTGGCTTCCGAGAGGCCGCCGACCCGTCCAATCTTGATATTGATGACGCGCGTGCTGCCCAGCTCGATCGCTTTGCGGGCATCCTCGCAGGAGTGAATGCTTTCATCCAGGCAGATCGGCGTTTTCAGCTGCTTCTGCAGCGTCGCATGGTCGATGATGTCGTCATGGGCCAGCGGCTGTTCAATCATCATCAGGTTAAACTGGTCAAGTTCCTTCAGGATGTCGATGTCTTTCAGCGTATAGGCGGAGTTGGCGTCGGCCATCATCGGGATGTTGCCAAAGCGCTCACGCAGCGCGCGAATCACCTGCACATCCTTGCCCGGGGCGATCTTTACCTTGATCCGGCGGTACCCCTGCTCCAGGGCGCTTTCCACATTGCGGAACAAGTCGTTGATGTCGGCCTCAATCCCCAGGCTGATTCCCACTTCGATCCGCTCTTTTACGCCGCCCAAGGCTTTTGCCAGGGAAATCCCCTGCTGCTTGGCATACAAGTCCCAATAAGCTCCTTCGATTGAAGCTTTGGCCATATTGTTGCGGCGAATCGGCTTGAACAGCTGCCCCACCTCGTCCGGATGGCTAATCTCCCCTTTTTCAAAGAGCATGGGGATGAGGAAATCCTTCAGGATATGCCAGGCGGTCCCCACTGTCTCCTCGCTGTACAAAGGCCTTCCCGAGGCGACGCCCTCGCCGTAACCGACGAAGTCCCCGGTATGCACTTCGACGAGGAAAAAGTTGCGCACGGTCTGGGTGCCAAAGCTGGTTTGAAAGGGAGCCTTCAGTGTCATGCTCATTTTCCTCAGGACAATTTTTTCCGCTTTCAACATGGATCTTCATCCTTTCCCTGTATGGTTCATGCTTATGCCCAATTTGCTAGTCCACTTTCGGATCAAGCATGTCGCGGAGCCGGTCGCCCGCCAGGTTAATCCCCAATACCGTCAGCAAAATGGCGATTCCGGGCAGCGTCGCCAGCCACCAGGCCGTCGCAATGTACGGTCTGCCGGTGCTCATCATATACCCCCAGCTTGGCGTGGGAGCGCTGACGCCCAGGCCGAGAAAACTGAGGGAGGACTCCATCAGGATTGCCCGCGCCAGGGCCAACGTCGCGAGAACGATGACGGAGGGAAGGCAGTTGGGCAACAGATGCCGCCAGATAATCCGCCAATGCTGGCTTCCCAGCGCGTAGCCGGCCTGCACGAACTCCTGCTCGCGCAGACTGATCACCTCCCCGCGCACCAGCCGCGCGTATTGGGTCCAGTCCGTAAACCCAAGCACGAGAATCATGTTCATCAGGCTGGGGCCCAACACGGCAATCACAGCCAGTGCCAGCAGGATAAAGGGAAAGGCCATCATGATATCGATGACCGTCGAGATCACAAAGTCCGTCTTGCCGCGGAAATAGCCGGCCAGCAGACCAACAGCGGTCCCCAGTGTGAGGGAGATGATGACGGCAAAGAAACCGACCGACAAGGAAATGCGCGCACCGTAAATGAGGCGGGACCATACATCCCTGCCTACATCATCCGTCCCCAGCCAATGCTCCCAGGTGCCGTTTTCCTGCCAGACAGGGGGCAACAGCTTCTTTTCCAGATTCACCTCGATCGGATCGTGACGGGTTAACAAGGGGGCGGCAATCGAGATCAGCACAATCGCCAGGACCACGGCCAGGCCGATGATGCCGATCGGGTTTTTCACAAACTTGCGGTATTTCCGCTTCCATTCGGGAACTGTCGGTTGCGGGATCTCCACAGCCGGTGCGGCAGCGGTTTCAAGCCCTGTGTTACCCATGGAATCACCTCGCTTAACCGGATTTGATTTTCGGATTGAGGTAGCGGTACATCGTATCCACAGTAAAGTTCATGGCAGCGACAATCAGCGCCAGGACGATGACACATGCCTGCACCAGCGGATAATCAGCGGTGTAGATGGCCTTGACGACCAACTGTCCCACACCCGGCCAGGCAAAGACGCTTTCCGTCACGACGGCGCCGCCCAGCAGCTTGCCGATTTGAAAGCCGATGATGGTGATGATCGGAATCGCCGCATTCTTCAACGCGTGCTTGTAGATGACCACCTTTTCCGACAACCCTTTGGAACGGGCGGTGCGGATGTAATCCTGCTGCAACACCTCCAGCATGCTGGAGCGGACGATGCGCAGCGTCGTCGGGGCCACCCAGACCGCAAGCGTAAAGGCAGGCATGATTAAATGCGCCCATGTTCCTCGGCCGGAGACAGGGAGCCATTGCAGCTTCACGCCAAACAGCAGCATCAGCATGATCCCGGTCCAAAAAATGGGCATCGACTGCCCCAGAAAAACCATAACCGTAACGAGGTTTTCCGCGAGCGAGTTGCGGTTCACCGCCGAGTAAATCCCCAGCGGAACGGCGATCAGAACGCTCAGCAAGATCGCGTAAAACGTCAGTTCCAATGTGGCCGGAATGCGTTCCAGGACAACCTCCAGCGAGGGCTGGTTAAATTTCAGCGAGTTGCCAAAATCGCCCCGGACGGCCTGAGACAAAAAGTGAAGATACTGTTCGGAAAGCGGCCGGTCAAATCCCATCTGACGGCGAAACGCTTCAACTTCTTCCTGCGTGGCTTCCGGGGGCAGCATCAAGAGAACAGGGTCTCCGGACAAGTGGATGAGAAAAAAGGCGATCGTGGAAATCCCGAACAGCACGAGGATGATCCGGATGATTTGGGTAAGGAGTGCCACCTTCACTCCCTCCTTTCTGTCAGGAAAACTTCTTGGCGAGTCCTCTTCCAGGATAAGCGGCCGCGTTTAGGGATTTCCCTGTATGCTCGCGGGATGTGCCGGTCCGGAAAGGTTCTGGACTCCCGCGGCCGAACCGGCACTCTCCGCAGCAGCCGTCAAGCTGCCTTTTCCTTTTTCAGTCCTTTAAGGTTTCAAGCCGATTTCGTAGGCGTAAATCCGTTCATCCGCCCTTGCCTTGAAGTCGAGCCGATTGTTGTAAGCCTGATTGTCCATGGGAGAGAAGAGGAAAACCCACGGCGCTTCCTTGTGAATCAACTGCTGTGCCTGGCTGTACAGGGCCTTGCGCTCTTCTTGATCCATCGACGAGCGCGCCTTGTTGATCAACGCATCCAGCTCCGGCGTGTTGAAATACCTGCCGTAAACGCCCTTGCTGTCAAACATCGGCTGCAAAATCGCATCGGCATCGTAGACGGAATAGCTGCCCCAGTTGCCCAGGCGGAAGGGCAGTTCGCCGGCCCGCTGTTTTTCGACAAAAGAACTGGATTCCGGGTAGAACTTGGAAGTTGCCTTGATGCCGACCTTGCTCAAGTCCGAGATGACGGCATCCGTAATCTGCTGGCCAATCCCCGGAGAAGAATGATGGAGTTCCACTTCAAATCCGTTCGGATAACCGGCTTCCGCAAGCAAAGCCTTCGCCTTCTCGGGATCGTACGGGTAGGGCTGAATGCTTTCGTCAAAGCCAAAGTGGTTCGGATTGACGCCCGCTGGAGTGCGGACTGCCTTTCCGCCGAGAATCTTGTCCATGATCATCTGGACATCGATGGCATGGTTCATGGCCAGTCTGACACGGACGTCATCAAACGGCTTTTTCGTCGTGTCAAAGGCGAGATAGTAAACCCGCAAAAGCGGTGTGGAAGTAATGGAAATTTGCGGATTGCCCTCCAGCTGTGCCAGCATGTCCGGGGGCACCATCCGAATGATGTCTACCCCGCCGCTTTGCAACTCGGCGATTTGCGTCGCGACTTCCGGGATGATGCGGAACGTCACCTTTTTAATCTGCGGCGCTCCCTTGAAATACTGGTCGTTCGCTTCCAGGACAATCTTGTCTCCCTTTGCCCACTCCACCAGCTTGTAGGGGCCGGTTCCAACCGGTTTCTCCGCAAAGGTCTGGTCGCCTACTTCCTTGACGTATTTGGGCGGAACGATGCTGAGGTAGAACAGGCGGTGCGGCAGCAGGTTGTACGGTTCCCCCGTCTTGATTTCCACCGTGTAGGGATCGAGGATGTTCACTTCCGAAATCGCGCTGATATTGCCGCGCTGTGTGCTTTTCTGATTTTCATCCAGCACCCGCTCGAGTGAGAACTTGACCGCTTCGGCATTGAACTCCTCGCCATTGTGGAACGTGATGCCCTTGCGCAAGTGGAAAATCCAGGTCAGATCGTCCTTGCGCTCGTAGCTTTCGGCCAATCCCGGCTCGATTTTCAGATCGCGGGTGAGGTAAAGCAGGGAATCGAAAATATGCCAGTTAATCGTGATCGCATTGGGTTCGTTGTGCATGTGCGGGTCCATCGTTGGGACATCCGAATCGAAGGCCACCACCAGTTCGCTGTTTTCATCCCCCGCTGACGAGGAAGAAGACGACGACTGGGAACAACCCGTCAAAACGAGAGAAACAATCAGCAGCATGACAAAGAGACTCTGCATCCATTTTTTCATTGCCAAAATCCCCCTTCGCACAATAATTTACATAATTTTCAGTCTATTTTTATTGTATTTGAGCCTGCTTAAATTTCGTCATCATCTCCCCTTTCAAAGTTTTGCTGCTATTCTTCAAAAATGTTCCACTGGGAGTATAACTGCTCCAGCTGTTTCATTCTCGCTTGTGTATCATGCCTCTCCTTGATCGCCGCCAGCAACAGTGACAGCAGGCTGATGATGGAAGAGATCGAGTAGTGCCCTGATTCGATATTGATTTCTGTTGTAAAGGTAATGTCGGCAATTCGGCTGGCAGGAGAGAGAATTTTGTCCGTCGCCGAAATAATCCGGGCTCCCATCCGCTTGCAGGCCTCGGCTACCCGGATCGTTTCCTTTGTATAGCGCGGAAAGGAGATGACCAGCACGGCCGACTTGTCTGTCAGGCTCACGATTCGCTGTTCGGTTTCGCCGTTGTAGGGGACGACCTGCACATTTTTCCGCACCATGCTCAGGATAAAGCCAAACCAGTGAGCTGCCGCATACGAAGCACGGTAGCCTACGATCAACACCTGGTCCGCCTCCATCAGCCAGTCAGCAGCCTTGCAGACATCCTGCTGATTCAGCTGGTGCTGGATTTGCCGAAGGATCTGGATATCCCGTTCGATCACCCGCGTAAAGAGATTCGGCTCTGTTGCCGTTTCCAAAGTCGATTCGGTGAATAATTTTGCCGAGTTGCTTTCCAAAAGGTATTGTTGAATGGCAGCCTGCATCTCCGAAAAGCCCCGAAACCCCAAAGCATATGCAAAGCGAATGACGGTTGTTTCGCTGACATCCGCCTCCCGTCCGATCTGTACGGCGGTGAAAAACGCTGCCTTTTCAATATTCTGCAGCAAATATTCCGCTACTTTTTTTTGCCCGGAGGACAGATGAGGAAATGATTCCTTGACAATTTGTTCAAACCACATGATTCAACTCCTGTGCGGGAGATGCCAGAATAAATTGCTTCATAATTTTTGGAGAGATGCAGGAAATGCTTCATTGTGTTACAACGAATATACCACAAAATAACATTATTGTTAAATATTATATTCGAGATAAAAGTGAACCCGAACGAGTATTCCCAGGCATAAAAAAGTCCACACTTCTTTTGAAGAAAAACTGAAGGAGAAGCTCCAAGAGACGCTTGTCCCAAAAGATGTTCATTGCGTATGGGAACTATGGCAGTGAAGAAAACGACTTGAATGCAGTGGGGGAAGAAAAAGAACAGCGCTTTGATTTTATGCGAAGATTGCAGTGATTTCCCGCTCAAGTCCGCTTGTACAAAAGTAAAAGGCAACCGCCAAGTACACTGAAAACGATCTGGGGAGAACTGGGAGCAAAAGCCACAGAAGCCCTTGAGGTTGACAAAAAGGCCGCTATCAATATTCGGCGTAAAGTCGAAGGCGAAAGCGTGTTCTGTCACATCAAGGGCAATCGGAGTTCAGCCGATTCTCCATGTGGGGTAAGTTCACACCGAGTTTGTGATTGGGGCTTAGGCCCACACTCGACTGAAGGTGGCAGGCATACGCCGGACTACCTTCCTACAGAAACGAAGGAACAAAAAAAATGGAAGGAAACCTTACCGGTTTTTCCGTCCATTTTTTATTTTAGAGACTTATTTGAGAGCCCCGAAATCCGAGTTCTTCTTATACAAGTAAAGCTTTTTCCACGCTCTGACGGATGAACGTCTAGACATAATAACGGGTACAGCTCACTCAATCAGAATCGTTATCGAACCAAACACGGGCGTTTCGGGTCAAACTTCCAGCCCGGGATCAAATACTGCATGGCTGCGGCGTCATCGCGCTCGCCTAGGCCTTCCTTTACGTACAGTTGATGTGCTTTTTCGACTTGTTTCATGTCCAGTTCGATTCCCAAGCCAGGCTTGTCGGGAACCTTAATCATCCCGTTGACAATTTGCAATGGTTCCTTTGTCAAGCGCTGACCGTCCTGCCAAATCCAGTGGGTATCGATCGAGGTAATGTTACCCGGTGCCGCAGCGGCTACATGGGTAAACATCGCCAGTGAGATGTCAAAGTGATTGTTGGAATGAGAGCCCCAGGTAAGCCCCCATTCATGGCACAACTGGGCAACGCGCACCGATCCTTGCATGGTCCAAAAATGGGGGTCTGCCAATGGAATATCAACTGCTTGCAGCTGGATAGAGTGACACATTTCACGCCAGTCTGTCGCAATCATATTGGTAGCCGTTCGCAAACCCGTTGCCCGGCGGAATTCTGCCATCACTTCACGTGCCGAATAGCCTTTTTCTGCACCACAGGGATCTTCTGCATACGCTAAAACATGGTGCATATCACGGCACAATCGAATCGCATCCGCCAGCAGCCAACTGCCATTCGGGTCCAGGGTGATTCGCGCCTCCGGAAAGCGCTCGGCTAGTGCCGTTACCGTTTCGATCTCTTCTTCTCCTCGAAGTACGCCACCCTTTAGTTTAAAATCCTGAAAACCATAACGCTCATACGCTGCTTCCGCCAGGCGAACAACCGCTTCCGCCGTTAACGCCTCCTCGTGGCGCAGCCGGAACCAGTCGTTATCCGCTTCTGGTTCGCTTACATAAGGCAAATTCGTTTTTCTCCGATCTCCGATGTAGAAAAGGTATCCCAGCACTTTCACCGTATCGCGCTGTTGGCCTTCCCCGAGAAGGGCAGCCACTGGTACTTCCAGGTATTTTCCAACGAGATCCAGCAATGCTGCTTCTAGCGCCGTCACGGCGTGAATGGTAACGCGCTGGTCGAAAGTTTGCACTCCTCTCCCAGCCGCATCCCGGTCCGCAAACCGCTTGCGAACGGCGTTCAGGATATTGTTGAATTTTCCGATCGGTTGTCCCAACACAAGCGGCTTGGCATCCTCCAGGGTTTTCCGAATACGCTCTCCGCCCGGAACCTCACCTACTCCCGTGTTTCCCGCGTTATCCTTTAGAATCACAAGATTGCGTGTAAAGTAAGGGGCATGTGCTCCGCTCAGGTTTAACAACATACTGTCATGGCCTGCCACAGGGATGACCCGTACATCGGTGATAACCGGCGTACCAGTGATTTCCTTTTTTACTGCCTGATGGGGGGTTGCGTCGTGCATCATCATTTAACTCCTCCTCATTGTCCTCCCACTTCTAGCGATGGAGAGAGGAGTTACACACCCAAGCGCATAACTCCTGATCTTCACAATTATTTGACAAAAATGGTCTTGATTGATGTAAAGAATTCGATGGCCGCTCTCCCCTGCTCGCGAGAATGGGAGCTGGATTTCTTCATTCCGCCGAACGGCGCCTGCAACTCTACTCCTGCACTCTCGGCGTTGATACGCACAAGCCCGGCATCGATCTCATTGATGAAAGCAAGCATCTTGCGGATGTTCGTCGTAAAGATGGAGGCACTCAATCCAAACTCCACATCATTCGCCAACTGTAAAGCTTCTTCGATGGTTTCCACTTTCATCAAAGCGAGAACGGGTCCAAAAATCTCCTCTTGTGCAATCACCATTTGGGAGGTGACATTTTCAAAAATGGTCGGTTCTACATAGAAACCTTCCGCAAATTCTCCCTCTTGCAGTTGTTTACCTCCCAGGATCAGGGTCGCGCCTTCTTCTATACCCTTGTTGATGTAATTTAAAACAGTCTGCATCTGCTTTTCAGTCGAGCACGGACCCATCCAAATACCGGGTTTCATCCCGTCTCCCACGGTAATTTCCTTTGTCTTTTCAAGCAGCTTTGCCTTAAAGGCTTCATACACTCCGCTTTGCACAATGACGCGGCTGGTCGCCGTGCATTTTTGCCCCGTTGAACGGAAAGCGCCGCTAATGGTCGCTTCCACAGCCAAGTCAAGGTCAGCATCATTCGCCACGATGACCGGGTTTTTCCCGCCCATTTCCAGCTGATACTTCGCTCCGCGTGCCAGCGCAGCTTGTCCGATCTGCTTTCCGACGGAATTGGAACCCGTAAAGGTAATTCCGTTTACATCCGGATGCTCCACCAGTCCTTGACCGACGACTGAACCAGAGCCGGTCACCATGTTGATGACGCCGGCCGGGATCCCCGCTTCCGCAAAACACTCCATGAGCAGGGCGCAAGTAACAGCAGTCTCGGAGGCAGGTTTGATGACTACGGTATTTCCATATACCAAGGCGGGAGCAACTTTCCAGAGCGGAATCGCGATCGGGAAATTCCAAGGCGTAATCGCACCTACTACTCCCAGTGGTACACGCGTAGTAAACATCAGTGCCTCACTGTCACTCGATGGGATTACATCGCCGATCGAGCGCATGCCCTCACCTGCATAATAACGGAGGATCGCTATCCCACGCGCTGCTTCCCCTCTTGTTTCCGGGAAAGTTTTCCCCATCTCTCTCGTTGCGGTCGTGGCGACTTCATCAATTCTGCTTTCCAAAATGTCAGCAGCTTTGCGCAGGTACTCTCCGCGAGCATTTCCCGAAAGCTTCTTCCACGCTTTTTGCGCCTGTTTTGCCGCAGCAACAGCATCGTTTACATCCTGTAAAGAGGATTTTTGAACATATCCTACGATTTCATCCTTATGGGCCGGATTGATGCTCGCTTCTACTTCCCCCGTAGATGCGGAAACCCATTGGCCATTGATATAGTTCAGATAAGTTTTCGGCTGTGCAATCAACGACATGGCTGACCCAGTTCCTCCTTTTTTTAGATGGATGTTGCATTTTTTTCCTTCGGATATTTCTCAAATGCGAACTTTACAACTGCTTCCAATTGTTTGTAATGTTCCGGTTCGACCGGCATGATTGGCGGACGGACGTTACGCCTGATAATCCGGCAATTTTGCTCACCATCAGATTCAACCCAGAAAATGGACTTAATGCAGTTGAAGTAGACCATGCAAGCAAGAGAAGCATGGCCAGGGAGATGTTGCTGATCCCCAGTTGCTGTGCATCCAGCTGCATCGCCAGTGCGGAAATCACCGCAATCTGATGGATGCCCACATACGTGACCACAATGATCAAAGCCATCAAAACCAGGGCAAACAAGAAAAACGATTGCTGAGCAAGAGCTGTCAGATAGCTACTGGTCCCGTCGGCGATCCTCGTTCCCTGCAGCGAGTGGCCCAATAGTCCTGCACTTGTAAAGAGGACAATCTCATTGTTCAGCATCGGCAAAGTTTGATCCCGGAATTGTTTCAATGGTGGGATCAACCTGCTCCACCCCTTCGATGTCAAAGCCCATAGAACGGGGAAGCAAAGGGAGATCAGGCTCACAATCACCAACATGGACCAGTGCGTCCAATATTCGATCAACAAGGAACAAAATAAAAGCGCGAGGACAAACAGGACAAGACGGACTAATTGATTACGCTCCGTTTTTTCCAAAGGAATCTCCTTCACAGAATCGGAAACGAGAGGATGTCTTCGCACCCAAATGGCAAACTGCAGATTTCCGATCAGCAGAGAAAGAAGCGCAAAACAGAATCCATACAGAATGTACTCCCCTACCGGTATGGCCAGATAGTACAAGATGAGCGAAACGGAAGCAAAATAGGGAGACCACAAAGGAGAGGTGCAAAATCCCACGAGATAGCTTTTCGCCGACATGGTAGAAGGAAGTCGGAGATCTTGAAGAAATTCGTTTAAAATCCGAACAGACCCTAAATTGAGAATCGGCGTCAGGATAAACAGAATACCCGTTATTCCCGTAAACAGTTTTTTCGGATGATGCAGCAAGTTGCGCAGCAAAGAATGCACCGCGTGGAAATATCCTCCGATTCGCAAAGGCATTGCCAGCAGAGGAGCAAACACAAGCAGGCAAAGCAAAGGCAGAATCATCAGAAGACTCTGACCTAATCCCTGTAACCCATTGCCCTTGAAACATTCGAGGAAAATACCCGTTCCCATCATAAACAGGCCCAACCATTTGGGAAATCCTTGTGCTTTACTCACACAGCTGACAAATGCCACCAACACCATGAACACAACCAGATACTGTAACCACTCCTGATGTACGAAGTAATACACCAGATACAATCCACACATTGCCAATATCAGATAACTTCGCATGTTTCTCTCCTACTTTGTGTGATTCTTCTTCTTTCCGCTCATGAACCCGATCAAGAGATTGTGATGGCGCTCCATGTCCCCTGCCGCCCCTCATCAAGAGGATTTTAAATTGACTTATAATTTTATTTGTCTTACAATCTGTAACATCAATTATACACGATTTTCCTGACAAGGGGAGGTTGCGATCGGATGAAAGTTTCTGTAACGCTGAACACCACTAACATAACGGATAGAGATTTCAAACAATTATGCCAATTGGGAGTGGATTGCCTTGACTTTGGGGTTGGCCATTCATTTCCTGGAGTGAAGGAACAAGGCTATCCGGATCTGGATCAGCTGCTGCGACTCAAAAGAAAAATTCGTTCCTGGGGACTCGATATTAACCGTGTAACGCTCCCAAATTTAACCGAACGTTTTATGAACAACAGCCCTGGGAGCGAAAAAGAACTGGAGAACTCTATAAACGCTATAAAGGTTTTTGGAGAAGCGGGAATTAAGATCGTCAGACAGCGATTTGCTGGAGATGTCTTTCCTGGCTTAGCCAAAATCTATAAGGCAGAACATCGAGGTGGCGCCATCGGTCGCGGAGAAAGCCTTGGTTTCATGAAGGAAAAGCAGCAAACCCCTACCTTGGAAGAACATCAGCAATGGTGGAACCGCTTTCGCGAGGCCTATCGCGAATTGGTGCCGGTCGCTCAGGACTATGATGTGAAAATCGCGATGCACCCATCCGACACGCCGCACCCGGACACGCCATTCGGCGGGTTGGGATTGCACCGCATTATTGATGATTTTCCACATAAGAATGTCGGATTTATTTATTGCATAGGAACCCGTGCTGAAGCAGGCGGATCTGCCCTTGTCATGGATGAAATCAATTATTTCGGTAGAAAAGGAAGAATATTTCTCGTTCACTTCCGAAATGTCAGAGGAAGTCTGCCAACTGCAGGCGGATTTGAAGAAGCGTTGTTGGACGATGGAGATCTGAATATGTTCAAAATTTTATTGGAATTGAAAAAAATAGGATTCGATGGCTGCATTAATCCCGACCATGTTCTCATTTTGGAGGGTGACGAACCTGACTTACATCCAGGATTCGGTTTCTCCAACGTTGGATGGAAAGCCTCAAGCATTGGTTTTGCCTACTCAATTGGCTACATCAAAGCTCTGATTAATGCGGCAGGAGAATTTTACGGGATTAGATGGTGATTTTTCATCGCTTGTTTTCCTGCAATCCTTTTAATAAATGGAAGAAGGAGTTCAATCATTATGAACCATGCTCAAATGGAAGAGCCTCGCTATATTCAAGTACACCCGAAAGACAATGTGGCGATCATCGTAAACGCAGGCGGATTGCCCAAAGGATCTGTATTTCCCTGCGGACTTGAATTGCAGGAGTATATACCAGCAGGTCATAAGGTTGCCTTAGACGATATTGGACAAGATGAAGAAATCATCCGCTATGGAGAAGTTATTGGCTACGCTCTTCGCCCAATTAAAAAAGGACACTGGGTTGAAGAATCGGTCGTGAAACTCCCCCAGCCTCCCAAGTTGGACGAATTGCCCATAGCAACCAAGGTCCCTCAAGCTCAACCGCCATTGGAAGGATTCACCTTCGAAGGTTACCGCAATCCGGATGGAAGTGTTGGTATCCGAAACATTCTTGGGATCGTGACAAGTGTTCAATGCGTGGCCGGTGTTCTCGATTTTGCTGTAAAGAGGATCAAAGAGGAAATCCTCCCCAAATACCCAAATGTGCATGATGTGGTGGCATTGAATCATGCATACGGATGCGGAGTGGCTATCAATGCGCCAGAAGCAGTGATACCCATACGAACAATACAAAATATGGCCACTCATCCCAATTTAGGAGGCGAGGTTTTGGTCGTTGGTCTGGGCTGCGAAAAATTGAGCCCTAACCGCTTGGTACCTGATAACGACACAAATCGTATCCTATTGCTGCAAGACCAGCAGGGATTTACAAACATGGTTCAGACAATCATGCAAACGGCAGAAGAACGATTGATCAAGTTGAATCAACGGAAACGTGTCACCTGCCCAGTTTCTGAGTTGGTCGTAGGTTTACAATGCGGAGGTAGCGATGCTTTCTCCGGGGTTACAGCAAACCCGGCAGTCGGATATGCAGCAGATCTGTTAGTGCGGGCAGGTGCCACTGTATTATTCTCGGAAGTTACGGAGGTCAGAGACGCAATACATTTGTTAACCCCTCGAGCCGTAAATGCCGAAGTAGGCCAAGCCCTGATCCGAGAAATGAAATGGTATGACCAGTATTTGCAGCAAGGAAAAGCCGATCGGAGTGCCAATCCTTCCCCAGGGAACAAGAAGGGCGGTCTCGCCAACGTCGTGGAGAAATCCCTCGGCTCCATTGCCAAATCGGGAAGCAGCCCTATCACTGGCGTATTGGCTCCAGGAGAGAAAGCTACCCAAAAAGGATTGTTGTTCGCTGCAACACCAGCAAGTGACTTCATATGTGGTACGTTGCAATTGGCATCAGGGATCCACATGCAGATTTTCACAACAGGAAGAGGAACACCTTTTGGGTTGGCGATGGCCCCGGTCATCAAAGTGTCTACTCACAACTCACTGGCAGAAAAATGGCCAGATTTGATTGACATCAATGCTGGTAGAATTGCAACTGGAGAAGCTTCTATCGAAGATGTAGGATGGGAAATCTTCCATATGATTCTGGACGTCGCCAGCGGTCGCAAACAGACATGGGTTGAGCGTTGGGGGCTGCACAACTCCATTACCCTGTTCAACCCCGCTCCTGTGACCTGAAGATAGATTCCGCGTCAACCACATATTTTCAATGATCAAATATTCAAACACCCCCTTAAAGTGCTGCAAGGGTTTTTCCCATTTCCACTTTAAAGGGGTGTTTTGCTTCTGAAGAAGTTCTTATGACGATTCTTTAAAGAAAAAAGATGAATAGAGTCTGCTTTAGACCCTTATTCATCCTCATCATACCATCTCTGCCTCATTCGTGATTTTGAGCCTTTAATACTTTTTCCCGCACATAATTTAAATGTCGATACATTTGGGTGAAAGCTTCATGTGGATCACGTTTTTTCAAGGCATTATAGATGGCCGTATGATGCTCCACCGTGAGATCTCGTTCACGGTATCGGATCTGTTTGTTCACTCTGTCATGCGTCACAATCAGCGAATTGATCATACCTTCAACCACGGGATTGTTTGCGCTTAAAGCAATCAATCGGTGAAACTCTTTATCATAATCACCATAGTCGTCATCTACACTTTCCGCAATCCGATCTATGGTCAGTTTGATCCGATCCAGCTGCTCATCGGTTATCTTTTCTGCCGCCATGGTAACCAGACCAAGCTCCAACGCCATTCTTGCCTCCACGATGGCAGGCAAATTGTCCACAGATAAGGCTAACATGACGGAAAATGGCTTGCTTCCGATTTTATCATTAATAAAGGTGCCCTCACGCGTTTTTCGTTTAATCAATTCTAGCGTTTCCAATGAGCTTAATGCTTCACGCAAAACAGGCCGGCTCACATCAAGCATCTCCATCAGTTCCACTTCGGATGGAAGCTTATCCCCCGGCTTTAGGTGTCCGCTATTCAACAACTGAACAATTCGCTCAACCACCTGTTTCGCTAAGGTGTTTCGGTGGACCGATTTGACGATCACTTCGTTGAAGGGCTCATCCACAATATCCCCCTCCTTTCTTCTATATTTATTTAATTATATTGTAAGACAAATCTAATTGAATTACAATACGCGCAACATAATCGTTTATTTCAAACCATAATATACCGGTGAACGTACGGCGGCTATATGAGCCACCATATCTTACCTCTTTTTCGCTTATCATCTTGCAGCCTTCGTCGCTCGTGGAAATGAACTGAATCAGTTTATCGAGCTGCTCATTTTCATTGGCAAGCTGCTCCTTCTGCTTCATAAACGAATCCACGATGCCGTCAATGAATTGATTTTCGAACGGATGTAAGTCCAGACAAAAAGGAGATACGGAATAGGGCGAGCAAATAGCCGACAGTTGTGGATTTTTTTCCGTTCATAAGTCCACCTCAGCAACTATGTTCATGTCTAATTATCCATTTATATTACGAATTTTACAACTATTCCAGAAAGCAAGAACTTAACTAACACATGAGGAAAGCAGTATCCCCTGATTGTTCAGTCATGGTGGAGCAATCTTGAGATGAATTGGCAACCTCTTTCAAGTATTCTCCAAAGTTGCGCAAACTCATCTTGTTAACGCCGACTTTATTTTGACCCACCATCGCCGGTTTAGAACTGACCCACCCGGCAATTTTTTGTTGGTTCACGAAGTGGGTAACGATTCTCCCTATTGTTGACGATGTGGGAATGGTGTAAGAGTCGATCAAGAACGTATCGGATCGCCCATCAGTGCGCATTTCCTGACTTCCTCTTCGGAAATGGGCTTAATCCCATTGTTATTTTTGGGCGAACACCCATTCATGGTTATGGGTAAACACATAGAAATACATCGTGTGCAAGGAACAGAGGGATCGTCTGCAGTTGCAATGTCAAATGTAGAACTGTCAGCCGCTCTGTACTGAACACCACTCAAAAATGCATACGGGAGGTACTTTATGGCCGATGAATTTGTAGATAGATCGTTGGATGAGATTCGTTTTTGGTCCAGGATCATGAAAGAGCACTCTTTATTTCTCAAATTGGGCTTTCATTGTGACGATACCCAATTAATAAACGAGGCAGATCGGTTTTACAGAATTTTTGAAGACATCGAAAACCAGTCCTGGGCTTTCACGCCTGATGCAGATCCACAAAGGATCTACGATTTCAACAGCATCGTGCATAACGCAGTCTCTCATATTTGGGCCTTTAAACGTAAAGTACTTGGACTCATCATTCGTTGCAAAATCGGCGGCAACAATTTCCCGTTGTTGGTTGATCACGTGAGCAGAGAAGCAGCATATTTCATGAAACGATTAGAACAATTAAATACGGGGACGCTTGATTCATTACCAGATGCCGTCATTCATGAGAACGTCTTCTTCCTCCGTATCATGGCCGATCATGCAAAATTTATAAACCATTTGCTCGATCCATCCGAGAGAAAACTAGTAGAGCAGGCGAGAGAATTTAGCCATGACTTTGATCAACTATTATTCCAAGCACAAGATCTTGACTCCATGCGTCCACAATCTCAAACACGGCCTCTTCTTTATCAGTTTGTAGACCAGAATCGCGTCTCTGTCCGTCAACTGCGTGACTTCAAAAAGACCGCTCGGGATTTGATTGAAGCATGCAGAATCAAAAGCATCATCCCTCCCCTACTTGCTGATCATGTGTTTCGAGAGGCATCACGTTTTCTTGAAATTTTGGATTCTTTCGAAGCTGCTCTCACATCTTCAAAGTAGCATTGATCACATGCTTCTCTCCACCTTTGGAAGGGGGTTTTATATGATTCCATTCCTGCCAAAGATTTCAGGCTGCTCCTGACCATCCAAACGAGCGAATCGGATTTTTCCGACCTTGAATCAGCTCTCTGGCCGGTCGGAGCTTTTCTCATGGAAATCGATGAGAAGCAGGCGAGTGACGGGATGCAGGGGTCTCATGCTAGCCCAGATGCCCTTCAAAGTGGATGACGACGCCCCTCGATGATTCCAAATCCGGGATTAAAAAGCACCTACCCTTTCCGATGACAATCAAACATCATCTCGCAAAGGATAGGTGCATAACGATCAGTGGAAATTTTTTTTCAAACCAACATAGAAGTTACACTTTAAATCGGTTGACCGTGTCCATCATGCCCATCGCGATTTCACTTTTTTCTTCTTCCATTTTTGAGCCTCCTTGCATCAGGATCTCCTTCGATTCTGGCTGTCCAATCGTTTCCAAAGGTCCACCTACATAAATGAAAGAATCTCTTGATAGATGTCGGGTAAAGATACTTGTCGATCCGCATGCCCAGCCTCGTAAACAGCTTTTGGCATACCATATACGATACATGATTCTTCCGCTTCAACGATCACATGACCCTGTTGCCGCTTCACTTCACTGCAGCCCATTACCCCATCCGTCCCCATGCCTGTAAGAATAACGACCAACAAACGGTCGCGATAAATCAAAGATGCGGAATGAATCGCAACATCAATGGACGGCTTGTATGATTTGCTCTCGTCCTGCACGATTTTTAGGATCGTCTTTCCGTCCTTTCGCTTTTGAAAGAACGTTTGATACCCAGCAGGCGCAACATAAATGATTCCTGGCATCACAACATCGCCATTTTCCGCTTCTTTCACTTTCAAGGGACAAATGGCATCGAAACGGTCTGCCAATGGTTTGGTAAATCCGGGCGGCATATGTTGTACAACGACAATTCCTGCAGGAAAGTCCGGCGTAAATCGAGGAAGAATCGATTGCATGGCTGACGGTCCGCCTGTGGAACATCCGATAATGAGCAGATCAGCGGAAGCGGGGCCCTTTTTCTTTTCTTCTTTCGCCGCTTCTTTCACAGAGGCAGCGCTGTTTCTTTCGGCTATTTTTGCACGGGCAGCGTCCTTTACGCGCATCAGAAATTCGTCGATTATCTCAGGTTCCGCAGGATCCTTCATCAGGGAGCTTTTGGGAAAGAAATCTACCGCACCGAATTGTAATGCCTGCAGAGTGGCTTCCGCTCCTAGGCCTGTTTGTGTACTCAGCATGACGACGGCTACCGGATGAGATTTCATGATTTGTTCCAAGGCGATTCCGTCCATTTCCGGCATTTCCACATCCATCGTAACGACATCCGGTTTGAAACGCTTGATCTTTTCGATTGCCTCGAGGCCAGTGCGGGCGGTTCCCACGATAAAAAAGTCCGGATCCTTCTCCAATAAGAGGCTGATGGCCCTCCTCATGAATGCAGAATCATCGACGATCAGCACTCCATACCGACTCAAATAACTTAGCCTCCTTGTGATGACCGTATCTGAAAGCTGGCGTCTTTAAAATGGGCGAACTTTCAACGCCCCTTTTTCGGTAATAAAATGTCGAACGCGCAAGTATGGTTTCAAAATCGTTGTTCATGCCCGTAATGGTCTCGGCATGTCCCAGAAATAAAAATCCCCCTGGCTGCAACCGATTGTACAATTTCGCAATGACCCGGCGTGATGTTGCGGAATCGAAGTAAATCAGCACATTTCTGCAAAAAATGATATCTACTTTGTCGACCGCAGCCACATCCTCATCATGCAACAGATTCAAATACCGGAATTCAATCCTGTCTTTGATGCAGTTCTTGATTTGATAGCCTTCCTCTTGCGGAATAAAGTACTTATCCAACATCTCTTTCGGAGTCCGGCGGAAGCTGAGGGAATTTTTATGGTACCACCCGCGTCTTGCGATTTGCAGGACTTTTTGATTAATGTCGGTTGCTATGATATGTACAGATTCCAGCGGGACAATCCCTGATTCTGCGATTGTCATCGCCAAACTGTAAGGTTCTTCTCCCGTGGAGCAAGCGGCGCTCCAAATCCGAATGCATGGTTTATTGCGAAATTGGGGGAGAACCGCATTGCTTACTTCATGCAGCTGGCTTTCTTCACGAAAAAAATAGGTTTCATTATTTGTAATGAGTTCAACAAGGTGATTCCATTCTTGCTGGTTCCTTTTCAGAAATTCGGTGTATTCCCGGTACGACATATGAAGAACGGATAGTCTCTTCAACACCTTTGATGCAAGCGATGGAAGATTGTCCAAGTAATTCAGTCCGCAAAAGTCAATAATCATTTGCCCCAAATCTTGTAAACACTTATCATGGTTCATTCTTCTGACATCTCCCATGTGAGCGGCGCATTGACAAAGGCCTCAACACTCTCCCGATGGTCGGACGACGCTAGGATTGCAAGTTTCGAAGTGAGTGTGTAATCCTCTCCGATCGGTCTGCAAATTCTCGCGCAACCACAGCCATCCTGTCCACGTCTTGAAGATTCTGTTGGATAACACGTTCTGCAGCGGATATCGCCTGCTCGAGCTTGTCCATTTCATTCGCTTGAAATTTTGTACCTTCCGTCACTTCGGCGGCCTGTTTGGTTACATTTTCTACCGCTCTTACGATAGTTTCGCCTTGCTTGGCCTGTTCGCCAGTTGCTGCGGTAATCTGAAGCACCTGTTCACGGGCATTCACGACACCCTTCACGATTTCTTCGACGGCGGCGGCCTGTTCCTTCGTCGCCTGTGTCACCATGGCAGCCTGTTTGGTTACATTTTCTACCGCGCTTACGATGGTTTCGCCTTGCTTGGCCTGTTCGCCAGTTGCTGCGGTGATCTGAAGCACCTGTTCACGGGCGTTCGCTACTCCCTTCACGATTTCTTCGACGGCGGCGGCCTGTTCCTTCGTCGCCTGTGTCACCATGGCAGCCTGTTTGGTTACATTTTCTACCGCGCTTACAATGGTTTCGCCTTGCTTGGCCTGTTCGCCAGTTGCTGCGGTGATCTGAAACACCTGCTCACGGGCGTTCGCTACTCCCTTGATGATTTCTTCGACGGCGATAGCCTGTTCCTTCGTCGCCTGTGTCACCATGGCAGCCTGTTTGGTTACATTTTCTACCGCTCTTACGATAGTTTCGCCTTGCTTGGCCTGTTCGCCAGTTGCTGCAGTGATCTGAAGCACCTGTTCACGGGCATTCACGACACCCTTCACGACTTCTTCGACACCAGCGGCCTGTTCCTTCGTCGCCTGTGTCACCATGTCTGCCTGACTGGTTAAAGCGCCTACGGCTATCACGATTTGTTCGCTTCCCTTCGCTTGTTCAGCGGTAGCAGAAGTGATCTGCCTGATTTCATTGGTAATTTTTTCTACACCAGTGACGATTTTTTCGATGGCTGCCCCCGTTTCATCCGCCAATTTGTTTCCTTGCTCGACTTTTACCATGCCGATCTCGATGGCTTTGATGGCGTCGGTTGTTTCGCTTTGGATCCCTTTGATTAATTGGGCAATTTCTTTGGTGGCTTTTGCGCTTCTTTCGGCGAGCTTCCTCACTTCATCGGCAACAACCGCGAACCCTTTCCCGTGTTCCCCCGCTCGCGCTGCTTCAATCGCGGCGTTGAGTGCCAAGAGGTTGGTTTGCTCTGCAATATCATCGATGACTTCAATAATGCTTCCGATATCTTCGGAGCTTTTCCCCAGACTGGTCATGACGCTGGATGCCCGTTGTACGACATCGGCAATTTCCTTCATTCCTGTAAGGGACTGATTCACTGCCTTTTGTCCATCTTGGGCGTCCACGAGAACCTGGTCCGTAAGTGCGTTCACTGTTTGTGCATTTTTTGCCACCTGTTCAATCGAAGCCGCTATTTGCTGGATCGATGCAGAGGTATCGCTGGCAATCTGCTGCAATTGGTCTGCATTTGCCGCAATGCCGCGAATCGATCTTTCCATCTGCTCCATGGATACGGAAATTTGTTCAACAGAACTTGCTATGCTTTCCGCGTTTCCCGCTACTTGCTGAATGGAAGCCACCATCTCCTGGATGGCATCCGAAGTTTCTTCCGCCGAGGCGGTCAGGCTCGCCGCATTATCGGCCACACCTTTGATCGATTGCCCCATTTCTTCAATGGAAACGGAAATCTGCTCCACCGAACTTGCCGTGCTTTCGGCATTTCCCGCTACTTGCTGGATGGAAGCCACCATCTCCTGGATGGCATCCGAAGTTTCTTCCGCCGACGCGGTCAGGCTCGCCGCATTATCGGCCACACCTTTGATTGATTGCCCCATTTCTTCAATGGAAGCGGAAATCTGCTCCACCGAACTTGCCGTACTTTGGCTATTCCCCGCAACCTGTTGAACGGAAGCGACCATTTCTTGGATGGCATTCGAAGCTTCTTCCGCCGAGGTGGTCAGGCTCGCCGCATTATCGGCTACGCTCTTGATCGATTGCCCGATTTCTTCAATGGTAGCGGAAATCTGCTCCACTGAACTTGCCGTACTCTGGCTATTCCCCGCAACCTGTTGAATCGAAGCCACCATTTCCCGGATGGCTTCCGTTATTTCGCTGGCGGAAGCAGCCAGATGATCTGAATGTTTGCTTACCCCATCAATGGATTTCGCGATCGCTTCAACAATCTCTGATGTGGATTCAATGGCAGAGGACTGCTGGCTGGCCCCATGTGAAATCTGTTCCGTAATGACAACTAAATCCTTCAAAGTTTGTTCTGCTCTTTTTGATTCGTCTATCGCCGCTCCAATTGTTTCAGAAACCCCGGAAACCTTCATAAATTTGTGTGCAAGTTTTTTTGTCAAAGTGCTCATGGAATGTTTTTCTCCTTTTTTCAAAATTTATTGATGATGAAAGTCAAATGGAACTGCCAATATTGAATCCCTCCGCTGTGAAACACGGATATGGTTACACCACATCATTCATTGCTTCGGATTCAATAGATGGAAGGTTTTGTGCCAATTTGAATACTCCGGTTACGTCCAAGATCAGCGCTACGCTTCCATCGCCTAGAATCGTGGCCCCCGAAACGCCTTCGACCTGTCCGATATAGGAACCGATGGATTTAACGACAATTTCCTGGCTTCCGATCAATTCCTCGACAACCAATCCGAGTCGTTTCTCTGCCAGTCCGACAACCACGATGCATGCATGTTTGGTTTGGCTATTGCGGCAGGACGATCGAAACAGATCGTGAAGACCGATAAGTGGAAGAATCTGTTCTCTGATTTTGACAACTGCTTTTCCCTTCACGGAGTAGATCTTTTTTCTCGGGATACGCACGATTTCGATCACATTGTTCATGGGCAAGGCAAAAGTTGTTTCCTGCGACTTGATCAGAAGTCCGCGAAGAATCGCAAGCGTCAAAGGAAGTTTAATCGTGAACTTCGTCCCTTCGCCCAAACGGGTTTCTACATCGATGAATCCGTTTAATTTCTCGATATGATTTCGCACAATGTCCATTCCGACTCCGCGTCCCGATATCTCACTTACGGATCGGGCTGTCGAAAAACCAGGAAGAAAAATAAGCTGAATCAATTCCTGTTCCGACATCATCTCGGCTTCTTGCGCTGTAATTAACTGCTTGCGTATGGCGGATTCTTTGACGTTCTCCGCGTTAATTCCCGCCCCGTCATCCTCTACCGTCAGCACCACTTGATTCTCTTGATGGGATGCCCTGATCTTTATCGTACCTTTTCGTGATTTTCCCAGCTGTTTTCGAACTTCCGCTTCTTCGATGCCGTGGTCGATGGCATTCCGTATCAGGTGAATCAACGGATCGCTAATTTCCTCGATGACTGTTCGGTCCAGTTCTGTTTCTTTCCCTTCAAGCAGCAGATTGACTTCCTTGTTTAGCGCTCGGCCCAAATCTCGCACCATTCTTGGAAATCGGTTGAATAATCGCTCGACGGGAAGCATTCGTGTCTTCATCACGAATTCCTGAAGTTCCCCAACGACTCGGCTGAAATGGTTGGAAATGTGCTCCAAATCATCGAGCATCTCATCCGAAGCGTAACGATCGCGCAGCATATTTCCGACTTGGGCGATTCTGGTCTGGTCGATGACCAATTCGCCAACCAAATTCATGATGCTGTCCAAGTGTTCCACATCGACGCGAATCGTTTGTCCGATTTTCTTCTCTTCTTTTCGGCCCTGGTTTGGCAGCGAATTTCCCGGCTCCGCGTCCTGATTGACATCTGACCACGGCACGAAAGCACCAGCCGCGCTCTCATATGAAAAAGGCACGACTTCGGCATCTTCCACATCCCTGAGCTGGCTCAATGAATGCTGCAGGGCATCGGAATCCGCGTTCGTCTGGATGACAAAGAAAAATTCATTGAGGTTTGCTTCCTCGATGACGCTGTCCAATTCCGGTTCCGACGAAATGACCGATCCCCACTGCTTCAAGTGATGCAGCACGATATGGGCGCGGGGAAGCTTCATCTCACAATGTTCGGATAAACGAACTTTACAAAGATACTTTTGGCATTTCGGTTGTTTTTCTTCCAGTAATTTCCCTTCCGGTTCGGCGTTCTGCTCCAATTGCCGCAATTGATGCACGATGGCATCGATAGGGGTCTTTGTGATACCTTCCTGTTCAATCTCTCTTTTCAACCCGTTTAAGTGATCCAAACATTCAAAGAGGAGGTCCACAACCTGCTGCGTTACCGGGAGAAGTTGATTTCGAATCTTGTCAAAGATCGTTTCCATTTCGTGCGTCAATTGCTTCATTTCCTCGAAACCCATCGCAGCGGATGAACCTTTTAATGTATGAGCAATTCGAAAAATGTTTTGGATGATATCCGGGGACTCGCCTTGCTGTTCCAATTTCAGGATTTCGATTTCCAGCAATTGAAGCAACTCTTCCGCTTCAGACAGGAAAACTCCCATCAGTTCCGAACGATTCATAATGGGTCTCCCCCTTACCCTGCAAGAACATGTTCAAGATGCAAGATGCCGATAAGTCCATCTTCCGACTGGCCAATTCCCTGAAAAAAACTGCCGTCAACTTCCGAAACAATATCGGTAGAGGGCTGTATATCGGAAAATTGGACCACTTGATGAACCCCGTCTACAACTATGCCGATCATTTCTCCGTTATGATTCACCACTACGATTCTCGCATTGTGAGTTACGGATGTCGCTCCCAAATGAAATCTTTTTCGCAAACTGATGATCGGCACAATTTTCCCCCGAATGTTCGTAACACCTTCCAAAAACGTTTTGCTGTTCGGGACTGCCGTTATGGTTTGCATTTTGATAATTTCATATACTTCAGAAATCTTGAGGGCGTATTTTTCTGCGCCCAGTTCAATCACGATATACTGGTCTTGCTGTGATGCTTCCATTGTTTCACCCCCCAGGCATATGAGCGCAACCAAGAAATGCCGGATCAAAGATGAGGCAGATCATGCCGTTTCCCCAGATCGGATGCTGCCTCATGACTTCCCATTCATTGCGAGTCAGTGACGAAGATTTGTCCAATATCGATGTTGGAACAAACACTTTCCCGATATCGTGCAGGAACACCCCATTACCAGCGTTTGCGATGGTTCTTGGTTTAACTGTTAAACCGCGGCCATTCGTCCGGCCATCTTACCGACGCGAATACTGTGATGACAGGTTGTCGAATCTTGTGGCCATTATGTGTGCAGCCAATCCTCCGCAATACGTTGATTCAATGGGATGTCCCTCCATACAGGACAATGTTGACAGTACCCATATTGTCTTGTAACTTATATCACTAAGTGCTATCACGACATACACAACGTACAACTTCGCACAACTGAACTTATACGACAACAGGAGGGACAAAAGTGAAACACGGTATCATGGACTCAGTTGAGAACGCGCAAGAGGAGTTGACGGACGAAGAAATTGTTAGTATGTTTTTGGCAACCTATCACCACTCAAAGCACACGCTGCGAAATTACAAGTACGCAATTGAGCGATTTCAAAAGTTTATCGGAGGAAAAAGGCTGAAGGACGTTACCTGGAGGGATGTCCAGCTGTACAAACTGAGTCTGCTCAAGGGGGATGAACAAAAGAATCGCCCGTATACCGCAGCGACAATCTCCGCATTACTTGCTCCTCTTTGTTCCCTTTATAAGTGGGGGAATAGCCCAAACATTCAATGCTTTACCCACGATCCGGCAGCAAACATCAAGAAACCGAAAGTTTCCAATAGCAGCAGCCGTCATTTTTTAACAAAGCATGAGGTTTTAGAGATATTAGCGCAATTAAACGCCACGGGGCTTCGCAATTATGCCATCGGTCTGACTCTGGTTTTGCTCGGTCTGCGAGTTTCTGAATTGGTCTCCATGGAATGGGACGATTTTCATACCGATCCCATGGGAACTTCTGTTTGGTTGACTGTGGTGAATGGAAAAGGCCGGAAAGAACGGGAGGTAAAAGTACCCGATATGCTCTGGAACCTGCTCTGTTCATACCGGAAGGAAAATGGAAAGAGCGGCAAAGTTTTTCCGCTTACCCCGCGCCAGGTTGAACGAATCATTGAAAACGCCCGTAAAAAAGCGAATTTTTCCAAGAAGGTAACCCCCCACTGGCTGCGGCACACCAATGCAACCTTGGCTTTGTTGCACGGGGCGTCCCTTCAACAAGTGCAGCAGACGCTGGGGCATTCCCACATCAACACAACACAGCGCTATATACATACAGTGGAGCAAATCAAAAAAGCAGCTCCGGATTTTGTCGAAGACTGCCTGAAGGAAGTACTCTAGTATTTCGATTCCCAGAAAATGATTGAACATCATTAAACAGCCATGTTATATTTGTATCGGATTTGCTGAATTATGTCGCATCATGTCGCACAAGTTCAGTTGTGCGACATCAATAGGAATAGTATTCCACAAAGCGGCGTATTCATACATAACCGGACAAAATTTCATTACTTTGAAACAAAAACCCCCTGAAATTAAAGAAGAGTTGATTTTCAGGGCTTTGACTTATATGGAAAGATCTGAAAGAGAACCCCCGTTCTATTGTGCTGTGGACTCCACGTACCTGAGGCGAAATCTACGCAAACCATCCGCATTTTGACAGATACACTGGCTCCAAAGCTTTTTTATCTGACAGTCCTTTGATGCTACACCAATCTTTACCTGTCAACAACACACTTCCTTCAGAAAATCTCGTTGAACACCTCACATTTTTGCGTCGTACTTTGTGCGTAAGCGGCAAAATTCGACCAAATAGATCAAGGGAGGAACAATTTGCCGATCACGACGTTTACTTTGGTTTTCCCCAGGTTGTGCAGCTGTATCAACACTTCCGGCAGACCGAACAAACCAAACATGCAGGCAATGTAGTTAATCCCGCTCTTCAGTTCCAGATTGCCGAACGTAAATCGTTCCACACCCGTCAGCGCGTCCATTTCCACCATCCTAGGGTGACGCCCACTCCCGCGACAAATATCGAAACGAGCAGACGGATGTTGATCTCCTTTTGCGTGATTACTTCGTTTTCATACAATCCTTCCATTTCATCATCCGTTTTTTTCGACCGGCTTCTCCTGCTTGGCTGTTGCATGCGCAGGAGAGGGAGGCTGGCTCCCTCTCCTTCAAGAATTCCTGGAAGTCTGGATCTTGTTGTGCACGGTGACGCTTGCCGATCTGACCGTGAGCGAAGATAAACCAAGGAAATTCAGGATTCGGCTTGACCCCCTCCGTAGGCGCATGCCGGAAATCATGCTAGATGATGGGGATGCCGAATTACTGATGCTGCAGGTGGCAGATCTCGAAGAACTCCTGCAGCCGAATGCATGCAGGTGAACCAAACATGGCAAGGATTGAAAAACGCGGCGCTAATTCTTGACGCTTAACCGTTGAATTGCGGTATGGAGTAATGGAGAACGGTTGCGCGAAGAAAAGTCAAGCAGCTGCCCCAAAAACCTTAAAAGAGTACATGGGTCATATTCGGAATCACATCCTGCCAGCACTCGGCACAAATGACTTGATGAAAATCAAATCCGATATAGGAAATGAAGAAACCAAAGGCAGAAAAGAAAAAAGCTCAATGAAGAGCCATTGATGTGGCGGCTGCTCATCCTCGGCGCAACAATCGGTGGATTTAGACACGGTGAATTGATTGCACTAGAGTGGCCGCAGGTACTTTTCGCTGAAAAAGCGATCCATATCAAAAAGAGGATAAAATCCGAAAAACGGTGAGCATTGCATCGTACAGATGCCAGGTTGGTATATGGAGGAGATGCGAGAAGAAAGATGAAAATCCGGGACAGATGGGAGGGAGGTGACCGTGGATATGTATTTCACGCCGGCTACGGATAGCCGCTATACTTTACCTATTTGAAAGCGATCCAGGAGCGTCTGGGGCATAAGCAACACCAAACGACGGCAGATATCTACGCACACGTTACCAAACAAGTGAGTCGGGACCTCGCGGACAAATTCGACCAGTTCGACCCCAAAAAACAGTCGATTTGAGACGTTCGTCCCCATTTTGTCCCCAACGACACTTTCAAGGACTCTTTTCTCCCACACCAATTTCTGGCGAAAATAAAAAAACCTTGATTTCTCAAGGGTTTCACGCAGATGGTGCGGGTGAAGGGACTTGAACCCCCACGGTTTCCCGCCAGAACCTAAATCTGGTGCGTCTGCCATTCCGCCACACCCGCATGTAAGCCAACAGATATGGACAACCGCATGCGCATGTCGTTATTGTTTTACAGTTTTACAAAAAACTGGTGAGCCATGAAGGACTCGAACCTTCGACCCTCTGATTAAAAGTCAGATGCTCTACCAACTGAGCTAATGGCTCATAAGAGAAATGGCTGGGGTACTAGGATTCGAACCTAGGAATGACGGAGTCAA
>Ga0207869_1000495_pt1 | contig 31357 bp, 25 predicted proteins | sample HigsolmetaAR205D_FD_184837 | JGI IMG/M metagenome (GOLD analysis project Ga0207869, IMG submission 184837) | Ionic liquid and high solid enriched microbial communities from the Joint BioEnergy Institute, USA - AR20-5-D (SPAdes) (version 2) ...
GAAAAGCTTGCACTTGAAAGCTGATTCAATGTATAGAGAAGACAGAATCGTATTTTTAAAGATGGATTCTTCTAGAACTTACTGACAAATTGGGTACAAACTCAGAATCGGATTCGTTCAGCAAGGGCTATTTAAATAATGTTTTTTTCTTATTCCCTTTTAAAATATCGCCTGTCCATCCTTTCCGGTACAGATAGATATAAAGCAGGATGGTATTTACGACAATCAGGCCGAGCGCTGCAATATAGCCGTAGCGCCAGGAGAGTTCCGGCATGTTTTTAAAGTTCATGCCCCATAAGGCGCTCCAGGCGGAAATCGGGGTAAACAGCGTCGTTAAAACGGTCAGAGTTTTCATAATCGAATTTCCCCTGTGGCCTGAAACCACTTCTTCCACTTTGAGCAGCGTATCGATTTCCTGTTGGTAATCCTGCAAAAGCGCAAGGCATCTTTCGATTTTCATGACCCTTTGCCGGACTTGCGGGTATTCCAAAATATCAGTGCCAAATCCTTCCTGCATGCCGTATAATATCTCTTTCACCGGGATCATCAAATTCCGGCAGACGAGCAGTTCGTGGCGGCGTTCGTATATTTTATCGAGCGTGTCAATATTGTTCCTTTTTTGGATCTCCCAGATCAGTTCGTTTAATTTAATTTCAAATTCGTCTATTTTATCTAGGTAATTATTTACGATCGCGCCGATGATAATAAAAAATGCCTCAATGGCATTGCGGGAATAGGCCATCTGCCCGATGACTTTTTCGATTTCCGTATTTTTCAGCTTGGAAAAATCAAGATCTACCGTCAACAGCGTTTTTTCGGTGATGTAAAAGTGAAACATATCATGTTCCTCACGGTTGATCGTGTGCTGGTCAAAAATAAGCGAGCCTTCGACAAACGGCCGGTCATTTTGGGTTGTATCAATCTTTAAAGTGTTTGTATCATCATTTTTTATATTTTTAATCCATGTTTTGCATTCCTCGTTTTCATCAATAATCCGTGCGATTTCTTTCTCATCCGCACTTTCCAGCTGATACCATTTCCAGTTGTTTTCCTTGTTTTTATACAGATGTAACAAACGTCTTCCCCCTTTCTCTTCCCTTTTTTATTCCCGCTTGCCTGCTGTATCAAACGTTTCTCTTCCTTTTAGGTTTTCACTGTTGGTGGCGGAAAAGCGAACGGGTAACACGCTTTGTCAAGGCATGGCATACATGAAAAGGCAAGCCCGTGCATAAAATGTACAAGTTTTCCTCGGGAGGAGTGGGGGATGTGGACATCGGCCTTTTTGCCGGCTATGTGTTTCTCGGGCTTTCTTTGGCTGCGCCGATCGGGCCGGTCAATTCCGCGCGCATTGACAAAGGCATTAAAAACGGTTTTTGGCATGCGTGGATGGTCGGGACCGGGTCGATGATCGCGGACGGCATTTTTATGGCGGCAGTGTACTTGGGGCTTGTCCGGTTTTTAAATATTGAAATGGTGCAGGTCTTTCTCTGGCTGTTTGGCGGATTTATCCTCATTTATACCGGCGTGGAAAGTGTAATCAGCTCAAAAACGATCACCGTTGATTTATACCGGAAGAAAGATCCGCTTGCCGCATGCTTTTTAACAGGATTTATCATGTCGATCACAAGTCCTTTATCCATTTTGTTCTGGCTTGGCATATACGGGTCTGTCCTTGCCAAAACCGCCGGCCATTACGGGACGGGCATGTTGCTGGCATACAGCAGCATGATTTTTGTGGGACTTGCCATCTGGGATGTGTTCATCGCCGGTTTGACGGGCGGATTCCGGCGCTATTTCAATCACCGGACACTGCAAATCATTTCCCTCGCTTCCGGCGCGTCTTTAATCGGATTCGGCCTGTATTTCGGCGTGCAGGGGATCAAAACGCTTCTGTCTTAAGAAGCATCAAGGACTTGTACATAAACCGGCCTGCTTTATCAAACAGTATGTAAGGTAAAGGAGGGAACCGGGATGGGCAACCAGAAGCAACCATCTAAAGCGACAAAAAACGGCAACCTGACGTGGTGGCAGCTTTCGCTTGTCGGTGTCGGCTGTACGATCGGAACCGGCTATTTTCTCGGATCGGGTATCGGGATCAAAACGACAGGCCCTTCTTTCGTGTTGTCATTCCTGATTGCGGCCGCCGGTACATATATTGTTTTCCGCGCGCTTGCGAAAATGACGGCACGCGACCCACACGAAGGCTCGTTTTGTTATTATGCAAAAAAAGCTTACGGCAACTGGGCAGGATTCAGCTGCGGCTGGAATTACTGGTGTTCGAATGTGCTTATTATGGGGAGCCAGCTGACCGCATTGTCCATTTTAACAAAATTCTGGTTTCATACGGTGCCGTTATGGATACTGGCCGCCATTTACGCAGCCCTTTCCATTGTTGTTGTCCTGCTTGGCACAAAAGGTTTTGATAAGGTGGAAAATATTCTCGCTGTCATCAAAACGGCCGCCATCATCATGTTTATTTTGCTTGCCTTTTGTGCCCTTTTTGGTTGGATTGACGGCGGGCGGGGAACGGGCGGGTTCCTCCCTAATGGTCTCCACGGCTATTTTCCCCATGGCGCGTTAGGCTTTTGGGCTTCGCTCATTTATGCGTTTTATGCGTTTGGCGGCATTGAAGTGATCGGGCTGATGGCGATGCAATTGAAAAACAAAGAAGATGCGCCGAAAGCCGGATCGATCATGCTAGTCGTTCTAACGATGATTTACGTGGTCTCGCTCGGGCTTGCCGTCACAATGGAACACTATACGGCTTTTAATGATAAAGAAAGTCCGTTTGTCAAGGCAATGGCGGACTATCATCTCACCTTTTTCCCCCACGTCTTTAACGGCGCCATTATCATTGCCGGATTTTCGACGATGACGGCCGCGCTGTTCGGGGTTACCAATTTGCTCGTAACCTTGTCGAATGACGGGGATGCGCCAAAATGGTTCGGCAAAAAAATAAAAAAATGGAAAAACCTTCCGCTTCCTTCGCTCGGGCTTGCGGCTTGCGGCCTGGTTCTTTCCATTATTACAGCCCTTTTGCTGCCGGGGAAAATTTATGAATACATTACAACAGCAGCCGGGATTTTGCTGCTGATGAACTGGCTATTTATTATCCTTTCGGCTTTTCGCGTCTTAAAACTAAACGGCGGCGGAAAAATCACGGCCATAGCCGGTATCCTTTTCCTGCTGCTTGCGATCAGCGGGACACTGGCGGAAAAAGAAATTCGCCCCGGGTTTTATGCCAGTTTCATCGTCATGGTGATCATCATTGCCATTGCCGTTTTCGTGAGCCGAAAGAAAAAACAAGCTTCGCACAAACCGGCCCCTGAATAATCAACGGCCGGTTTGTTGCTTTGCAAAAATAAACCGGAGTTTCCCGTCCTCCCATTTCAATTTTGCATCAAAGATTTTGCCATTTTTTCGGAATCCCTTGATCATGTTTGTTTCTTCACCGGCCAGCAGTTTCCTTACATTGGCCAGGCTGATTTTCTTGCCAAGGATCGATTTTGACAGCGTAAAGGTGCAGCCTGATTTCCGATAGGCACTGCAACCGTAAAAATCGCCCTTGTCCACAATGACGCCGCCGCATACCGGGCATTTGCCGGCTTTTTTCCCGATGGTATATTTTGATTCCGGCCTTTTAATGTCATCCGTTTTTAAGCCGGAAAAATCCCATTCGGCCGCTGCCTGAACAGCATCTTGCACAATTTTTCTGGACAGCTTTTTCGTCTGTTCCATAAAAGCGGCTGCTTCTGCCGCCCCCCTCCCGATTTCGCGGAGCCGTTTTTCCCATTTTGCAGTCATTTCCGGAGAAGCCAGAATTTTGCCGCCAATGGCACGGATGAGCACTTTCGCTTTATCAGTGGCATAGACCTGATTCTTTTTCACCTCAATATACTTCCGGTCTTTTAAAATGGTGATGACGCCGGCCCTTGTTGCTTCCGTACCGAGCCCTTCCACTTCCGCCATGACTTTTTCTAGTTCCCTATCCTCAATATATTTTCCGGCCGTTTTCATCAGCGTGATGAGCTGGCCTTCCGTGTACCGTTTCGGCGGCTGCGTTTTGCCTTCTTTGACGTTTGTATCGATGACAACCCCTTTTTCCCCCTGCTTTACATCCGGCAAAATTCCATCTTTTTCCTTTTCTTTCGAAAAAATGACTTTGCGCCAGCCTTCCGCTTCCATTTGCGTGCCCTTGGAAAGAAATGTTGCACGGCTATCCACGACCGTTTTCACCGTCGTGTAATGAAAAACGGCATTGCCGTAATGGGCAGCAATAAGGCGGCGGACGATCATATCATAAATTTTTTTCTCACCGTCCGGAAGACTGCCTGGTGCCACAACCTGTTCGGTCGGAATTATCGCGTAGTGGTCGGAAACCTTTTTCTCATTTACATAACGCTTATTTTGAAGGATGGAACGCTTTGGAAGCGGGAAATACGGAGCATATTCCGGGCAGGCGGATAGTTTTTCCAAAATACCGGGAAAAGTTTCGGCTTCCCCTTTTGTCACGTATTGGGAATCGGAACGGGGATAGGAAACGATCCCTTTTTGGTAGAGGGATTGGACAAGATCAAGCGTTTTTTTCGGTGGAAATTGAAAAGCCCTGTTCGCGGCTGCCTGCAAAGATGACAAGTTAAACAACAGCGGAGGCTGGAATTCCTTTTTTTCTTTTTTCAATTCTGCAACTTCCGCCGGTTTTTGGCGGCAAAATGCGGCAATCCGTGCTGCCATGGCCGGGTCATTCAAACGCGATTCGCCATCTTTCACCCATTTGCCTTCGTATTGTTTGTCATCAAATTGAAACATTGCGGTGACTTCCCAAAACGGTTCGGGTTTAAAATGTTCAATTTCCAGCTCCCTTTTTACGATTAAAGCGAGCGTAGGTGTCTGGACGCGACCGACCGAAAAGACATCGCGCATGCCTTTTTGCCTTAAAAGCAGGCTGTAGACACGGGAGGCGTTCATGCCAACCAGCCAGTCTGCACAAGCGCGGGCGTATGCTTCATCATACAAAGGGCGGGTGTCTTCATCATGTAATAAATGGCGGAACCCTTCCCGGATCGACTGCGGGGTTAAAGACGAGATCCATAGACGCCGGAGCGGTTTTTTGGCGCCGCACAAATGAAGGATGTTGCGGATGATCAGTTCCCCTTCGCGGCCGGCATCGCCTGCATGAATAATATTTGTTACACGCGCGTCTTTTACCAGTTTTTTGACGATTTGAAATTGATTGTATTTTGACTTTGCCACTTCATATTTGAATGTTTCCGGGAGAATCGGCAGCGTTTCCAGTTTCCACTGCTCCCAGGCGGGATTGTAATGTTCCGGCGGGACGAGCTGGGTTAAATGGCCGATCGCCCATGTGCAGAAAGCGCCTTCCGGGAAGATCTCATTCGGGCGGATTTCAATATACCCCTCCCGTTTCACATGCGGAAAAACCGAGCAAAGGGTGCGCCCCTGGTCAGGTTTTTCAGCGATGATCAAAGGAAAAGACAAACAGATCACTCCTTTCTTTTTCTAGCTCTACTTTACAATGTTTTTCACACGCTGCCAAGAAAAAATAAACGCCCGGCCGGGTAAATCCTTTTCCACTGGATTTACCCGGCCGGGCGGTGTTTCAAAATGCGGTATTTCCCCCATCGTTCATTGTCACTTCCTGAATGGTTGTTTTCTGTTTTGCTGTGCCTGTTGAATGTTTCGGGTGCAAGTAACGGATCCCCATCCGTACGCCTGTTAATCCAGTACGGTGATTTGGATCGTACGGCGCCCCCAGTTGGCGGCTTTTCCTGAATCCGGGACGAGGACATCGATACGGTTTCCTTTGATGGCTCCGCCCGTATCGCCTGCAACAGCGGTCCCGTAACCTTCGACATATACTTTTGAACCGAGCGGAATTACATTCGGATCGACGGCAATCACTTTTGCATTCGGATTATTTTTAACATTGATGCCTGTCGCTGTAACGCCGGAGCAGCCCGGATCATTGGCTGTATAAGCGGTCGCCGTGACGGTCATCGTTTTTCCCTGCGGTTTTGGAGCCGCCTCTTTGGAAGATTCCACGTGCACGGTCGGCTTTTTCACGTCCACTTTTGCATTTTCCGTGTTTGTTTGCGGCTGGACGGAAACTTCCGCTGCACGTTCTTTTACTGTCACTTTGCTGTTCGGATTGGAACGAATCACGATTTGATCATGCGGGAAAATGACATCCGATGACAGATCGTTCCATTCTTTTATTTGTTCAACCGGCACGCCGTATTTTTTCGAGATATCCGACAGCGTGTCACCGGCTTTAATGACATAAACGTTTTTCGGGGAAATGGTTAACTTTTGTGAAGGATAAATCATTTCGGTGGAAAGTTGGTTATTTTGTTTTAATGTTTTAACGGATGTATTGTATTTTTGAGAGATCCCCCAAAGTGTATCCCCCGGTTTTACGGTATAAGTATCCGGCGCTGCGGCTTGTGCATTGACAGCCATTACGCTTGTGATTGTCACCGCAGCTGCAAGTGCTGATACTGCTTTTTTCATAAATTGTAACCTCCTCTTTTTGCCGGCTTTTGTGCCAACACCGTAAATCCTAACACACGGATTTAACAGGCGGATAACGGCAAAATGTTGATTTGGTTACACAAAAACGCTTCTTTGTAATCCCGTGAAAAATTTGTAACATAGGCATAAAGTCACGAATTCGCGCATAGAAGCAGAAAAACACCGTCGAATTGCGGCGGTGTTTGCAGCACTTTAGTCCTGTTGATCGATTTTTTTCAGCGGTTCTTTCGCCGGCCCTTCTACCACTTCGCCTGTACAAGCAAACCGCGAACCGTGGCACGGGCAGTCCCATGTGCGGTCTCCCGAGTTCCATTTCACTTCACAGCCCATATGGGTACATGTCGTATCGACCAGATAGAGGTTCCCGTCCTGGTCTTTGTAGGCGCCTGCCCGCTTTCCGTTAATACGGACAACGGCCCCTTCGTCATTTTTTAACGCATCTAAAGATTGATCCCGCATGTCAAGTTTTCCTTTGACGAGCTGCCCGGCAACGTCGGTATTCGCAGAGATGAATTTTTTGACCATCGGATCCGCTTCAAAACGCTGCGGGGAAAAGATACCGGCATAAGAATTCTCTTTTTGCATAATCCGGTCCCGCATCAGCATGGCGGCGAGATGGGTGCCGGTCATCCCCCACTTGCGGAATCCGGTTGCGACCATGACCCTTTCTTCATTTTTGGTAATGGGGCCGATATAAGGGATTTTATCCAATGTGGTCATATCCTGGGCTGACCAGCGGCAGCAGAATGCCCCGATTCCGAATGTTTCTTCTGCAAACTTCTGCAATGCTTCATAGTGGCAGATCTCCGGTTCCCCGTGGCCGGTTTTATGGTTCTCTCCGCCGACCAAAAGCAGTTTTTCCCCGGCTCCTTCCGCTTCCCGGAATGAACGCGACGGCTGCTCCGCATTAATGTACATGCCGCCCGGAAAAGGTTTTACAGGTTTCACGGCAAGCAAGTACGAACGTTCCGGATACATTCTTGAGAAATACAAGCCTTTCGCATTGTAAAAAGGATAGTGTGTACAGATGCAAATGTATTTGCACGTCATGGTATGCCCTTTTTCCGTTTTGATTTTTAATGGGCTGCCAAAATCGATATCTTTCGCAGTGGTTTGTTCAAAAATCGGGACGTTTTTGTCCATTAAATATTCAATCAGTGCTTTTAAGTACGAAAGCGGATGGAACTGTGCCTGCCCGGCCATTTTCACCGCTTTTTTCCCGGGAATCCCGTCCGGCAGCGAACCGATCCATTCTCCCGGGATGCCGAGGGTTTCATACGCCTGCATTTCTTTTTCCAGTTTTTCAATATATGCATCGGAATTGGTATAGAGAAAGGCATCCTGCCGCGAAAAATCACAGCGGATCCCGTGCTTCAGGATCGTTTGTTCAATGAACGATGCAGCTGTTTCGTTTGCTTTGTAATAAAGGGATGCTTTTTCTTTTCCTATATGCTGGATCAATTCATCATAAATGAGCCCGTGCTGTGCGGTGATTTTTGCCGTCGTATGCCCGCTTGTGCCATTTGCAATGGATCCGGCATCAAACAGGATCGTTTTATACCCTTCGTTTGCCAGCAAATAGGTAGTTACAATCCCGGCCATTCCGGCACCCACAACGGCCACATCGGCTTCCATATCCTGCGTTAACGATGGAAATTGCGGCATCGTGACCGTTTTGCGCCACAACGGTTCAGGAGATTGCGGCATTGAAGTTCCGTTCATGATTTGACCTCCCCGAAAGACTGTTATGTATAGTCTTCCCCGGGGAGGCCGGTCTAAACATTGCGATTTAGCTGTTGAGCAATTTATCCGTAATCTGGCGCATGATATCGCCTCTTGAGATGACGCCGACAACACGCCCTGCCTGATTGACGACCGGAAGCTTTTTAAAATGGTGTTTTGCCAGAATCCTGAGCGCATTTTCAAAATCGTCTTCAGGCCTTACCGTATACAGTTCCCGCCGTTTCATAATCTTTTCCACCGGGAAGTCCAGGCTGTGCACCAATTTTTCATTAAAGTCTTCCTGCTCATTTACCACGATCGTAATATAAAAATCGTAAACGGTCCGTGCCTTTGGCTGCAAAAAGCGGATGACATCCCCGTCGCTGATCATACCGAGCAGCTTTCCTTCCGCGTCCACGACCGGTACGCCGCCGATCCGGTGGTGGGCAAGCACCTTTAACAGTTCCCGGATCGTTGTCTCTTTTTTTACCGTAATAACATCCCGGATCATAAAATCTTTGACTTCCAATTTTCTCGCCCCTTTATATCCATCCATTTACAAATTATTGTAAACCTTTGCGGGGAAGGAAGCAATGAACAAACCGCCTATTGTGTGCCATCTACGTATTTCCCGTGATCCGGGAGCGCGATTTCATCAAATCTGGATGCAAGGTCCTCAAGCCCTTTCCTCAAGCCGGAGCCAGACATCGGGATCCCGTGGCCGCAAACAGCAGTTTCCGGCTTTAAAGCAGCTAATTTTTCAACTGAGCGTTTGGCCGCTTTCCAGTCATTTGTAAAATAGCGCGGTGGCCCGTTTACTTCCTGCCTTTGCACCAGCACTTTCCAAAATTCATCCTGCCTGACGGTGATAAATGCGTCCCCCGTGATCAACACGCTGTCTGCTCCCCTGAAGAACGACACATGCCCTCTCGAATGGCCGGGCGTATGGATCCATTTCCAGCCCGGCAAAAACGGGACCGTCCCGTCTTCGGGAAGGGGCTGGACAGCATGGCCAAGATCAACCGGTTCATTCGGATAAATCATGGAAATCTTCGCCAGCAGGCCGCCTTCAACGGACGGATCGGGATCCGGATACGTTTCACGCCCGGTTAAATAGGGCAACTCCAATCGATGTGCAAAAACCGGCACGTCCCACTTTTCCAATAATGGCGCAATCGCTCCGACATGGTCAAAATGGCCGTGCGTCAGTAAAACCGCTTTTGGTTTTGCCTTTTCCCCGAAGCGTGCCCGCACGGCTGAAAATATCGCTTCGGCAGAACCCGGCATGCCGGCATCCACGAGGACAAATGCATTGGTTCCGGCCCTGCCGATCAGGCACACATTGACAATTTGGATGGTAAGGCAATAGATATCCGGCAGCAATTCCCTGCCTGTTCCGCTTTCAATCGAAGTCATCGGGATGACCCGGTGGCCAAACGGGTGATGAATGTCTTTGTCCATAAAATCCCCTTTCTTTCATTTTCCTTCTATTTATCTTTTCCCGTTTCTCGAAAGCCTTACCCGTAGCCTCCTATCATCAACCGAAAAAGCAGTAAAAACCGGACTACCGGCTTTACAAGGCGCCTGTTACCATGAAGCCTCTTTCCTTCAGCGAAAACGGCAAGGCGCAGTTGGCCTTGCCGTTTTCAAGTTGCTTTTATGCCGCATGCCTGTGCGGATTGCGGTATTTTGTCAGCAGCTGCGGGGCGGCATTCAAGAGAATCGCCGCAACAGCTGCGCATAAAATCGCATTCCCAATCATCGTGCCGCCGTTCATGATGAGAGAATAGAGAAACGCCGACTGTCCTTTAGGCGCATAGGAACCCCAAAAAATCACGCCGGCTACGAAATGCCAGAAATAGCGGGCAAAACTTCCGGTAAGAACGGAAAGGCATATCCAAAAAGTCATCGTGCCCTTTTTATCGTGACGACAGCTTCTTTCGACAAGCGGCCGGAAAAGCCCGGCAAACCCGATGAACGAAAAAGCGACCGGATATTCCATGATGCCCTGAAGCGGGTTAAGAATATCATTAGCATCACCGGTGACGATCTGCAGCAGGCTCCAAATAAATCCGGAAGCAACACTTGCTTTAAATCCCCAGCGAAAAGCGACCACAAAAATCGGCAGCATGGCAAACGACAGAGAAATCGCGGACGTCACCTTAATGGACGGCAATAAGTCCAACACGAGCGCGAACGCCGCAAAAATAGCCGCTTCAATCATAGCCTGTAAACTTAATTTGCCCATAAAAAAATCCCCCTTTTGGTATGCATGAACATAACGAACCATGGGAGGACAAAAGAAATTCCACATCCCTACGCCGGCATTAACCGGACAGGTTCAAAGGGTCAGAACATGGCGTTCACTCTCAGCTTAACGCTCCCCCTGTGGTTACGTTCATGAAATTGTCACCTTTATGATAAACTTTTTGCCACAACATTTCAACAAAAAATTTAATCTTTTGGCAATAACAGCTCCGGAAAATTGTTTTTCGGCGAATTGACGCGTTCAGATACGGCATACATTTCCATTAGGTCTGCATCATACTGCGAAAGGAGTGGCAACAGCCGGCCCGCCTCAGTGACCGATGTGTCCAGCCATTTTTCTTCATCTTCCCTGCGTAAAATCACCGGCATCCGGTCGTGAATTTTTGCCATCATCCTGTTCGCCTTTGTCGTTAAAATCGTGCAAGTAAAGACCGGATTCCCTTCCTGGTCCATCCATTTTTCCCAAAGCCCGGCCATCGCAAAAATGCCCCTGTTCTTAAGCCTGATCCGCATCGGCTCCCGGGTGCCGTCTTTTCGGTTCCACTCAAAAAAAGAATCGGCCGGAATGAGGCAGCGCCGCCTTTTCACTGCCTCCCGGAAACCCGGTTTCTGAAATACGGTTTCGCTTCTGGCATTGATCATCTTATGCCCGATTTTCGGATCTTTTGCCCAGGAAGGAATCAAGCCCCATTTTAAAAAACCGAGTCTGTACTGCCCATGGGCGCTGATCACGGCAGCCACCATTTGCGAAGGCGCGACATTATAACTTTTGGCATATTCACTGCTTGAAAAAGAAGCTTTGGCATGGAACCTTTCTTCCAATTCATTTACAGATGCCGTTAACGTGTACCTCCCGCACATCCAAATCCCGCCTTTCTTTCTATCCTGAAAATATTGCCCGCTGATTTTCATCCTCTGCCATACCGCGTATGAAGCGGCAAAGATGCCCATTTTTCCCCATTTTACACAAAAAACAGGCAGATAAAAAGGATTTGGCCCAGTTGCACCAAATCTTTTCTCTGTTCCGGAACGCACCGCTTGTTAACCCTGCCCCCGAGCTGGGATGTTTGCAGCAGTTCCCGGTTTTTCTTCTCTTTTTCACATTCCGCTCTTTAGGCCTTGTTTCTTTCAAGAAAATGCCGTTTCCGAAGCAAGGAATCGTTCCGGCAGGGAGCGAGCACGGTTTCCATGCCCTTTTTCACCATCCGCTTTTCGGATAGTAAGGTTAAAAGCCGCACCGTTTACCGGTTTAACGCCGCGTCTTCTTCTTCGATCCGGCGCAGCCGTTCAGCCACTTCTTCCGGTGTAAGGCCGTGTTCTTTTACATATAAGTTATTTGGTACGGTACGGCATTCATGCGAGCAGCTCCGCATATATTTATGTTCATTTTCTTCCGAGCATAAAATTTGCTTGTTGCAGGCCGGGTTGGCGCAGTTGACATAACGTTCGCACGGTTCCCCCGTAAAATAATCCCGGCCGACAACGACATGTTCTTTTCGATTGACCGGAACGGAAATCCGTTCGTCGAATACATACAGTTTGCCGTCCCACAGCTCGCCCTGCACTTCCGGATCCTTTCCGTATGTTACAATCCCGCCGTGCAGTTGGCCGACATCTTCAAACCCTTCTTCCAAAAGCCAGCCCGAAAATTTTTCACAGCGGATGCCGCCTGTGCAATACGTCACAATTCTTTTGCCTTTTAATTGATCTTTATGTTCGCGCACCCATCCCGGCAGTTCACGGAAAGCGCGGATATCCGGGCGCAATGCCCCGCGGAAATGCCCGAGATCATACTCATAATCATTGCGCGCATCCAGTACGACGGTATCTTCAGCCAGCAGCGCCTCGCGAAATTCTTTCGGAGACAAATATTTTCCCGTTTTTTCATTCGGATTGATGTCTTTTTCAAGCCGCAGCGTAACCAGTTCCTTGCGCGGGCGGACGTGCATTTTTTTAAACGCATGGCCATCTGCTTCATCTTCTTTAAAGACCATGTCCCGGAACCGGGGATCGGCGTGCATCTTTTCTTTATATTTGGTTGTTTGTTCAACCGTTCCGGAAACGGTGCCGTTGATCCCTTCTTTGGCAACGAGGATACGCCCCTTTAAACCGGTCTCTTTGCAAAACTGCAAATGTTCGGCTGCAAAGGCTTCCGGATTTTCAATTTCAACATACTTGTAATACAATAAGACTCTGTACGGCTTTGTTTGTTCCATTATTGATAACCACCTATCCAATTATATTTGCAAGATATTATGCAGGCTTTCAGGTTACACTGTCTCTTACAAACCACCATTTTACCAAAAGCCCGTTTGCATTTCAAAATTTTCACTGTGAAAACAGAAGAAACGAAATGATTTATCAATCCTGTTTGATGCGTTATACTTGTTCAGACAGGAATAAAAGAAAGGTGTTATGCAATGAAATCGCTTGTACTCGCCGAAAAGCCGAGCGTCGGGCGCGAACTTGCGCGCGTCCTCGGCTGCACGGAAAATAAAAAACGTTATATTGAAGGGCCGCGCTATATCGTGACATGGGCGCTCGGCCATTTGATCGAACTGAAAATGCCGGAAGATTATCATCCGAAATATAAAGAATGGCGTATGGAAGACCTGCCGATTCTTCCGGATAAAATGGAAATTAAAACAATCCGGCAGACCTATCCGCAATATAAAGCGATCGAACAGCTTGGCAAAAGAAGCGACATCAAAGACTGCATTATCGCAACCGATGCCGGGCGCGAAGGCGAACTTGTCGCACGCTGGATTCTGGAAAAAATGCACTGGAGAAAACCGGTGAAACGGTTATGGATTTCTTCCCAGACCGATAAAGCGATTAAAGACGGATTCAAGCAGTTAAAACCGGCAAAGCAGTATGACAATCTGTACCACTCCGCCGTTTGCCGCAGCGAAGCAGACTGGCTGATCGGATTGAACGTATCCCGTGCTTTAACCGTGAAATACAACGATCCGCTCTCCGCCGGGCGCGTGCAGACACCGACATTGGCGATGGTGCTCGAGCGCGAACGGGAAATCCAGTCTTTTGTGCCGAAAAAATACTGGACCATTGAAGCGCTCGCCGGAAAACTCGAAGTATCGTATGACCATCATGGCGAAAAACGGATATTTGACGAGCAAAAAGCAAATGCCATACATGCGGCTTTATCCGGGCAGACTGCCGTCGTGACAGAAGTGATCCGCAAACAGAAGCAAGAGCAGCAGCCGCTCCCTTACGATTTGACGGAACTGCAACGCGACGCCAACCACCGTTTTGGTTTTACAGCAAAGAAAACATTGAACGTGCTGCAAAACTTATATGAACAGCATAAACTCGTTACCTACCCGCGCACCGATTCGAAATATTTGACGAAAGATATGGAAAATACGATGTACGACCGGCTGCTTGCGGTGAAAGATGCGTACAAAGAAGAAGTTCAGCCGATCCTTTCCCGGAAAGGTAAAATACTGGCCAAACGTGTCATCAATGATGCGAAGGTGACGGACCACCATGCGATTATTCCAACAGATGAACGCCCGGCCTTATCAGATTTGTCTGCCGATGAACGGAAAATCTATGATCTGATTGTAAAACGGTTCCTTGCGCTATTCTATCCGGTTTATGAATATGAAACCGTCCAATTTAAACTTCAAGCAGGCGGAAAAACCATGACCGGGCGGACAATGGCCGTGAAAAATGCCGGTTTTACCGCTGTTTTGCACCATGAACAGGAGCGGGAAAATACGGCGCTGCTTTCGATCAAAGAAGGAAAAAAATTTAAGCTGGAACAAATCCGGCTCAGCCAGCATTTAACCGAAGCACCGAAACGGTATTCCGAAGCGGATATTCTTTCGAGAATGGAAAAATACGGACTCGGGACGCCGGCAACACGCGCCGATATCATTGAACGGCTCGTCTCCTCCGAAACGATCAGCCGTGAGTCCGGCCGCCTTGTGCCGACCCCGAAAGGCAAGCAGCTGATCGACCTTGTCAATGACGAGCTAAAATCGCCGGAACTCACCGCCAAATGGGAAGAACAGCTTGAAGCAATTGCCCGCGGAAAAGGCAACCCGAAGCAGTTTTTGGAAACCATCCGCCGGGAAACCGTACGCCTCGTCCGTGAAATCCGGACGAGTGACAAAAAATACCGCGCCCACAATTTAACGGGAACAAAATGCCCGGAATGCGGTTCCCTTATGAAAGAAGTAAACGGCAAAGACGGGAAAAAGCTTGTCTGTTCAAACCGGGAATGCCGGTTTACAAAGCGGAAAAGCCCGAAACTATCAAATAGGCGCTGCCCGACCTGCCATAAAAAGATGGAGATCCATCACGGCAAATCCGGCGTCTATTTCCAGTGCCGCCACTGCAATATTGTCCAAAAAGCAGACGAAAAGAAAAAAACTTTGTCAAAACATGAAGAAAAGAAATTGCTGCAAAAATACACAAAGAAAGAGGAAAGTTTCGGCAACAGCCTGGCAGATGCTTTAAAAGCCGCCTTGGAAAAAGAATAGATTGGATATTTGAAAAGCCCGGCCGAGCCGGGCTTTTTTTATAAACATTTCCGCGGTCAATACGGGCAATTTGGGCCCCTAAAAGCGCGCCCTTCCCCATGATTCAAAACGGCCGGGAAAAATTTAAACAACATGGAAATGCATATTCATTCACTTTTTAACTTTCTTATAATATAATTATATTATAGATATTTATACCGATTTTCTCCTCTGTGTTAAAAGCCCGCTTTTTCTCATCTGTTTGATCGGGAGCGTCCTTCATTGTAAATATTTTTTCGTTCTCCGGTTCAGGGAAAAATCCTTGGCTTTGGAAAACGCCGCTCTTAAAGGAACGGCTTATGTATGCGTAAAATGTACATTTTTTCACAAAAACATTTGGAAAGGGGATAAAATATGGAAGAAACGGCAAAAACATATGCCCAATTCAGGCAGAAGAAAAATAAGTGGGCGGTACTTGGCCAGCGTTTTATCTTTGTCAGCCTCGGCGCGATGATTATGGGGGTTGCCCTCGAGCTGTTCCTTGTCCCGAACCAGATTCTGGACGGCGGCATCACCGGCATCTCGATTATCCTTTCCCACCTTGCCGGCTGGAAACTGGGGCCAGTTATTTTCATCTTAAATCTCCCATTCTTTTATATCGGGTACAAGCAAATCGGGAAAACTTTTGCCTTGACCACCCTTTACGGCATCTCCATCATGTCGGTGACAACCATCCTGCTGACCCCTGTAAAAGTGTTTACGGATGATTTGCTGCTGTGTACGGTTTTTGGCGGTATTATCCTTGGCATCGGCGTCGGCCTTGTCATCCGCTGGGGTGGCTGCCTTGACGGAACAGAAGCGCTTGCCATTCTATTAAACAAAAAGCTTCCTTTCTCTGTCGGTGAAATCATACTCGGCCTCAATCTCTTCATTTTTACCTGTGCCGGCTTTGTGTTCAGCTGGAAATATGCTATGTATTCGGTCATTACCTATTTTATCGCCACAAAAGCAATCGACGTGGTTGTACAGGGGCTGGATGAATCCAAATCGGTATGGATCATCAGCGACGAGATGTATGACATCGGTGATGCGATCATGGCCCGCCTCGGCCGCGGGGTAACCTATCTAAACGGGGAAGGCGCTTATACCGGAGACAATAAAAAAGTCATTTTCTGCGTCATCACCCGCCTTGAGGAAGCAAAATTGAAATCGATTGTAGAAGAATTTGACGAAAGCGCCTTTATCGCGGTTGGAAACATATCAGAAGTGCGCGGCGGCAGATTTAAGAAGAAAGACATTCACTAACAGCGTAACTGAGGACTGTCCATCCGGGCAGCCCCGTTTTATATGCGCGTAAAAATTTTTCCATTTTCATGCTGCCCGGGCATACTCCCCCTCCCTTAAATTAGGATTCTTTCGCAGTGTATGGTAAAATGATGATTACGATTGTAAAACAGACAAAATTAAAGTATACTTTGTACTGATCTCTTTAAAGTGAGTGAATAGCTTTGATTCAAAACATCATCGATTTTGTAAATGACCCGGCCGTCTGCACGCTGTCATTTTACGTACTGGCAGCAGGTTTTCTTTATTTGAGCCGGTTTGTGATCAGGCCGGCAGCGTTTGTTGAAGCAAGGCCTGCCGCCGTCATGCAGGATTTTACTGTACACACCCGCCCGGCTGCGGAATGCCGGTGCAATTTCTTTACGATTTGGATTTTAAGTTGCGTCAGAATACGGACATATCCTTCTGAAGATCCTGATTCGGAACCGGATTTAAGACCGGTCAGAAAGGACAGGATTTGTGCAATATACTAAAGGAGGATATTTCATGAAAAGATTTTTCAGTTTTACATTGGTTTTAAGCAGTTTGCTGTTCGTTTTAAGCGCATGTTCAAATTCAACAAACAGCACGCACAGCGGTGGATTTTTCCATCATTATTTTGTTGCCCCGTTTTCAGTTGTCATTAAAGCAACGGCCCAGCTGCTTCATGGTGATTACGGGATTGCCATTATTGTTTTGACGTTAATCATCCGGCTGATTCTCATGCCTTTTATGCTGCATACATTCAAAAAACAGCAAATCATGCAGGATAAAATGAAAGTTTTGAAGCCGGAAATGGATAAGCTGCAGACAAAAATCAAAGCGGCCAAAACGAAAGAAGAACAGGCAAAGCTGCAGCAGGAAATGATGGGGTTGTATCAAAAACACGGCGTTAACCCGCTGAATATGGGCTGCCTGCCGATTATCATCCAAATGCCGATTTTAATGGGGTTTTATTATGCGATCCGCGGCTCGAAAGAAATCGCCACCCACTCCTTTTTATGGTTTAATCTCGGACAAACAGATATTCCGATGGCCATTCTCGCTGGTGTCATTTATTTTATCCAAGCCCAAATTTCACTGATCGGTATTCCTGAGGAACAGAAGAAACAAATGAAATATATGATGCTCATGTCGCCGATCATGATCCTTTTTGTTTCTTTTTCAGCTCCGGCGGTTCTGCCGCTGTACTGGACAGTGAGCGGGCTCTTTATGATCGGACAAACACTGATTCAGAAAAAATTTTATCAGTCCCATCCGCCGAAGGAAGAATCCAATTCATAATTGTATCTGATCATCAAAATATAAAAAAGCGGCGGGTCACAGTTGATGTGTTCCCGCCGCTTTTATGTTGTTTACAGCCCCGGGTTTCCGGGGATTTTTTATACCGGTTTACTTCTGTTCAGTAACTGCCTCGTTTTCCTCCGGCAAGTTCTCATTTTGCTCCATTTCCTGATGCGGTTCTTCCGTATTTGCTGTATCATTCACAAATTCGTACAACCCACGGTCCGGTTTGCGGATACGCGGATCGAGTTTTTCGACGGATTTCATGAAAGAGGTCATATTAGCGATTTTATAGCCGGTTTTTTCTTCGATCATCCGCTGCAGTTCAGCCCCTCTGATCGGTTCCGAAACGTTTTTTAGTATTTGGATAGCCTCTTCTCTCATCTTGCCCGACCTGCCCTTTTTTGACGACCGCGATTTCCGCACCTTTCTTTCATTCGTAAGGGCTTCGCCGCCTGAGGTTTCCGGCGAGACGGACGCAAGCGCATTAAAAGATACATATTCCGGTTTGCCGGATGCTTTTACCTGCTGGCCTTCATTTTCATCCAGCTCCCTTAATCTTTTAAAAATATTTTCCCGTTCTTTTTGGAATTCCTGTATAACCCGAATCTCAGCGTCTTCCAGCTGCTCCAGGCGGATTTTTAGTGCCATTCTCTCATTCATTGTCAATTTTATCCCTCGTTTCTTAAAATATATGTATATATAGATTATAATATGAAACTAGTAAAATAAAAAGATAAAATAATTATTTTTTATTAGAAAATTAGTAGCGAATAATTATTCATAAAGGGGTATGTCGAATTTTTGCGATTTTCCGCAGATTATGTTCAAATTATTCGAATGATTTCTATTGCGTCTATTTTTGATATTTAGTAGAATATGGATGTAAGCGCTGACAGGCTGGCGCACAAAGCAAGTATATAAGGAGGCTTGTCTCCTTGAAATTAACATAAATGGAGGGGTTGGAATGGAACAATTAACCGTGCAGTTGGATGAAAGGGTTCAGCATTTCCTTCAGGGCAAAAAGAAAATGTTCATCAACGGGCAATTTGTTGAAAGTGCATCCGGAAAAACATTTGATACGCCGAATCCGGCTACCGGCGAAACGCTGGCTACGATCTATGAAGGGGATAAACAAGATATCGACCGTGCCGTACAAGCAGCCAGAAAAGCATTTGACGAAGGCCCGTGGCCGCGGATGAACCCTGCCGATAGAAGCCGGTTAATGTATAAATTGGCGGATCTGATGGAAGAGCACCGGGAAGCGCTGGCGCAGCTCGAAACGCTCGACAACGGGAAACCGATCCGTGAAACGGCAAATGCCGATATTCCGCTTGCCATCGAACATATGCGGTATTATGCCGGCTGGACAACGAAAATCACCGGCCAGACCATTCCCGTAAACGGCCCTTACTTTAACTATACCCGCCATGAACCGGTCGGGGTTGTCGGGCAAATTATCCCTTGGAACTTCCCTCTTTTAATGGCAATGTGGAAAATGGGTGCCGCGCTTGCGACCGGCTGCACGATTATCTTAAAACCGGCTGAACAAACGCCGCTTTCCGCCCTTTACTTGGCGCAGCTGGTAAGCGAGGCTGGCTTCCCGGACGGCGTTGTCAATATTGTGCCAGGCTTTGGGGAAACTGCCGGAGCCGCCCTTGTCGACCACCCGCTTGTAGATAAAATTGCCTTTACCGGTTCTACTGAAGTCGGAAAACTGATTATGGCCAATGCCTCGAAAACGTTAAAACGGGTGACGCTCGAACTTGGCGGAAAATCCCCGAATATTATTTTGCCAGATGCCGACTTGTCGAAAGCGATTCCTGGCGCCTTAAACGGTGTCATGTTCAACCAGGGGCAAGTATGCTGTGCCGGTTCGCGCGTGTTCATTCAAAAGAAACATTTTGATAATGTCATTGCCGATATGGCCTCCCACGCCCAGTCGATTAAGCAGGGCTTCGGGCTCAATAAAGATACGGAAATGGGGCCGCTTGTTTCAGATGAGCAGCAAGCGCGCGTTTTGAATTACATTGAAAAAGGACTCGATGAAGGAGCGGAAATTGTAACAGGCGGGAAAAAACCGCGTGAAGAAGGCTTCTTTGTTGAACCGACGATTTTTGCAGATGTCCGTGATGAGATGACGATCGCCAAAGAGGAAATTTTCGGTCCTGTTATTGCGGCCATGCCATATGAATCCCTTGATGAAGTAATCAGCCGCGCCAACAGCAGCGAGTACGGGCTTGCGGCAGGGGTTTGGACGGAAAATGTGGCCAATGCGCACTATATTGCAAACCGTCTCCGTGCGGGCACAGTTTGGGTCAACTGCTACAATGTGTTTGATGCCGCTTCCCCGTTTGGCGGTTATAAACAATCCGGCATTGGACGTGAAATGGGTTCTTACGCACTCCAAAACTATACGGAAGTCAAAAGCGTCTGGATTGCCAACCCTTAAAGGGCACCAAAAAGAAAAGCATCGGCAAAACCGATGCTTTTCTTTCATACTATTAAGATTCCAGCAGCAAATCTTCAGGGTTTTCAATTAATGTCTTCACCGTTTTCAAGAAACCGACAGCATCCTTTCCGTCAATGACGCGGTGGTCATAGGAAAGCGCCACGTACATCATCGGGCGGATCTCAATTCGGTCTCCATCGACTGCAACCGGGCGTTTTTGTATGGTGTGCATGCCGAGGATACCAACCTGTGTCCCGTTGATAATCGGTGTCGAGAACAACGAGCCGAAGACACCGCCGTTTGTAATCGTAAAGGTTCCCCCCTGCAGATCGCTTAATGCAAGTTTATTATCGCGTGCTTTTTGGGCAAATGCAGCAATATCCGCTTCAATTTCCGCGAACGATTTCCGGTCGCAATCCCGGACAACCGGTACGACAAGCCCTTCTTCTGTGGATACTGCAATGCCGATATCATAATATTTTTTCAGCAGCAGCTCATTGCCCTGAATCTCCGCATTAACATACGGATATTTCTTCAATCCCGCAACCACGGCTTTTGTAAAGAACGACATAAAACCGAGACGGATGTCATGATCTTTAACGAACTGTTCTTTTTTCCGCTTTCTTAAATCCATGACAGCTGTCATATCAATTTCGTTGAATGTCGTCAGCATCGCCGTTGTCTGTGTCACTTCAACGAGCCGTTTTGCGATCGTCTGGCGGCGGCGTGACATGCGGATTCTTTCAATCGGTTTGCCGGCTTCTTCCGGCACAACTTTTCCAGCTGCAGGTTTTTCCGGTGCTGCCGGCGCTTTTGCCGCAGCTTGCGGATTGAAAGTTTCCACATCTTGTTTCCTTACCCTGCCAAGCGGATCCACTGCCGGCACTTGCGATAAGTCAATGCCTTTTTCGCGTGCCAGTTTGCGGGCAGCCGGAGAAGCAATCGGGCGGCTTTCGCTTTCTTCCTGAGCCGGCTTTTGTTGTTCCGGAGCAGGCGCTTGTGTTTGCGCCGGCGCCTCTGCTTGTGCCGGTTGTGGTGCTTCCGCTTCTTTTTGCGGCGCGGATGGCGTTGCACTGTTTTCCCCTGTTCCTTCGCCGACAATTGCAATGACATCGCCAACTTGTACTGTGTCCCCTTCTTCAAAAAGGAGGGACTGGACGACACCCTCTTCTTCTGAAATGACTTCTACATTTACTTTATCTGTCTCAAGTTCTACAATATATTCACCTTTGTCCACATGGTCCCCCGGATGTTTCAACCATTGTGCAATGGTTCCTTCCGTGATGGATTCTGCCAGTTCAGGCACTTTAATTTCAGCCACAACACTTGTCCTCCCTTAAAAGTATCACTTTTTTTATATCAAAGCCTCCTCCTTCATCTTCCGAGCAGCACGGGCTGCAGGATGAAGCGGGCAAAGCAGCGGTTATTTTGCGCATATTGAAGCCCCCGCCCCTTTGGAAGGAGCGGGCCGCCGTTTAAGGGCGGGTAATGGCTTCAGTCAGAATTCTGTTTTGTTCCTTTTTATGGACGACCGGGTCGCCTTCCGACGGGCTTGATCTTCTCGGCCGGCCGATGTACCGGATTTCCGCTCCCTGAGGCGCCAGCTTTCTTAAATACGGTTCAACGAAAGACCAGGAACCCATATTTTTCGGCTCCTCTTGCATCCATACAATTTCTTTCGCGTTTTTAAAGCGCGCGAAGATTTCCTTTAATTCCTGTTCAGGGAAAGGATAAATTTGCTCAACCCTTACCGTATGCAGCCAGCTGGTATTTTCCGCACTGTTCAGCTTTTCTTCCAAGTCTACAGCCACTTTCCCGCTGCAAAGCAGGATTCTTTCGACTGCATCCGTATTTTTCGTACCCGGGCCTTCCAGCACAGTGTGGAATTTTCCGTCCGTCAGTACAGACGGCTCTACAGATGCCAGCGGGTGGCGAAGCAGGCTTTTTGGCGTCATGAGAACGAGCGGGCGGATTTCTTCTTTTGCCAGCCATTTTGCCTGCCTTCTTAAAATATGGAAGTATTGGCCGGCTGTCGAAACATTTGCCACTGTCCAGTTGTTTTCCGCTGCCAGTTGCAGGAAGCGTTCCACCCTGCCGCTTGAATGTTCCGGACCCTGTCCTTCGTATCCGTGCGGCAGCATCATGACAAGCCCTGATTTTTGCCCCCATTTTGCCCTGCCAGATGAAATGAACTGGTCAAACATCACTTGCGCCATGTTTGCAAAATCGCCGAACTGGGCTTCCCAAATGACGAGCGTATCTGGCGAAAAGACGTTATAGCCGTATTCAAAGCCAACGACGCCAGCTTCAGTCAGCGGACTGTTATAAATGGCAAATGAAGTTTGAACGCCGGACAGATGATGGTGCGGAATGTATTCTTCCCCCGTCTGTTCGTCGTGCAGGACGAGATTGCGCTGAGCGAACGTGCCGCGCTGTGTATCCTGGCCGGTAAACCGGATCGGCACGCCATCTTTTAAAATGGCTGCAAACGCGAGCGCTTCCGCATGGGCCCAGTCAATTTTTCCCTTGCCGTCAAAGACGTGTTCGCGGCGTTTCAAAATCCGCGCCAGTTTTTTAAAGACATGGAAGTTTTCAGGCCAGGCGAGCAATTCAGCGTTCCAAGCCCGCAGTTCCTGTTCCGGCACCCCTGTTTCCATGCTCAAATAACCTTTTTTCACATTTTCAGGGGGTTCCATGGCCGTATCGGGTTCCGCTTCGCCGTCCGGCACTTTTTCGTAAGCCGCCTGCAGTTTTTTCTGGACGGCTTCATCGATGGTTTTGACCTCTTCGGCTGTCAGGACGCCTTCTTTTGCAAGCTGTTCACCGTAAATGGCCCTGACCGTCGGATGATTGTGCACTGCATGGTACATTACCGGGTTGGTTACCATCGGTTCATCCATTTCGTTATGACCATAGCGACGGTAGCCGACTAGGTCGATCACAAAATCTTTATGGAATTTTTCGCGGTAAGCATACGCAAACAGCGCCGCCTGTACGCATGCTTCCGGATCATCCGCATTCACATGGAGGATCGGCACTTCATAACCTTTTGCCGGATCGGAAGCATATTTCGTTGACCGCGAGTCATACGTTTCGGTCGTAAACCCGATATTGTTATTGGCGATGATATGGATCGTCCCGCCTGTCCCGTATCCGTTCAGCTTGCTCATGTTCAGCGTTTCTGCGACAATGCCCTGCCCCGCAAATGCGGCATCCCCGTGGACAAGAATCGCAAAGGCGCGGTCCGGATCGCGGTCCGGATAGCCCGTTTTGTTCCGGTTATCCTGCGCGGCGCGTGTATACCCTTCGACAACAGGATCGGCAACTTCCAAATGGCTTGGATTGTTGGCAAGTACGATGCGCGCGCCGATCGGTCCGCCGTTTTGCCCTTTTCTGTCCGCGCCGAGATGGTATTTAACGTCGCCGGTCCATCCGTACGTAATGCCGATCGATCCTTCGGAAGGGATTAAATCTTTATTGGAAGCATGCTTGAATTCTGCAAAAATGAGCTCATACGGTTTTTCAAGAATATGGGCAAGCACATTGAGGCGGCCTCTGTGCGCCATGCCGATATTAACGGTTTTCACACCTGTTTTTACCGCTTCAATAATCATTTGTTCCATCAGCGGAACGAGCGCATCAAGCCCTTCAATGGAAAAACGCTTTTGCCCGACAAATGTCCGGTGGATAAATTTTTCAAATCCTTCCACATCGGAAAGGCGTTTTAAAATGCCGATTTTCTGTTTCCGGCTGAGTTCGCGGAAAAAGCTGCCCGATTCAACAGTCCGTTGCAGCCAGTGCTTTTCTTCCATGTCGTGAATATGGTCAAACTCAAAGGCAACTTTTTGGGTGTACACTTCTTTTAAATAATTGATGGCATCAAGCCCGTTTTTGACCCTTTTAGGTGCATCCGGGCAAATAAAGGATGCCGGCACTTTTTTCAAATCTTCTTCGGTTAAATCAAATTCTCCCAGTTCAATTCTTCTGACATCCCCAACAGGTTTTTGGAGCGGGTTGATATCCGCTGCGAGATGGCCAAAAGTCCGGATATTGTCCGCCAATTTGACGGCAGCGACCATTTTGCTGAAAATCGTCGGGTTTGCCGGCAATTGGAAAGAAATATCCGCCTGCCCCTGTGTCGGGCTCCCGCCTTCGGAAACAGCGGGCGCGCCCCACTGGTCAAATACTTTTCTCGCCTCTTCGTCGATGCTCTCCGGATCTTCCAGGTATTGTTCATATAAATCCATGACATACCCAAGATTAGGCCCGGAAAAACTTTCCCAAAATCCCTTTGGTGTAGTTGCATTCATTTTGAAAAACCTCCAGCCCTTCGTCCCTTATTCACTTTCGTATGATTTCGTCTGGCGGATACCAAAACGGAACCATGAAATTATGTAACGATAAAGAATTTTGAAATCTGTAACGCTTACAAACTCAATTTTAGCACTGTAAGCGTAATAGATAAAGTTAAAAACTCTTATTTTTAAAAATTTGCATGAATAGTGATTCATTCTGTTTTTTCCCGGAAAGTGATGCTGCATTTGCCTCACCTGATTGTTCAAAACCGCATATTTTATTATATCCCCGTTGCAGAAAGGAGCAAAAAAATGTTCCCATGGAAAACGTTTCCGTTCACCGAAGAGATCTTCAAGATGATGAATATGCCATTTCCGCCTGTACAGGAACATATCAACCAAGCCCTTTCTCAATGGGACGAATGGGGCGCTGCGTTCAAGAAGGGGGACGGGGCCGATGATCCGGCTCCCTCTTCCCCGGATACGGGCGCCCCGTCTATAAAAATATTTGAAACACTGGATTTTATTTTTATCCGCGTCCCTGTCCAGGAGGAAAGCATGCTCACAGGCTTAAAAATCTTCCACACTTCCCTTCAAGTCATGTTAAAATCATTTCCAAAACCGGACTCGGAACAGGTGATACGGCTGCCTTCCCCGGTACGCAGGAAAGGGACGACCGCAAAATACCGGGATGGCATCCTGGAAATCCGGCTCCTGAAAAAAAGCGAACATGAAATGACAGAAGTCGGCATTGATTTTTAACGACTCTGCCTTCTCGATAAAACTTACAGTTGGTTCTGACAGTTCCCGTTTTTTTGCGTATCAAAAGACTTACCCATCACGGGCGAAAGGCGGACACCTTGCCAGACACGGCCCTGCACCTTTTCTTTAAAAAGAAAAAAGAACGTTTCATTTTTTCGAAACGCCCTCTTTTCCACCTGTTTTTTGTTTTGCGACAAGGGGGAATGTAAACCGGATCTCGGTCCCTTTACCAACCTCGCTCGCTGCTTCTATCGTGCCGGAATATCCTTCAGTCAGTTGTTTGGCAATGGCGAGCCCGAGTCCGTTCCCGCCTTTTGCGCGGCTCCTTGCTTTATCCACCCGGTAAAAGCGGTGGAAAATTTGCGGCAAATCTTCTTTCGGGATCCCGATGCCGTAATCTTTTACTGTTAACATGGCCCTCCCCTTTTCCTGCTTGAGTCGGATATCGACTTTGTAAATGCGGTCGGAATATTTTATCGCATTATCAAATACAATGATCAGCACCTGCTCAAGATGGTTCTCGCTCATTTGGATGTCATAGGCCTGATTGGGATCATATTGAAAATTGAAGTCGAACTGCTGATGGATCATTTTAAAATTGCGGATCACCCTTTCTGTGACTGCCAAAAGATCTGCTTTTTCCTCATTGGCCAGTATTTTGGCTTCTTCCGCCCGCGAAAGATCGAGCAGTTCCTCCACCAGTTTTTTCATTCTGCTTAATTCCTGCAGCGAAGCCTGGAGCGACTCTTCAAGAATCGCAGGGTCATTTTTCCCCCACCGGTTTAACAAATTTAAGTGCCCTTCCATCACTTGGACGGGGGTCCTTAATTCATGGGAAGCATCCTCGACAAACCGTTTCTGCTGCCGGAACGACTGTTCAATTTGGTCCATCATATCGTTAAAAATATTGGTCAATTCCCCCATTTCGTCTTTAGAGGCGCTCGGCTCCATCCGTTCTTGGAATCCTTTTTTGCGGATGCTTTGCATCGTGGAAGAGAGCTTTTTCAGCGGTTTGAGGAAATTTTTTGCCATCATAAACCCGAGAAAAGCACTCAAAAGCAAGCCCACGCATCCGGCGACCATCATGACAAACAGAACATTCCGCATTAAATTTTCATACCGGTATAAAGGATAGATCACTTCAATATAGCCGTTGAACGATTGGGAGCGGAACGGGCTCCTTCCGACTAAAATTTGATGATTGCCCGCGCGGATCAGGCTGACCCGTTTTTCGTTCACCGGCACAAACGGCACTTTTGCATCGGTGGAATGAATGCTTTTTACGACAAGCATTTCCTTTCCGTCCGCATTGATAATCCGGATCGACTGATCTTTTTCCAGCACCTGCTGAAAGAGCGTCCGGTTCGATAAAATGTCATCGATGTTTTCCCCCTTGTTGTTCAAATCATCCAGCGCCTCGGATACCGAAGTCGCCTCTTCATGCAAAAGCCATCTGCTGATCAGCGTATACTGGAAAAAGCCGAAAATCAGAAACGTTAAAAAGATCGCAATACTTGCGCCAACGGACCATTTTACTTTCAAGGAACTTTTTTGCAGCCAGTGTTTTACCGCTCTCATTCGCGCATCACATATCCTGTCCCCCGCACTGTCTGAATATAGCTGTCTTCGCCTTCTGTATCAATTTTATTGCGCAAGTACCGGATGTACACATCGACAACATTCGTTTCGACCTCGGTTTCATATCCCCATACTTTGTTCAGGAGTGCTTCCCGGGTCATGACAATATTTTTATTTTCCAAAAGCGTAAGCAACAAATCGTATTCCCGTTTTGTCAACTCAATGGTTTTTCCTGCCTTTTTAACAAGCCGGCTTTCTTTTTCCAGCACAAGGTCACGGAACTTGTACGTTGTTAGCGCTGCTTTTTTGGGCTCGGCGTACTCCATCCTTCTGAAAATGGCCCTTAGCCTTGCGAGCAATTCTTCAATCGCAAATGGTTTGACAATATAATCATCCGCCCCGTGGTCAAGCCCGGATACCCGGTCCATAATGCTGTCCCGGGCGGTAATCATGATGACCGGTGTTTCTTTTTCCTGTCGTAAGCGGCGGCATACTTCAAGGCCGTTCAGTTTCGGCAGCATTAAATCAAGGAGAATCACATCCCAATCCTCCTCCAAAGCCGACTGCAACCCTTCCCGTCCGTCATACGCCACTTTCACTTCGTATCCTTCATGCCTTAACTCCAGCTCAATAAAACGGGCCAGATTTTTTTCATCTTCCACCAGTAATATCCGTTTCATGATGATTCCCCCTCGAAGTTCTTTTGCCGGAACTCTTTCTTTTCCGCTGCCCTTATTATAGCTCCGGACAGCGCATGATCAAGGAGAATCCGCTTTTTCTTATATGCTAACCGAATGAAAGGAAAAAGATATGAATGGTTTGTTAAAAAATGATGAGAAAGAAAACCCGTTTTTTCCATTCATAAATGTCTCCGGTTGGGCAGATAGTAGTAAAGAAGAGTGCTGACATTGAGAAGAAGAAAGGAAAATACAGACAATGGATCATTTGACAACGAACACACCTTTATCCGATAAAAACAATGAAATCCATCAAAAAAGATGGGCGATTGTTGCATTATCGTCCATTCCCCTGATTATGACACTGGGGAATTCAATGTTGATTCCGGTCCTTCCCCTCATGGAGGACAAACTGGGCATCAGCAAAGTCCAATCCAGCTATATTATCACCTTTTATTCAATTGTCGCCATTTTCCTTATTCCGGTTGCCGGATTTTTATCGGACAGATACGGCCGAAAAATGGTCATTATCCCGTCACTTGCGATTACGGCTATAGGAGGGGCGATTTCGGCATACGCGGCCTGGCAACTTGATCACCCGTATTCCCTTATTTTGATCGGCCGGACTTTGCAGGGCGTTGGGACGGCCGGCGCAGCACCGATCGTTTTGCCGCTTGTCGGTGATATGTTACACCGCAACCGGGATGTGAGCACCACCCTCGGCATTATTGAAACGGCCAATACGTTTGGAAAAGTATTGAGCCCGATTCTCGGATCCTTCTTGGCAGGATTGATCTGGTTTTTGCCTTTTGCGGCCATCCCTGTCTTTTGCCTGATCTCTATCCTGTCTGTTTTGTTTCTTGTCAAAAGGCCGGCACACGAAAAACAGGGGCCGGGAATCAAAGCATTTATAGGGAATACGAAAAAGGTGTTCCGAAAGCACTGGCGCTGGCTGTCGGCCGTATTTGCGATCGGGGCCATCGTGATGTTTATTTTGTTTGCGGTGCTGTTTTATTTGTCGTCCAATCTGGAAGACCAATACGGCTACCATGGCGTGAAGAAAGGGTTTATTTTGGCCGTCCCGCTTGCGGCATTGTGCCTTTCTTCCTTTATAACCGGGAAAATCATTAAAGAAAACATGGTACTGATGAAATGGATTATTTTCTCCAGCGTGCTCATTACCGGAGCCTCCGTGCTCGTGATCACTTTTTCGGACCGTTTTTTCTATTTAATAGGGACCTTTCTCATTTGCGGAATTGGAATCGGCGCCTCCCTTACGCCTTTGGATGCGCTGATTAATCAGTCGATTGAAAAAGAAGTCCGCGGAACGATCAGCGCCATTTACAGTTCTATGCGCTACATCGGCGTGGCGGCAGGTCCGTTATTTATGGCCAATTTTATGAAAGGGCGGGTTGAGATCAGCATGGTGATCATGGCCGGTTTCTGCCTGGTGGCGGCAGGACTTACATTTGTGGCGGTGAAACCGGACAAATCACGCGCCGAAGCCTCTTCCCCTGCCTAAATTTTGGAGCTGTGCGATATCATTTGTAGCGCCTTACCGTTTCAGGTAAACTGATGACGAAGAAACTGAAAGAAAGAAGGAGGGAATGCTTTGGCTGAAAACAGACGATTCAATCGGTTAATCCATGAAAAATCGCCTTATTTGCTGCAGCACGCCCGTAATCCGGTTGACTGGTATCCGTGGAGTGAAGACGCTTTTGCGAAAGCGAAGCAGGAAAACAAACCGGTTTTTGTTTCCATCGGCTATTCGACTTGCCACTGGTGCCATGTGATGGAACGGGAGTCTTTTGAAAATGAAGAGGTAGCGCGGATCCTGAATGAGAAATTTGTGGCGATTAAGGTGGACAGGGAAGAGCGGCCGGATATTGATGCTATCTATATGCTTGTTTGCCAAATGATGACTGGGCAGGGCGGCTGGCCGTTGAGTGTATTTTTGACGCCGGAGAGGGTTCCTTTTTATGCGGGAACCTATTTTCCGCGGGAAAGCCGGTATGGGATGCCCGGTTTTAAAGAAGTGTTGCTTTATTTATCCCAACAATATACCGAAAATCCGGACCGTATCAAGGATGTAGGGGTACAAGTCAAACAGGCGCTCGAGGCAAGCCGGGAAAAAGGGAAACAAACGGCTTTAACAAAAGAAACGATTGGGCGCGCTTTTCAAGCTTACAAACAAGGTTTTGATCCCCGCTACGGCGGTTTTGGAAAGGCGCCGAAATTTCCAATGCCGCATTCACTCGTATTTTTACTGATGTATGCCAAATTTTATGAAAACCGGGATGCGCTTAGGATGGCAACCAAAACATTGGACGGGCTGGCGCGCGGGGGAATTTATGACCATATTGGTTACGGTTTTTCCCGCTATTCCGTTGATGAAAAATTTTTGGTGCCACATTTTGAAAAAATGCTTTATGACAATGCGCTGCTTGTGCTGGCCTATACCGATGCTTTCCGGATGACGAAAAATGCCCAGTACAAAAAAATAACGGAAGAAATCATCACGTATGTGCTGCGTGATATGGCCCATCCGGATGGCGGGTTCTATTCCGCGGAAGATGCCGACTCAGAAGGTAAGGAAGGAAAGTTTTATGTGTGGACGCCTGCAGAAGTAAAAGATGTGCTGGGGGAACAGTTGGGCACGCTCTTTTGCCAGGCATACGGCATTACCGGGCAGGGAAATTTCGAAGGAAAAAATATCCCGAACCAGATTACAACGCATTTAGAATCAATTGCAAAAAAAGAAGGGATTTCTCCCGCGGCGCTCGCAGAAAAATTAGAAACGGCACGGCAAAGCTTGTTTCAACACCGGGAAAAGCGGGTACGCCCGTTCCGCGATGATAAAATTTTAACGGCATGGAACGGCTTAATGATTGCAGCGCTCGCAAAAGCAGGGCGTGTTTTTCATCAACCATCCTATGTGCAGGCTGCAGAAAAAGCGGTTTCTTTTATCAGGGACAACTTGATTCAAAATGACCGTGTAATGGTGAGATACCGCGATGGCGAAGTAAAAAATAAAGGTTTTATAGACGAATATGCCTTTCTCCTGTGGGGATATATGGAACTGTACGAATCCACTTTTGCCCCTTTTTATTTGGCGGAAGCAAAAAAACTGGCCGGCAATATGATCGATTTATTTTGGGATGGTCATGGAGGAGGCTTTTTCTTTAGCGGAAACGACGATGAACCATTGCTCGTCAGGCAAAAGGAGTCTTATGACGGGGCACTGCCTTCCGGGAACAGTGTCGCAGCCTGCCAGTTGTTAAGGCTTTCGAAACTGACCGGGGATTTTACGTTGGAAGAAAAAGTCCAGCAATTGTTTCAGGTCTTCAGCAAGGATATCCATGATGAACCCACTGCCCACGCCATGATGCTGCAGGCAGGGATGCACGCACAGCAGGCAACAAAAGAAGTCGTGATCGTGATGGATGATAAAACAAAAGAAGTTGTTGATTTCATTAACCATATACAGGAGAATTTCTACCCTGGCATTTCCGTCATGGTGGTAAAAAGGCGCGAACAGGCGAAACTCTCCAAAATCGCTTCCTTTATTGAAGATTATGCCATGATAAACGGACAACCAACCATTTATGTCTGTGAAAACTTCAGCTGCAATCAACCGACAAATGATTTTCAAACTGCACTGGATTTGCTTTTTAAAAAATGATTTATGCATGGAAGGTGGATGCCTTCCTTTTTTTATTACATACGGGGAGCAGAAAATGAACAGTTGCCCGGAACTATGATGATGCTCTGTTTGCTTTGCTAGGATAATCCCTTTTTGAAATAAGCACCATTTTCTGATTGCCGTTAAATCTATCTTCCTGCATTTTCCATTCATCTTCTTTCTTCCAATTTTTTATATCAAAAAAACATGTTTACACATTATAAATTTTTGATATAATAAAAGCGACCAAATCTATGAAGGAGGCAATATCATGT
>Ga0207869_1000509_pt1 | contig 30731 bp, 27 predicted proteins | sample HigsolmetaAR205D_FD_184837 | JGI IMG/M metagenome (GOLD analysis project Ga0207869, IMG submission 184837) | Ionic liquid and high solid enriched microbial communities from the Joint BioEnergy Institute, USA - AR20-5-D (SPAdes) (version 2) ...
CATCTACTGCAACAAACTATTTCAACTTTATGATGATCGGTATTTGCTTTATTTTTATTGGAGGAATTGCGTACTTTCTATATACAAAAGCAAAAGTAGATCAACCTAATTCATAACCTTGATAAAATACATAATCAAGGTTTTTGTTTTACCCGATCACTGAGTGGGTTGCATAAAAAACGTGAAAAATCTGAATGAACCGGAGTATTCGCCTATTCCAAAGCGGGCTTCTTGGCATAAAAAGTAATATAAACAAAAAACCTTGTGCAAGTGTCTTGCAGATTGTACCTGTTTTCAAAGTAAAAGAAATTTATTAAGGAGGTAGCCTGTATGCACGATGAAAGACTTTTTATCGGAAGAAGACCGTTCTGGGGACCGGGACCATTTATCGGAGGACTTCTAGGTGGTGTTTTAGGCAGTGCTCTATTTTATCCGAGACCATTTCCGTTTTATGGACCTTATGGCTATCCATTTTACGGCGGTTCCCCGTTTTATTGGTAAAATAGAAACAGTAAAAAGGTCTGGCTTGCTGTATGTAAAAGAGAGTCAGACCTTTTTATTTATAGGATAAGAAAGAATAAAAAATACAAGTAAAAAACTTGGGACGAGTTTCGTGTCTAGCTCCAAGCGCCAGCGACTGAGAAACTAGCTTTTCTTTAATGTGCTTCTGCGCCAAGCCTATTCGAGGAAGCAAATCTGTTCTCATTGCGGGGCCAAAGTTTGTACGTCGCGCTTTTCTTATAATCATAACAAATCCTTACATATTCTCTTGGTCCAAACGGTGCTTTATGACTTAGTTCAAATCCTTTTTTGACAATATGATCTAATTTAATTTTGGCATAACCTTGTAGATAACTTTTCTTGGTGGGAATTTGATTGTGGCTTATTTGGGTCTTTCATAATGAAAAATGGATATTTTCGATTTCGACCAAAAGATATCTGAATCCTTAATAAAAAATTCATCCCTCAGAAAACAAATTACTGAACTTCCATCACCCACCCTCCTGATTGATGAAATATTAATGACCCATAAAGGTCTTTCCACTTCTCAATTCGTTCCAAAACCTTATCTATTGCAACTATATGTAGAAGCATATCATGTCCTTTTTTTCTATTATAAGAAAAGTGTAAATCATCATTGAAGGAAAGTGCCGTGGAGACAAGCACTATGGGGCTTATCCCCACTTACAGCAATTTCCTAATGGTAAAGTTGTCATTTAATAATGCCCAATTTTGTGGGAATGGGTATCCTAATGCCCAATAACTGATGCCCTTTAGGTTATATTGTTTGGCTAAATCAAACTTAGCCTGGGCGCTTCTAGCATCTTCAAACCACACCTCATGACCTTGCCCTTGCTCATCTACATAACGGAAAAATGGTGATTGTGCTGTCGTGTCATATTGAATAGTTGCTCCGTATATTACTGCACGTCTAATTGCTTCTTGTGGACTAAATGTTTCTGCCTCTTGTCCAGGGACATGTGGAATCCGCCAATCTCTGGCATAAATTTGAAATCCTAAAAAGATTTTTTCTGGTGGCATGACGGATAGAGCGTATTCGACCACTTGTCTCATCTGATTAATCGGGGAAATTGCTTGTGGTGGTCCAAGACGATATCCCCATTCATATGTCATCAAAATGACAAAATCGGCAATTCTGCCATGTGCTTCATAATCATGTGCCTCGTATAATGTTCCGCCTTGCGTTGCCCTTGTTTTTGGCGCAAGTGCTGTTGATACTAAATATCCCTTTGGATGAAGACGGTCCACTGTTAATTGAAGAAAACGATTATAATTCTCCCGATCTTCTGGTAAAACATTTTCAAAATCAATGTTTAATGCTTTATATCCTTTTTTGTCCATGACTTGAAGGATATTGGTAATTAATTTTTCACGTAATTCTTGATTAGCCAAAATGGTATGTGCCAAATTAGAACCTGTAGAAGTTGAAGTGAAATTAGTGATGGATAGCATTGGCATAACATGATTTGAGATGGCGGCTGTAATCATATTTTGATCATCTAAGGCTTGTAATGTACCATCTTCTTTAATCATATATGCAAAGGGACTAATATAAGTTAAAAGTTCACCAATATCGTTAATACTCTGGACTGCTTCATCACTAGGTTGGTATGTGTAGGCATTAACATCAATGGTAGGTTTCGCTCTCGGTATTCTCAACTGCATTCCAGCATAGATCAGGTTTGGATTTTCAATTTGATTTTCACGAATGATTGCCTGTGTTGTCGTGCCATATCTTTGGGCGATGTGCCATAACATTTCCCCGGGCTGTACCACATGTGTAATGGCTGGAATAAATAACCTAGTGCTAGGATAAAGTAGGTTAGGATTTGTTAGTTGGTTTGCTTGGATAATGGAAGAAACAGAAACACCATATTGTCTAGAAATGGACCATAAATTTTCTCCGCTTTTAACAATATGAGTTGTACCGGGTTTTGGGATAATTAACGCTTGCCCTAATAATAATTGATTTGGATTCGGTAATCCATTTATCTGTGCTGTTACATTTATATTGACAGCATATCGATTTGCAATTTGCCAGAGTGTTTCACCAGCTCTAACCACATGTATAAACATTCGTTCACCCCCTAATTCTTTTCGTTAACTCAGCATATGTCACAGTTTATAAATATGTGTATTAAGGGGTTGAAATTAGTTATTCTTGGTTGAATTCTTTGATATGATGAATATGGGTTACTTTTTTTATAGGATAAGAAAGTATAAAAATACAAGTAAAAAACTTGGGATGAGTTTCGTGTCTAGCTCCGAGCACCAGCGACTGAGAAACTACCTTTCCTTGCTTCTGCGCCAAAGCCTATTCGAGGAAGCGGATGTTCAGCTCGTCGCAAAGCCTCATGAAGTAAATCATGGAAGATTACTCATGGAGTTAGCTCAAGTAGCAGCTTTCCTCGAAAATTGGGGATATTGATAGACAAATGTTTTGTCTTTGAGAGATGGGCTAAGGTCACTGAAAAGTGATAAACAATCCAACTAAACACCATATCTATGTGTTGTTGTGGTTTTACTACTATATATGGTGAAAGTGAAGTTGTTCGAATCTTTTTCAGTAGCATCGAGATTAGCTGTCCGGATATTAACATCAATTTTTTAAATGAAATAGTTTTGAACTGGAGAGAAATGCCAACCCAGGACTGTTTTGAGGAGATAAAATATACACTTTGTGTTAGAGAACGTTTTTCAAGTCCATTTCCTTTGGTTTTTTAGAGCGAAATGTCCTTGAGCTGGAAAAGAATTTCCATTTCGATCACATTTTCAAGAGATTATATGTTCCTTTTGTCTTTGATCGAATTTGTCAAGCCTATCTTCATCCCTTTTTATAATTGACTTAGTCTTTTTATGTCAATCTAGTCAGATTCAGTGTGACACGTATTATCCCCACTTGGTTCTGATATCTGTTTGGATAAATGATGGATGATGTCACCACGACTAATAATTCCAATCACCCTGCCAGCTCCGTTTACAACGGGGAGTTTTTTAAAATGGTGTTTTGATAACAGCTGAATCGCTGTTTCAAAATCATCATCTGGTGATAGTGTTTTTATATTTTTTTTCACCATAATATGCTCTACTTTTGTATTCATTTTCTCCCGAATTATATTTTCATATTTTTCATCAGTTTGAACATAAAGAAAGTAGTATGCAAAGTCAAAGTATTGCTTCTGATGATCAGGCGCAAGGAAACGGACAATATCCCCGTCCGAGACAATTCCGAATAGGAGACCTTTCTCATCGACAACAGGCACTCCACCAACTCGATACTTTTCTAATATAGAAATTAACTCTTTCACTGTTGTGGAAGGAGTAACCGTATATACATTGTAAATCATAAAATCCCTTACTTGCATTTAATACTCTCCTTTCTATACCCTATGACATCTCCGCTTTCCTTTATTATCTCACGAAAGGTAATAAACTCTCCAGCGAAGATGAACTAATTAACGAATATTTTGCAACAAAAAAGCCAAAATAATATTCAGGTAGGCAAAAAAGAATGTGGGATACGGAAAACGTCTATAGAAATATAAAACATACCAATCCTTTTGAATGAAAAACGTATATTGGTTGAGAGGTACATTTACATTTGTGGCGTTGAAAGTATACTAAATCGCTATTAAAAAGTCTATGTTTGCTTATAAGCTTTTAACAGCGTGTGTAATTTTTAGATATACAAGCATAATCTTAATCATGTTTTGGATGAATAATTCGAACCAATATAATATCGGGAATCTGATAATATTCGTTGTTTCCATTTTAGTAATAACGTTTTCCGTTGTCCATAGGGAAGAGTGGGGATTATTTGTAATCCTTTTCATCATATTATGAAGGTAAGCAGTTGATAATGGAGCAAAGCAATTTTCTTATAATACGAATTTATAAAGGAGGTTCGCGATTAATAAGTTCGTTTTTTGAATAACGAAAGGGAAACCCCATTGGTGAGGTTTCCTGTTATTTTTTTCTTATTGTAATGGTCCAGGCTGCTTGGCCAATTTGTTCAAAATTCGTGACCGTATGTCCTTCCTCTGCTGCCCAACGTGGAATGCTTTCCGTTGCTTGGGTACAGTCAAAGCGGATGACCAATTCATCACCGGATTTGATGTTTTCGATTTCCTTTTTAGCTTCGATTAAAGGGAACGGACAAACCTGCCCCATAACTTCCAATGTTTTTTGCATATATCCTTCCTCCTAAGCGGTTGTTACAGTTGAATTTGAAACAATGGATTTTTTCTTTGCATAGGGACGAACATAAACAAAGTAAGATGCTGTCCACGTACCTAAAATTATAAATAACAATCCAATCCAACCCTGCCAAGTCATCATTGCAGTCATTACCAATCCATTTCCAATATTGCATCCTCCAGCAAGGCTGGCGCCAATGCCCATCAAATTACCACCAATAAAACTATTAATACCTGTTTTTACATCAGGCATCCGGAAACGAAATTCACCACTGGCTTTAGCTGCAATGAAAGAACCAATGAAAATACCGAGTACTAAGAAAACTCCCCAGTTAATAAACGATTGATCACCTGTGATTAAGTATTGAATGATATTTGCAGATGGAGTTGTAATCCCAAGTCCTGCAATTCTTCCTGTCGCAACACTTAAAGGCCATGCAGCAATTGCTATGATACCAATTAATGTTGCACTGAAGAACGGGTGCCATCTTTTTTCAAAGAGAAGATGGGAAAGACCCGAACGTTTTGGTTTCATTTGTGGAATAGCCACTTTTGGTTTTCGAAGCTCACGGACGACAATACCAATTACCAAGATAGAAAATCCAATGATAAAGACCCATACGGAAATACCAGTGGTTTCTGCAATTGAGTTTGATGGAGCCTGTATCGATTGGATTGAAGCGTTGGCAGGAGATAAAGGTCCGGTTTTCATAATGGCAGCCATGGTCATATAACCAAATAAAGCAATCCAACTGCCAATGAGACCTTCACCAGCTCGATACCATGTTCCTGTAGCACATCCTCCGGCAAGAACAATTCCTATTCCAAAAATAAATGAACCAATTATAACAGCTAACCATGGGAATGTTCCGGCTTCAAATGTAAATACTCCTAAATAAATGAGTGTATAGACTCCAATACTTTGGATGGCAATTGCAATCAATAGTGCATAAAACATGCGGTTATCTTTCGCAATATACATATCCCTAAAACCGCCTGTTAAACAAAATCTCCCTCTTTGCATAACAAAACCCAGCAGTGCACCAAGAATAAGTCCTGTTATTAACAATACAATAACATCCCCTTTCTAAATATAAGTAATTAAATGTGATTAATATGATATATCTAATTTTATTATTTGTAAAGACCTATTTTCTAAGAAATACATTGAAACTTTCATAGATTTAAAGTATAATTCAATTGGGTAAGCGCTAATCCTAAAACTAGTTAAAAATCTCAACTTTTTCTCTTTTGAAAATTTGTTTATCAAAAAGATTAGTGAGATTACTAGTTTTTTTTGTTTTATTTTAGGGTAAGCGCTAAACCAAAATATAATATGATGAAACCAACGATTTACGATGTGGCAAAAGAAGTAAATGTATCGATTACCACAGTATCCAAAGTGATCAATAATACTGGCCGTATCAGCGAAAAAACAAAAAATAAGGTTCTTGAAGTTATGCAGGCACTCGATTATCAACCGAGTACGTTAGCGGTGGCATTAACAGGAAAAAGAACTTTCACCATCGGCGTGCTTGTTCCCGATATTGCTAACCCATTTTTTGCCGAGGTTGCTAGGGCACTGGAAAACAATGCAAAGGAAAGCGGATATTTACTAATTTTATGCAGCACGGATTATCAGCAGGAACGGGAACAAGATTATTTGAAGATTCTGTTAAAAAAACAAGTGGATGGAATTATCCTTGCAACAGAACCCAAAGATCTGAAGAACTTTAAAAAACTCCAGAGTCAGAATATTCCACTGATCACGTTTTCCTTTAACCACTTAGCTTTAGATTCACATGTTGTGACAACAGATGATGTTAGAGGAGGTTATCTTGCAGGACGTTATTTATTGGATAAAGGACATCACGATATTGCCGTTATTACCGAACCTCAGCAGTTAAGCGGACAGTTGCGTCTAGAAGGTTTTAAACAGGCACTTGTTGATGAGGGAATCCATTTTGATAACGGTAGGGTCGTTAATACAAAATCTGTCATCGGTGAGGCCAAAAAAGCCGCCCATCAGATATTGGACTTGGAGTATAAGCCAACTGCCGTATTTGCAACAACTGATTTAATTGCAGCGGTATTTATCAATGAAGCTAGAAAGGCCAATTTATCCGTACCGCAAGAAATCTCAATTATTGGATTTGATAATACGATTCACGCAGAAATCGTTGATCCAGGTTTGACGACAATTGCACAGCCCATACCAGATTTGGCTCATTATGCGATTCATCAGCTGATGCAATCAATCGAAAATCCGGGAATGTCTGCTCATCGTATTTTGCTTGCACCAACACTTGTAGAACGGGAGTCAGTTAGGGATTTAAGAACATAGTGATCCATGTAAGATTAGCTTTTTATTTAGCTGTTTAAAAAAGGCGTTCATAAGAAGCAGGTGAAGAAGGATCCAAAAAACTTTTTATGGTTCTAAAAATAGCCAAACTCATCCTCACATCGGAATGAATTTGAGAAAAGGAAATAAAACTTTACACACACCCTGATATTGTTTGTATTCTGTAAGCAGTACTTCTCTAATTTTTTCTACAGTCGCACTCTACATGGGTGCATGGATTGAAACATCAATTTTTGATTAAATATTTTCTATGGGAAGGCCTCTTTCAAAATGTATTCGCCTGCTAGCGTACATTTAAACGAAAGAGCATCTTCCCATTTTTTTCACTCATTGGTCACCAAGTAAAATTTTACACAGACGCTTGTGTGCTATTTAAAAGCTAGAAATTGGACCTACTTATTTAGGTGTGCAATTAAATTGCCTTGGCTTAATAAAATTGACTATTTCCTATTTATTTTCATTCATATAATATATTTTCAAAGTGAATTGTTCATTTGTATTATAAAGGGGTCACTGAAAAACTACTTGAAATAAATTCACGAACACAATATATAGTATGGTAAATCAAAAAATCACTCTTATTTCACACTTTTTCAGTGGTCTCGTATTATAAATAGGGGACAATGCTTTTTATGCAGTGTCTCCTGTTTTCGTGTTTATTAAAATAAATCGTTACTAAAAAACTCATTTATTCATTCTTTTTTAACAGACTTAAGCTAGTTTTCCAAGATGAACTAAACTATACTTATTTGCTTAATTATTCCTTTCCAAAAGGATCTCTATTCTAAATTCTTACCGTTACTCTCAATAACTCTTTTATACCAGTAAAAACTTTTCTTTTTCATCCTATTAAAAGTTCCTCTTCCATAGTCGTCTACATCCACATAAATGAATCCATATCGCTTACTTATCTCAGAAGTTGATACACTAATGATGTCGATTGGCCCCCAGCTCGTATATCCCATTAATTCCACTCCATCTTCAATAGCTTCTCTCATTTGGATAATGTGCTCACGCAAATAATTAATGCGATAATCATCCTCAATGTTCCCATGTTCATTGATTTTATCAACTGCACCAAGCCCATTTTCTACAACAAATAAAGGAATCTGGTAACGATCATATAATTTGTTTAACGTGATACGTAAACCAACAGCATCAATTTGCCATCCCCATTCAGAAGATTCCAAGTATGGGTTTTTCAATCCTGAAAATAAATTTCCAGGAGCTCTTTCACCCTGTGGACCTGCACTTTCAACTAAAGACATATAATAGCTGAATGAGAGAAAGTCTGTTGTTCCTTCTAATAGAATTTTCTCATCATCTGGTTCCATAACAATTTTAATATTATTCTCTTTAAAGAACCTCTTCATATAATTAGGGTATTTACCTCTTACTTGCACATCTGTATAGAAGAAGTTCATTTGTTCTTCTTTTAATGCCTTTAAAACATCTTGAGGGTTGCATGTTTCTGGATAAATCTCAAACCTCGCAAGCATACACCCAATCATGGCTTCGGGAATAATTTTTCGACAAGCCTTAACTGCGAGTGCACTTGCGACAAATTGATGATGCAATGCCTGATAAATTGATTGTTCTATGTTTTCATGTCGGTCATGGATCAATCCTGCTGCATTGTAGGGGGCTAAGGCAATTGCATTAATTTCATTAAAAGTCAACCAATATTTTACTTTGTTTTTATATCTCCTAAACACAGTTTCAGCATACTTCACAAATAATTGAATAAGTCTGCGATCAGTCCAACCATTGTAACGTTCGACTAAAGACGCAGGCATTTCATAATGCGATAATGTTACCAATGGTTCAATATTATATTTCGCCAACTCGTCAAACACCGCATCATAAAATGCTAACCCCTCTTCATTAGGAGCTACATCATCTCCATTCGGAAATATCCTTGCCCATGATATAGATAGCCGAAATACTTTAAAGCCCATTTCAGCAAATAAAGCTATATCCTCTTTATAACGATGGTAGAAGTCTACTCCCCATCTTTTTGGATAAATACCATTCGTAGGGTCCTTTAAGGCGCGGTTAAACTGTTCGCTGGTTATATGGACAGCATTGTCACCGGTACGTTCATGTTTAGGAATGTAAGGGATCATATCAGCTGTGGACAGTCCCTTTCCTCCAAGATTGAACCCTCCTTCTAATTGGTTGGCTGCTGTTGCTCCGCCCCACAAAAAGTCTTTTGGAAATTCTTTATACATCTTTTTCACTCCTCGTATAATATGTTTAGAATCCTTTTTCAAGGTAATTTCCAAATCTCATAATGTTCGTTGATAATTTCATAGATGTTCGTTCAGATTGTGGGGAGCTAGCCCTCCCACAATCTGAAAAAATTGGATCAAAATGGTGGACTTTAAGAAATTCTTACAGTTTCTCTCCTTTACGGATAAATCCCGGTTCTCTATCAAGCTTTAATTCATTAAATTCTTGACCGTTTGTGATAATCATCATTGTAACAAGATTATATCCTTTTTCTTCTATCGCTTTCTTATCAAATCTGACTAGGGGTGTTTCTTTTTTTATCTTCTGTCCCTGCTTAACTAAGGTCTCAAAATGTTTGCCTTCTAAATTTACAGTTTCGAGGCCAATATGAATTAAGGCTTCTACACCTTTCTCTGAACGAAGGCCGATTGCATGCTTTGTAGGATAAACGACTGCAACTTCACCAGTAAACGGTGCTACCACTTCCCCATCATTTGGTTGAATAGCGATCGTTGGCCCCATTACACTGCTAGAAAAAGTTTTATCTGGAACACTTTCTAACGGTATAACCGTTCCTTCAACCGGACTAAATATTTCATTATCTTTATCAATTAATACATTTGTAATACTCTGATCATTATCTTGCTCTTTACCATTATTACTTTTATTTGGATCATCTTTAAATCCAAGTAGAAATGCAGCGATAAAAGAAACAATAAATGTGAGAAGCACAGAAATCATCGCATAAACTAAATTTTTCGAATCTGTAGGGTCAATATAGACTGGAAAAGCCTGTAATCCTTGGGCAACAACACCAAAGCATTTTACCGCAAAAAATACAGAAAGACCTCCACCAACTGCCCCACCGATCATCGTTGCATATAACGGTTTCTTTAATCGGAGGTTTACACCAAATAATGCCGGCTCCGTAACTCCCAAAAGTGCTGATAGTCCCGACGAAGTAGCGATCGATTTTAAATTTTTATTTTTTGTCCGTAATGCTACTGCAAATACAGCTCCCGCTTGAGCTAAACTATTCACAAAGTTTAAGGGTAGAATCGCAGTATCATAACCATTTTTGCCCATATTTTGCAAGATAATTGGTAAGAAACCATAGTGCATCCCGGTTACAATAAATACAGGCAACAGCCCGCCTAGGACAATACCAGCAAATGCTCCTGTATGATTAAATAACCATGCGATTATGAGACCGACATAATCACCAGCTATAAAACCAATTGGCCCGGCAACAATTAAGGTAAATGGAATCATTATTAGTAATACTAGGGTTGGCGTTAAAATAACTCGTAAAACTTTTGGAATGATTGCATTAACATACTTATAAACATAACTCAAAACCCATACTGTAATAATCACTGGGATTACACTTGCACTATAGGTGTTAAAGGGAATAGGCATTCCTAAAAAGTGTAATCCTTCTGCACCGCTTGTTAAACCATTTGTCATTGTTGGATATAACAAGGAGCCAGTGACTGCAATGGCTAAATATTCACTTACTTTAAACCTCCTAGCTGCAGACACCGCTAGTAAAAATGGTAAAAAATAAAATGGCGTATCTGAAATAATGGTAAACACTTGGTAGGCTTCACTATCAGCAGATATTAATCCTAAAACTTGCAATAATGCAAGGATCCCTTTTAACATACCCGCCCCGGCAATAGCAGGTATTACTGGTGAAAACACACCTGAAATCATGTCGAAAAAGCGACTCAGTATCCCCTTCTTCCCAGCATCTTGCTCAGCCGCCCCTTCTAAGCCTTCATTTCCAACAAGTACTTCAACTTCTTTAAAAACATCTGTTACGTGATTTCCAATAATTACTTGAAACTGCCCATTCTGGAATTGGGCTCCAAATACTTTTGGAATTTTTCTAATCGATTCAATATCTACTTTGCCTTCATCCTTAACATGAAAGCGAAGTCTTGTAACACAGTGCCATGCTCGATTAATATTTTCCTTGCCACCAATTTTATCAATAATTGATTGAGCCAATGGTGCATAACTCATAAATTTCACTCCCAATTTTTGTTTATTGAAGTATTAAAAAAACCTAAACACTTCCCAGAGTATAAAAGATTTATTATATACTCTAGGAAATGTTTAGGTTATGCCTGATTTAACAGTGACACCCTAATTAATCTTGAATCATTAATTTTCTATTATTCTAGCAGTCATTCTTTGTATATGGAGTATTAAATACGTCATTTCATCGTTAGATATAGTCCAACCATATTCTAAATGTAAGTACTTCTGTATCTTTAGAACACACTGGAAAATATCCGGATATTGTTGAGTAACTATTTTGAATATGGAAGTTGCTGAATTAGAATTATTTAACTTATTATCTAAATGACGCAATATAAAATAACGTAAATGTGTAATAAATCTCGAGTAGTTCAATGAATCTTCATCTAAAGTAAATTGAAAATGGTAACTAATTATATCAAGTATTTTATTAGTAATTTCCGCCACTTTAACAGTTTCAGACATTTCCATTTTTTCAGATTGAGCATTAACAAAATGCAACGCTATTGACGTTGCTTCATCATCAGGCAGTTGTTGCCCCATATGATCCATAATAATTTTAATAGCCTTTTTTCCAACTTCATATTCTTTTTTATATAAGTTCTTTACCTCCCAATGGAGTGGATTTATCAACGACATTTGTTTATTTGCTCTTTCTATAGCAAAGTTTAAATGATCTGATAGAGTAATTAGAAATGCATCGTTAAATTTTTGACCAAGATCTGTTTCTCCCATTGAAATTATTTTGGTAGTCAAATAGATTATTTCTGGTGGGATTTGATTTAAAATATTAAGTATTGGATGTTCTTGGTGGGGAGTATCTAAAGAATAAACTTTATCAATCAAATCTTGATTGATCACATCATTATTCTTCTTATTAAAACCTATTCCTTTTCCCATCACAATAACTTCATGTCCTTTATCATTTATTGCCAGAACAACATTATTATTAAATGCTCTTTTCATTTTCATGAATAATCAAGCCTCCACGAAATTGGTTCTATTGTAAAAAAAAACCAATTATAAATGATGAGATTAGTAAATTTTTAAATCTCATTATTTATAATTGGTATCGCCTGATCGAATCAGTTACAATCCTCTATTTGCTAATATATTATCATTTGAATAAAGCGTTGTCAACATACTATTAATTTTAGATTGAGTCAAGTCTTTGTGGGCATTTTTTTAGCCACAATTTTTACAGATGATTACATATCTTTAAGATTCTTTCTTGTTAACCATTTTGCCTTTTTAAAACCGGTCAATTCTTTAATGCTTTGTATACCAAAATATCTTTTCCCTTTTAGATACAGTATATGGTCTCTTGTTGCTTCACCAATTGTGCTCGTAACTTTTTCCTTGTAGTGTCTTAGTGTGTTCTTCTCCACGTTTTCTTCTGTCCATTTCTCGATTCGCCCAAAAAGTGTATTTAAGGATAAGCTATCCAAGTAGGCTACTATTGCAGTAACCATATATCCTATCGTGTTTATTAAACAACTATAGTATGAAGTTGAAGCTTTAAGTTTATACGAATATTCGAGATTTAAATTAAAAAAAGAATTAACCTTCATTCGAAAGGGGAATGTTTTTGCTATTGGAACAACAATCGATAAAACCCGTTCTACTAACAGAACGGGTTTTGTAAATATTCATATAACATTGAAAAACGCTCATCCTAGACAGTCCGATATGCCTCTGTCCCGCGTTTGTTCTTTCGCTTTTCATCTTCAATAGGCATTGTTCCATTTTCAATGCCTAGTTCGTCCAACCATCTGCGGTAAGCGATTGTTAATGCATCGGATTTCAAATGCATTTCCGCCTGCAAATCTAATGGAAGAAGCTCTGGCTTTTGGCTTTCAACCACATCTAGATCCTGATAAAAAATGATATCTTGGAATTCACGGAATGGTTCATCGGGTTGATCTAAATCATAATTTCTCGTTAATAACATAAAAACTTTACATCGTTCCTGATCTTCCTGATTAACAGCAACTAGAATGGTAAACTCTTCATCAGAACCATCTGTTGTTTTTGTAAATCTTGCAATCGTAGGACTTAAAATTTCGTACACATAATTCGAATATCCACCTTTTGAACGACCATCTGCATTTGGTTGAAAAACAGGAATTTTACTTGTAATAAACCGACCATCAACAAAATTGACATCGTAATTAACAACTTCCGCATGGTCCGCATCCCCTAGCATGCCTTCATGAACAAACATTAGATGAGAAACATCCAAGAAGTTTTCAATAATTCTTGGGGCATTCGCCTTTACTTCATATGCCCCACAAATAATAGTGCGATGGTCCTCCATATCATACTCTGGATACTTAATTAACGGAGCTGGTTCATCACCCAAGTTCACCCAAATTAACCCTAAGTATTCTTCACAGTGGTAAACCGTGGCTCTCGCCTTCTTTGGAATCGGTCTCCCACAAGGTAGTGCAGGAATTTTCACACATGTTCCCTCTGAATTAAATTCCCAGGCATGATAGGCGCAAACCAAATTTCCATCCACGACTTTGCCAAGTGATAAGGCAGCACCTCGGTGAATACAAAGATCTTTAAAAGCATGAACACCTTTCTCATTGCGAAAAATCACGACTCTTTCTCCTAGAACAAATACTTGCTTAGGATCATCCACTAATTCTTCTGCTTTACAGACTGGATGCCAGTCATTCCATAATTTATCTCGTTGCATAATTGATCTCGCCTCCACTTTGAATTGCTTGACTTTCTTCCTTTTTCTGCGGAAGAACAAGATTAAGAATAAGTGCACCAATTGCTCCTACTGCAGTACCAGAAGAAACAAAGTATGTAACAAGGTTCGGTAATCCATTTAAAATATCTGAAGGAATCATTACGGCAAAAAGAGCTAGCATTATTGGAACGCCAATAACAATCATATTTCTCTCGGTAAAGGGAGCATTTTTGATGACTTTAAAACCGTTCATCATAATGACCATACAAAGAATCGCAAAAACGCCATTAATAACAACAGCTGGAATACTTGCAATCACGCTCATGAGTTTCGGCATCATCCCTAAAATCACAAGAATTACACCACCTGCAAGGACAGGTTTGCGGCTTTTGACACCAGTAATCGCAATCACCCCTGCGTTAGAAGAATAGCCAGTAACAGGAGTTCCGCCAAAGAATGTGCCAATAAAGCAACCTAATCCTTCACCGAATGCTCCACCATTTAATCGTTTCTCATCTAGCTTTTCGCCCGTTACTTCGCCAACAGTAAACCATGTTCCCGTTGTTTCAACTACGATGATGAAATAAATTGCCAACATAATCAAAATCGCGTCTAATTCAAATTTCGGTGTACCAAAGGCAAAAAGAGTTGGTAAAGCAAACCAAGATGCCTCTCCAACAGATGAAAAGTCGACGATACCGAAAAATGAAGCAACAATCGTACCAATTCCTAAAGACAAAAAGACGGAAGCTACTTTCACAAATTTAAATTTTCCTGAGACTTTTTCTCCAAGATACATACAAATAATTAAAACTGCTGCTGTAATAAATGCAACAAAGATATTTTCTTTAAAATTACCTGGTGCTGTATAAATTGAGTTGATTGCACTAGGCATTAATGAAATTCCGACTACCACGATAACGGTACCTGCAACAATTGGTGGGATGAATTTTTTCACAACTTTACTGAATACCTTGAGCGGTCGTCCAATTAGGGAAATGAGTATGGCTCCAGGTATTAGACTTCCGATCATTGTTCCTACTCCTGACGTGGTTCCAATGGCCGCTAAAGCGCTAAGAGGAACAAAAGATGGTCCTTGCATCACAGGTAACTTCATACCAAATCCGGCCTGAATCAGTGTAGCAATTCCACAGGCAATAAATGTCATTTGAATGAGTAATGCACTATCTGACACAGAAAACGATAATAATCCGGCCAAAATGATTGGAGGAATAAAAAGATCCATGGCTAGTACATGCTGTAAGCCAACAAAGAAGGATTTCCCTACTGAAATATTATCCTCTTTCTTCCTTTGTCCCTGTTGTGAATTCTCAGTTTCCATTTTTCTTGTTGTACTTTCCATTGTACAAACTCCCCCCGATTTATGGATGTATTTCGTTTTCCATATAATCCCTATAGAAAAAAGCCCGAAATACACGTATTCCTATGAATAAGCATGTACTCCGAGCTAGAATCGATCGAAATAGGAAAAACATCTGTATATGTAGATGTTATCCGTACTCGCTTTCCATAGTCAGTTTATTTACGGTAAACTGGTAGAAACTTGCAGGCCATATCCCCGCGATTATATGAAAAACATGATTAAGTTTGTATTTAGTATATCACCATAAATTTGAATTTCAACAGTTTTTTTATAAAAAATAGGAATGGAAGATCTAATAAATACTTTTAAATCCTTGATATGACTGCGTTTGAATATGGTGTATTTTTTCTAATGGACTTTTAATTTACAATGGCTTATAATGGCTGATATATTAAAAATACGAACGATAAGGTGATTAAAATGGAAAATAATTCGTATATTTTTCAAGGAACCGCTTTTACAAGCAAATCGAAAAAGGAGATATATATTTTAAAAGATTACCTATTCTGTATTGATGATCAGGGGATCATTAAAAAGGTTGTTGCACCGGATGACCCTCTATATTCCTCCTTCATCCATGAATATGAGGGAAAGGATAACTTTCATCGATTGGAAAAAGGACAATACATTCTTCCTGGGTTTGTCGATTTACATGTTCACGCTCCTCAGTGTGCACAGTCCGGAACGGCATTAGATATCCCGCTAAATGACTGGCTACACACCTATACTTTTCCGCTCGAGGCGAAATACTCGGACATCCATTTTGCTGAAAAGGTATATGATGACCTTGTTACGAAGCTTTTGGCGAATGGAACAACAACCGCTCTTTATTTTGCAACGACATAAAGAATCTAGTTACTTATTGGCTGAGATTTGTGCAAAAAAAGGACAACGTGGCTTAGTCGGAAAAGTAGTTGCCGACGATCCGGAACAAAACCCTGAATATTACCGAGACCAAGATTCTCAAACAGCGTTAGCTGAAACAGAGGAATTTATTTTGGCTGTAAAAGAATTGGCAAAACAACGAAACAGGGCGTGTATCCTGTCGTGACACCAAGGTTTATTCCAAGCTGTTCAGAAGAGGTATTGAAAGGACTGGGAGAACTAGCTGCAAAATATGATACCCATATCCAATCACACTGTAGTGAAAGCGACTGGGAACATAACTTCGTCAAAGAACGATTTGGGAAAAACGATGCCTTTGCTTTGCATGACTTTGGATTATTACGCGATAAGTCTGTGATGGCACATGGGAATTTCTTAGAGGAAGAGGATGTTGAGCTATTTGCTAAAACCGGAACAGCCATCGGACATTGCCCATTATCGAACGCATACTTTGCCAATGCCGTTATTCCAATTGCCCATTTTTCTTCTAAAGGAGTGGATATTGGCTTAGGTACAGATATTTCCGCTGGTGCAACGCCAAGCCTTTATGACAATGCAAAACAAGCTGTCGTTTCGTCAAGAATGTTGGAAGATGGTGTGGATGCAACACTTCCAGCCGAAAAGCGAGGCACTCCCAATTCGCGCATTACCATCAATGAAGCTTTTTATTTGGCTACAGCTGGCGGCGGAGAGTCCTTAAGCTTACCGATCGGGCGTCTAGAAGAAAACTTTGCATGGGACGTGCAGATCATCGACACGGAGGAGGAAGGAAATCGGTTACCAATTTTCGATGAAACAGAAAAACTTTATGATATTTTCCAAAAAATCATTTATCTCGTGAAACCAGTCAACATAAAAGAAGTATGGGTACAAGGGGAAAAAGTACACGGTTATTAAACTGTTGACTATGTTTGATAGTTGGTTCAATCATTGTGATCGGCAATATACTTAATGTGGTCTATATGTTGTTTTTGTTTTGTAAAATCGCGAATAATGCAGATAATTTTATTTGTATCATCTATTACGGATAATTATCTGGAAAATTGAACAATTTGACCGATTATGAGCGACTTTTATCGTTCTAAGAGCGATTCCACATTATCTATTAAAATAGTCACTAGAGAAAATGATTCATTCTTATTGATATCCGTTATGCTGCTTCTTAACGATTTACGGCTATATCATCTAGTAAGAAAAGGGCAACCAAAATTCAAAATTAATGACTTTTTGGATAGCCCTCTTCTTCGTTAAATAATTTTTTATTATTTTGTTCGTGAAATTGCCTGAACAAGTTGGGTCAATGCTTCGTTGATTGATGTAACTGGACGGCCAAGCACTTTTTCAAAATCATTGCTTTCAACAGCAAGAGATCCGTTCCGAATACTTTGTTGAATACCGACAACAATTGGAATTGCAGAATCCGGGACACCTGATCCTTTCATTATTTCTGCATATTCTTCGTCACTAACTTGTTGTACAGGGATTTCTTTACCTAATACTTGCCCAAGAGCCGAGGCCAATTCCGCTTGAGTGAAAAGTGGTCCAGAAAGTTCATATACTGTATTTTCATGTCCGTTTCCAACAAGAACGGCTGCGGCTGCATCTGCGTAATCTTGTTGCAAAGCCCAGCCTACTTTTCCATTTCCTGCAGAAGTTACCCATGGAGCTCCTGCCATAGCACCTTGAATACTTCCTATTTCGTTTTCTAAATACCAGTTGTTACGTAGAAAAGAATAGGGGATACCCGATTTAATAATGGCCGATTCTGTCGCGACATGCAGAGGTGCCATTAAATTTTTGCTTTCTGTTGCATTGGCCAAACTAGTATAGGCAATAAATTTTACCCCTGCCCGCTCAGCAGCCTTGACCGCATTGATATGTTGTTGAATTCTTAATTCATTGTCACCATCAGCGGAAATAATTAATAGGCGTTCAATTCCTGCAAACGCTCGATTCAATGTTTCCGGATGGTCAAAATCTCCATGACGCACTTCTACACCACGAGCACGAAGTCCTTCAGCTCTTTCCGGATTACGAACACTAACCGCTAAATCACTTGCAGGAACAGATTTTAATAAGGATTCAACAACTTTTGAACCCAATTTCCCTGTTGCGCCAGTCACTAATATTTTCATTTGTATTCCTCCGATACAATATACTTGTAACAATAACGATTACATGTTTATATTGTAGTTACCTGTAACTGATTTGTCAACAGGTGGAAATTTTAATCTATTCTTCAAACACAATTAGGCTGTTTGTATCCTTTAATAACTCAACAATTTTTGATATAAAATATACTATGGGAAGACCTCTTTCTAAATGTATTCGTCTGCTAGCGTACATTTAAATGATAGAGTGTCTTCCTATTTTTTTTCACTCATTAGTCTCCGAGTAAAATTTTACACATACAATACCATTATTATTTGGTTCATATTTTGGTATAATAAACTTGTAATCAATTGGATTACATGATTGGAAAATGAACTTAAGGAATGATTAGTAGGAGTGACGAAATATGTCGATCAGTAGCCGATTCGCTGTCGGAATTCATATATTGACTTTAATTGAATTGCAAAAAGAAGGCGTAACATCTTCAGAATTTCTCGCTTCTAGCGTTAACACCAATCCAGCCGTCATTAGAAAAATAATGAGTATGTTGAAAAAAGCGGGTTTAATCGAGGTACATCCTGGGATTGCAGGGGCAAAACTTGCAAAAGAAATATCTGATATTACACTGTACGATGTTTATAAGGCAGTAGATGTTGTCCAAGAAAATGAATTGTTTAGCATACATGACAATCCAAATCCTGATTGTCCTGTCGGTAGAAATATCCAAAATACAATTGAGCCACTATTCACCGCTGCCCAATTGGCGATGGAAAAGGTTTTAAGAAATGTTACTTTAGAAGATATTGTGAAGGATATTGCTGCGAAGGAAAATATTTGTTAGAAAAGGCATTTAATAAGCATGCCTTTTTTCTTTTTTTCAATTAAAAAACCCAAAACATACTTGGCTTGTTATTGAAATTTTTTAAAATTTTAATGAGTATATATGCTAATCAAAAAATAATTTGTTTCATTAGCTCATTAAACTTGTCTCGTTCTTCCCAGAAGGGCCTATGCCCACTATAATGAAACGGTACAAGTTGCGAGTTTTTTATCGTTTGATTTAATTCCTGCGCTTGTGCAAACGGAATCACTTTATCATGAACGCCATGAACGATTAAGGTAGGTACCATTATTTCTGATAAGTCCTGATAAAGTTGTTCATCTCTTAGCGTAGTAATAATGGCTGCTGTTGACCAACCTGCAGCTTGTAAACCCAATTGAAAAAACCAATCAGAGAATGAGTTTGTAATATATTGGAAGAAGAAGTTATCTATCACTTCTTGCATTAACTTTGGACGATCATTTAAGGCGAGCGTAAGAAATCGATTCGCCGTTTCTTTCGTAAAACCAATGGGTGCGGCCGCATCGACAAGGACGAGATTGGATACACCATAACCATTATGCCTGGACGTATACCGAATCGCGATGGCTCCACCTGTTGAATGACCAACTAACGTAAAGTTATCTAATTGGAGTGCTTCCAATACTGCACGTATATCATCTGCCAGTCGATCGAAATTATATCCATTTATTGGCTTATCCGACTTTCCGAATCCTCGCCAGTCAATACCGATACACCGAAAACCCATGAACGGGAGAACATTAAATTGATACTCAAACTATTTATGACTTAACGGCCACCCATGTAAAAATACAATTGTCTTCTTACCCGCTGGATTAATATCTTCTACATATAAATTCACCTCTGAATCTACTTTCACATAATATCCCACACCGATTCCCCCCAAAAATCGCTTTAAAAATAGTATATTCATCTAGGCGATTATAGGTGTTTTCGTTTCGCATCAATAATTTGTCTAAGGACGTAACAGTTGTTTCCTCATACTTCCTAGTTATTTTCTTGTCATTTAAATTCCTGTACGAATCGACAAGTGTACTATCTTCACGAATATTAGGAGTAATTTCACCTACTTCATCCAGCATTGTTAGTCATCTTGTGAATGGGGAAATCAATTATTAGATAGAAGATTATTGTTGAATATTAACCCTGGCGAAAATGTCGGATAATTTAATATATAAAACTGTAAATATAAAATTTAAAATTTATCCCATGGAATTATTTCATTAAGAAATTTTAATATAGGTTTAACTAGAGTTCATTATACCAACAAAGTTTGTTAAAATTATCGTATAATATTACTGTATAATGTAAAAAAGTCTAATTATAAATAGTAAAAAAAGGAACTTGTCATAGGAAAATGGAATTATTGACTAAAAAGTTCATTTTTATCTTTGAAAGAAGGATTATTAACATGAATATACATAGTTTGAAAAGTGATATTAATGAGTTGCATTCCTGGTATCATAAGTTAATTTTCTTAGTTGATAAAAATGAGAATCTACATAAAACAATTCCTTTACTAGATGAATTTGAAAAAGTGAATGTAAACCGGTTATTAAGCGAAAATTTAGTATCTTTACCAAAACAAAAATATCCAATGTATGTTGAAGATATTTTAATGCAGTTTCTCAAAGATAAAGAGGAAATCTATATTTTACAACATATTGATATTCTATTTGACCCAATATTGCAGATACATCCCATACGTTTGCTAGAAAATCTTAGTAAAACATATCAAATAATTGTTGAGTGGCCAGGAATGTATGTTGATGGCCAATTAGTTTATGCAGAATTCGGACATCCTGAGTATTTTATTTGTCAGGATTTTGAGGGAAAAGTATATATAAAATAAAATGGAGGGGATAGAGGATGCTTCGTTATCATGATTTAATTTCATTTGAGCCAATCGAATCAGTTATCCAATTAAGAGAGGCAGATGATAAGGAAAAAGCAATTTCGCTATTGCAATCATATGTGATTTCCGATCATATGGCAGATAAACTAATTAGTGATATTTTTGAAAATCTTCAATTTGAAAGAATGGTTGATAACCGTGGAATGCTCATTGTTGGAAATTATGGTTCCGGTAAATCACACTTAATGAGTGTTGTTTCAACCATAGCCGAGCTACCTGAATCTAGCAAATATTTACGTTATGAAGAGGTTGCTGAAAAAGCGAAAGAAATAGAGGGAAAGTTCAAAGTCATTCGTGCTGAATTTGGAGCTGTAACCATGTCTCTGCGCGATATTATTTGTCACCACTTGGAAAAAGGTCTGGAAAAGATGGGAATTGATTATACATTTCCAGCAGCTGATCAAGTTACGAACAATAAAGATATGTTATATGAAATGATGGATTTATTCCATGAAGAATACCCGGAACAAGGGTTACTCTTAGTTATAGACGAGCTTTTAGATTATTTACGAAGTCGGAATGAAATGCAATTAACGCTAGACCTTGGATTCTTACGAGAATTGGGAGAAGTTTGTAGTTATACCCGATTTAGATTCATTTCCGGGGTACAGGAAATGCTATTTGATAATCCCAAATTTAGCTTTGTTGCTGACTCACTAAGAAGAGTGAAAGAGCGTTTTAAAGAAACAAGGATTGTTCGTGAAGATATTGCCTTTGTTGTCTCTGAACGATTATTGAAAAAGAATGAGGAACAAAAGGCCCTTATCAGAGAACACTTAAGTAAGTTCACAAAAATGTATAGTGGATTGTCAGAAGAAATAGAAACATATGTGAACATGTTCCCGATACACCCAGCCTATCTTGAAATGTTTGAAAGAGTTAATATTGCTGAAAAACGTGTAGCATTAAAAACAATTAGTGATGAAATAAAAAAATTAATAACAAAAGAAGTACCAGAAGATGCTACAGGGTTTATTTCATTTGATCATTACTGGAATTATATCATTGAGGATTCTTCACTACGTTCCAATGATCGCGTAAAAGTAATTATGGATAAGGTAAATACGTTAAAAGGAACAATCCAAACTGGGGTAAAGCGTCAGTATAAAGCGATGGCTGAAAAAATGGTAGATGCATTGGCAGTGTTTCGGTTAACTACAGATGATTTAAAAACACCTATAGGTCTGACTTCTGAAGCAATGCGAGATAAACTCTTCATTAGTTATCCAACATTATTAGATTTTGATGATGATGTTGCCGAATTTTTGAAAACAACCATTGATGCTGCTATGAAAGATTTACGTAATGCAGCGAGCTTCCAATTCATCTCGTTAAATGATGAGAATGGACAATATTACATAAATATCGATGAATCAATTCCAGTAGACGAGCTTATTAGTCAACGTGGAGAAATGTTGGATAATGGAAAATTAGATAGCTACTATTTTGATGTATTAAAAAATGCAACAGAAGTATCAGATAACACGTATGTAAGTGGTTATAAAATATGGTTACATGAAATTCCTTGGATGGATCGCCGAGTAAAACGTCAAGGTTACTTGTTCTTTGGTGCTCCTAATGAACGGTCAACTGCACAACCTGAACGGGACTTTTATATATATATGCTGCAAGCCTTCGAAGAGCCAAAATTTAAAGACGAAGAAAAAGAAGATGAAGTTTTCTTTCGATTGAAGAAAAAAAATGATGAATTTATTAAGTTGTTACGTCTATATGGCGGAGCTACAGAGATGTACAATGATACAACAACCAATAAAAATCTCTATAAACCAAAAATGACTGAATACCAAAGAAAACTCGTTAAATGGATTAAAGAACATTTTGTCGATGCGTATGAGGTTGTGTATAAGGGAAAAAGTGCGAATGTATTGGAACATGGAATTTTCTTACCATCCAATCCAGATACATTAGTTGATTTAATTGATTCTGTTTCGCAAGACCTATTATCTCAGTGGTTCGAAGTGAAGTACAGTGAATATCCATCTTTTAGAAAAATTGATCGATCTTATCTTACAAAAGCCAATATGCATACTTATGTAAAAGATGCTTTGGACTATTTAAATGGAAAAAGGAAATTACAAGGCGAAGCAATCCTAGATGGCCTTGTTCTCCTCGATAAAAACGGGAATCCGACAACAAGACAATCAGGATATGCAAAATGGGTTGTCGAATCGTTAAATCAAAAAGAACGAGGACAAGTATTAAATCAAAATGAACTGATTGAAGTGATTACAACTGTTCAAGGAACTGAAGATATAAGACGAACAAAAGAATTTGATATGGAACCTGAACTACTTGTTGTGATCCTCGGTGCTTTAATTCAAAGTGGCGAGATTGTGGTTACAATTGGTGGGACGACATATGAAGCAATGAATTTCAATGATTTTGTTCAACTACCAATTCAAGACATTACCTATTTCAGTCATATTAAGAAGCCAAGTGGTCTTCCAATCCCTGAAATCCAAGCCCTATCTGAAATGTTTGACACAGTCAAAGTGGATTTTTCTGACATAGACTCATTGGATCGTGCTATAGTGCAAATCATTTCCGGTGCAAAAAAGGAAACAAGCCGAACAGTAGAACTGTTAGCAAGTTTACGTCAAAAATTTCAAAAATGGGACGGACCATTATTTACATCAGATGAATTGGCTAATTATACAAATAAACTCAATAGCTTAAACGAATTTCTACAAGGACTTCAAGTATATAATACTAGAGCTAAAATGGTAAATTTAAAATATGATGTGAATCGAATTGAACAAGAAAAAGAAAACTTGAAGATTGTAGAAAAACTTGAAAACCTCCAAAAGCGATTAATTGAATATACAAAGATTGCTGACTATCTAACGAATGCAAGATATATTGTATCGCCTAGTAAGGAATGGATGGCAAATGTAGACATTGCGCTTGATAACTTAAGTTTAGCACTTAAAAATGATGAAGATTGTTCAGCAGAGGTAGCCGAATTACAGAGCTTGAAAAACGAGTATATTGAACATTATCTCCAACTACATCAACAAAATAGGTTAAATGCAACGGAGAATAGGAAAAAGGCGACTTTACTACAAGATGACCGACATGATGCAGTTCAATTGTTATCAACAAAAATTGAATTATTTAGAACAAGTAATGTCTTTGAAGAATGGACAAAGAAAATCAAAGGATTAAAGGATTGTTACCATTTAACGGCTGAGAAATTAGAACATCGTCCTGAATGTCCACATTGCCATTTTAATCCAAGACAAGAATTAAGCAGAGAAAAGGTATCCCTTGATGAATTGGATGCAGAATTAGAATCCATTCTTTCAAAATGGACAGATACATTATTAACAAACTTTAATGATCCCGTTGTTAAGGAAAGTATCGGATTATTAGAAGGTAAGCAAAAACAATTGATTCAATCATTCATAGAGAATCAAGAATTTACATTACCTATTTCTATTGAATTAATAAATGTAATAAATATCGTTTTAAAAGGAATCCATCAAGAAAAAATTGATGTTGGGCAATTGATAAAAGTCGTTGGAGACGGAAACCCAATAACAGTACAAGAAGCGAAACAAAACTTTGAAAAATTATTAAGAGCGTTAGTAGGAAATAATGATGAAAATCGTGTTCGTCTGACGGTTAAGAAGTAAGAGGAGGAAAATGCACAGTGGATAAAGATTCAATGCAATTATCGTTTAATGAAGAAAAATCCCAAGCAGACAACGGACCTGTTGTCTGCTTAGGGATGACATTTAAAAACGATGAAGAACGAAGAGAATATTTCCGTGAAGAACTGAGAAAGAAATTACCGGAACTGAAGAAGATTGAAGGTTTTCCAATCGGGGAAGATGAAGATATTATAGCTTTATCAGATCCGCCATACTACACTGCTTGTCCGAATCCATGGATAAAAGATATTCTTAAAGAAAGTACTTCTGGAGATAGTTCAGAATATAGAAGAGAGCCTTTTTCTGCCAATATAAGTGAAGGTAAAAATGATGCTGTATACAATGCACATAGTTATCACACAAAAGTACCATATAAAGCAATTATGAGGTACATATTGCACTATACCGACCCTGGTGATGTGATTTTGGATGGTTTCTCAGGTACAGGTATGACAGGATTAGCTGCAAGAAGATGTGGGGATTATAAAACTGTTAAAGAACTAGGGTATGAAATTGAGTCGGAAAATATTATAAAAGATAAAGAGATATCTAGTAAATTGGGAGAACGAATTGCGGTGCTAAGTGATTTATCACCATCAGCAACGCTAATAACTTATAATTATAATAATATACCAAACGTTAGTGAGTTTATTAAAGAGGCAGAATTAATAATAAATAAAGTAAAAAATGATAATCAGTGGATGTTCGTTACAAATAACAATGAGTCGCAAGCAGGAATAATAAATAATGTGGTTTGGAGCGATGTATTCATATGTCCAAATTGCTCAAATGAAATAGTGTATTGGGATGTTGCAGTTGATATTAAAAAAAATAAGATACTAAACACAGTGGAATGTAACCATTGTGGTAGCCAATTAGAAAAGAAAAATCTTGATAGGGCTTGGGAAACAAAATATGATAAACATCTTGATAAAACATTAAGATTTGCAAAACAAGTCCCTGTATATATATTTTTTTCAGTTGGTAAAAAAAGATTTGAAAAAAATATAGACGAAAAAGATTTACAACTCTTAGAGAAAATTGAAAATAAAGATTTTAAAGATTGGTTTCCTATAGATAGAATGCCAGAAGGAGATGAATCAAGAAGAAATGACAGAATGGGCTTTACCCATGTACATCATTTTTATACAAAGCGAAATTTACAAACATTAGCCTCCTTTGTGAAGCATTCAAAGGAATCAAAGTATTTTAACCATTTATTGTTCTTCTTTCAAGCCTCAATTACTAGAGCAACAAAAACAAACAGATTTAGATTTGGTGGAACGGGAGGACTAAGTGGAACACTCTATATCCCATCATTAATTATTGAAAGAAATGCTATAGCCTTGCTTGAAAAAAAGTTGCAGGACTATAAAAAAGTTTTAATTGAGGAAGATGGAAAAAGTAATCATAAAACAATTGTTAGTAATCAATCTACTACAGATTTGATAAATATAGAAAGTAATTCTATAGATTATATTTTCACTGACCCACCATTTGGGAAAAATTTGATGTATTCAGAACTAAACTACCTATGGGAATCCTGGTTAAAATTAATAACAAATACCCATGATGAGGCAATTATGAATAACACTCAAAGAAAAGGACTTACTGAATATCAGCTTTTAATGGAAAAATGTTTTGAAAATTATTATAGGGTTTTAAAGCCAGGTCATTGGATGACAGTAGAATTTAGTAACTCTCAAGCAAGTGTTTGGAATGCTATTCAAGAAGCAATTCAGAAAGCGGGTTTTGTAATTGCAAATGTTTCTGCACTTGATAAAAAACAAGGAAGTTTCAAAGCAGTTACTACTACGACCGCGGTTAAGCAAGACTTGGTCATTTCAGCCTATAAACCCAAAAAAGAAAATATAGATAGGATTCTTAAAACAATAAATACAACTGAATCTGCATGGATATTTGTTTCCCAACATTTGGAGCAGCTTCCTAGATTTATTGGAAATAAGGGAGAGGCTGAAGTTATACCTGAAAGAACTCCACGTATACTTTTTGATCGCATGGTTGCTTACCATGTGCAAAATGGTTTACCTGTTCCCATATCATCGGCAGAATTCCAAGCAGGGGTAGCACAACGTTTTCCAATGCGAGATGGTATGGTTTTCCTTGAAAGTCAAGTTGCGGAATATGATAAAAAGCGTACATTAGTAAAGGAATTTACACAGATGAGCTTATTCGTTTCAGATGAGAACAGTGCTATTGAATGGCTACGTCAACAGTTAATGAAAAAACCACAAACCCGACAAGATATTCATCCTAATTTTATGAAAGAATTACAACATATTGAAAAACATGAATTGCTTCCGGAATTGGATGATTTATTAAATCAAAACTTTCTAAGATATGACGGTGACGGACCTGTTCCAAATCAAATTCTTACATATCTAAGAAAAAACTATAAAGATTTACGTGGTTTAGAACCTACGGATCCAAAAGTAGTTGAAAAAGCGATGCATCGTTGGTATGTTCCAGATCCAAATAAACAAGCTGATTTGGAGAAACTACGTGAGAAAGCGTTGCTGAGAGAATATGAAAGTTACCTACATGAATTAGAAGGCAATAAAAAGAAATTGAAAACATTCCGTACAGAAGCCATTCGTGCCGGATTTAAAAAAGCGTATAGTGAAAAAAACTTCGAAAGCATTGTAAAAGTTGGAGAAAGAATTCCGGAGAAGGTTATCCAGGAAGATGACAAATTACTTATGTACTATGACAATGCATGTATTCGATTAGGTTTATAAGGGGGATTGGGAGATGTCGAATTGGCGAGATGTTATTATAAGTAAAATTAAAAATCAAAGCAGTACATTCCTTTTTATTTACGATTTTGATTATTTACTAAATGAAGAAATCATAATGAATTACCTGGTAAACAATGGTTATCTTGTTTTAAGATATGACGAGAGCATTGCATTTCGTCATATCTACGAACAAAAAATCAGGGGAAAAGAAAAGGAACTAAAATTAATCGTTTTTTCCAATGAAGATATCTCCCTGCCTTATGAATTTGATAAAAAAGCATTGAAAATAAAAATCGATATTCAAACGATATTTCCTAAGTTCTCTGCAAACATTATCCGAAAAATGAATAAAGAAGACTTTGATGACTTATTTACAGTTCATCAATCCTATAATGGCAAATCATCTGATCAAGAAACGTTAGCATACATAATAAAATATCATTATAAAATACCCTATGAAATTATTGATAATGAAGCTGGGTTATATAAAATTCTCCTGTCTATCCATTATCAGAAAAAAGATCTCCCTGAAGTTGTTAGGCAATTCCTATATGAAAAGTGGAAGAATGTACATGCTTTCATGAAATTGTCAATAAATGAGATGATAAGTTCACCTGGCTTTTTTTACCATTATCTAGAAGAAAAATGGAAAGCTCTCGTAATGACATGTTCAAGTTATGAAAGTGGACACATTAATGATCCATATGCTAATGAGTATCATAATCCATTAGCAGATGGCGATGTTCGCCGGATGATGAATGATTTGTTTTTAGATGGGACGTTAAAAAAAGTAAAAGGAATAGATTATACCAGCTTACCTGATTGGATGTGGACGGGTATCGAAACGAAAGAACCTGAAGAAGAACTGGAAAAGAAACTTGATTATTTAAATGAAGTTATACTTAACAAATTACCACATGCAAAAAGATATAAAGATTGGATTACAATAATGGAATATTTGGCTGAGTATAAATATTCCGCGAGTAGTATTGGAAAGGAACAGGAGGATTTAGTTCGTGAGGTAAACTTGGTTTTTCAATCATGGATGGAAAATCATTACCATTCTCTAACTAGTTTACCGCCTTATCCAAAACCAAAGCTTGTTCATCATATTCCACATGTAATTAATAATAGTAGGCACAATGATGAAAAAATTGCTTTAATCGTATTAGATGGTATGAGTTTTTTCGAATGGTTAAGTGTACGGAACTATTTAAAGGATAATGGATTTAGTTTTGACGAAAATGGGGTATTTGCATGGGTTCCAACACTGACTTCAGTGTCACGTCAAGCCATTTTTTCAGGAAAAGTCCCGTTAACATTCGCGAAATCAATTTTCACTACAGCTTCTGAAGAAAAACTGTGGAAGGCCTTTTGGGAAGAACAGGGTGTCTTAAAGCAATATGTAACTTATCAAAAGGGGTTAGGTACAGAAACTTATGATAAGACGAAAATAAAAGGTTTGTCTCGAAAAGCTACAAAAGTTTTTGGAGCTGTTGTTGATGTAATTGACCAATTTTCTCATCATGCCGTGTTAGGAGAAAAGAGTGTCTTTAGTCAATTACAATTATGGTTGGAATCAAATTATCTAAAGAATTTATTAATGGATTTATATCGATCTGGTTTCACGATTTATATCACATCAGATCATGGGAATACAAAAGCAAAAGGAATTGGAAGAATATCTCAAGGTGTATTGGTAGATCAAAAGGGAGAACGCGTAAGAATTTATCGTGACCGTACAATTTATGATGATTCAGCTAATCAATTACCAGTAATCAGATGGTCAAATATTGGACTACCTGATGATTATCATGTTCTCATAGCACAATATGGTCAAGCTTTTGTACCAAAAGGACAGGATGTTGTAACGCACGGTGGAATCAGTATAGAGGAAGTTATTGTTCCATTTGTAAAAGTTGAAGCAGTTAAGGAAGTGGATTGGAATGACCAAACCAGTAGGATTTGATCAAAGAATTCTATTACATCATTTAGATTTTACAGCAAACCAATCCAAAAGGAACTCAAGAAGCGATATGTATGCGATTTTGGATGGTTATTTGCGGGAAGATATTACAGGTGCAAAGTCTCGGAAAAATGTAATTACGATGTTAATGAAAATTTGGTATAACACACCTGATAATTTAAAGGATATTCGTGATGAAATATTAAATGAGTTTAATGATTTTAGCAAAGAGGAACGTATATTTACTCATTGGTGTATGACCATTATTGCATATCCTTTCTTCAAAGAAGTAGTGAATGAATTTGGACGCTTATTTCAATTGCAAGAAAGTGTATCTAGTAGCGCAATTGGGAAACGAATGAAGGAATCATATGGTGACAGGCGAAGGGTAGTGGTGGCTACTAGTGCTGTTATTTCGAGTTTAAGGGCTTGGGAGATCATTATACCTACTGAGTATCGATCTTATAAGGAAAACGTTAAGATACCAATAGAAAATCCACTCTTACAAGGCCTCCTTTTTGAAACCATTTTGCATGTTTCTGATAGTAGTTATTTATATGTCAATACAGTCATAAATCACCCGTCGTTTTTCCCATTTCAAATTGGCTTAAATCTACCTGAATTGAGGGAGCGGGAAAATCATTTAACGTTCTATTATCAGGGCGTTGAAAATTTAGTTGTTGAAAGAGATCAGTGAGCCTTATTCTTATGGATAAGGTTTTCTTCATACTTTAAACTTTCATTTCAGGGAGGATGAAGCATGCTAAAAGCAGGGGATATTGTATCAAGCGTAAACCCCCATTCAAATAACGCATATCAATCAACAGCACCTCTTGTTAAAATTGACCTATCAATCAAAGGAGGTGCTTTTCATATGCCAGAACAAAAATTAACCATTATCCCCGTAACATTACATTCCAATACAGAAATTTATTGACCACAAAGCCAACTGCTTCCTCTTCAAGTTCAACTTGTACGATTACATTTGGAAAAGTTGAAATCTCCTTCTTCAATGGTATAGATGAGCACATCATTCAAACGATCATGAGGGAGTTGAAAGATTTATGAGACACGATTATTCGAGTGTAAAAAATATCTATATCATTTGTGGA
>Ga0207869_1000539_pt1 | contig 29347 bp, 30 predicted proteins | sample HigsolmetaAR205D_FD_184837 | JGI IMG/M metagenome (GOLD analysis project Ga0207869, IMG submission 184837) | Ionic liquid and high solid enriched microbial communities from the Joint BioEnergy Institute, USA - AR20-5-D (SPAdes) (version 2) ...
GAAGGCGAGAACGGATCAGAAGTCATAGTCATAATCATAGGCGTATGCCTATGCCTTATCGGCTATGCCGCCTGTCCGGTCAAAACAGGGTGCACTCCACGGCGTTTGCCGAGCAGCGACATCTTCTCCCCCCATTACTCCCTGTAACGCCGTTTGCAGGGTAATCGATTTAGAATTCTGGGAAAGCGATTCAGGTTGCTCTGAGGAAACGAGGTGAAACTGCGTTCCTGGTCCCACCATCGCCTGAGTCTTGTCGTGCGTGAGCACGTCGGCGGACCTTCAGCCGGCGGATGTTGGTCACTCCGCGGTCTGCCTGTCACGTATTGAGGCGGACTGGGCCTCCCCTAGGAGCATCGCAAGTTCCCGGACGCCGTCCGGAGCATTCCTGACGACTGGTGCCCGATAATTTTGAAAGATCTGCAGCGAAGGCTCGTTCCACGAGGCGCTTTCGGGCAACGATCTTCATGGGGGCCTCTTCAGGGCAGCCATGTATACTGCCAAGAGCCAGGATGACCTCGATAAGGTCAGCCAGCTCCTCGCATCTGGATGCATCGTCGGACGCCGCGTGATACTCCGCCAGTTCCTCGGCGAGCTTTCCCTAAAGAGCAGAAAGCAGTTCAGCGCCTGCGAGCCTCGGGATCCGGGGATTGCTGCCCTCCGAACGGATGATCTCTGGTATCCTGTCCCGCACCAGCTTTCCGGAGGTCATGACTGCACCGAAGCCTGCTTGAAGATGTTTCGCTTGTGCCAAGTGAGGTACTTTTCGGCCGGGAAATCGGTGTCCCGCCGGGGCAGCGCAATCGGCTTGCCATGCAGGCTGTCCTGCAGTCGGCGGCCCCATTCCCCAACGACATGGTCCGAAACGAGGATCTCGTATTTCGGATCGACTGTCAGGACGCCAAGATCGAAAAGCTTGTGGTGAAGTGAGCAGAGCGCGAGGCCGTTGGGAACTTCGTCCGGACCGCCAGCGGAGTGCATCTTAATGTGGGCGGCGTCGAGCGCGACCGGAGCGCCGTTCAATCTGAGATCATATCGGCAGATCGCGCACTGTTCGTAATAGGCGGAAAGCACGGCCACCCGAAACCTTGGATCACGCTTCCGCCGCAGGACAGCCTCGAACTCGTCCTGACCAAGATGAAGGCCGACTCTTTCGAGGATGTCCGCATGAAGGCTGGGCGGGAAGTTGCGATCGAGCAGATTGATCGCGAGGAGATCGATCAGTTTCGGATTCTCTCGAAAGGCTTGCAGAACATCCTCGGAGAAGCCTGCCTTGAGGTTGCGTTCCCGCGCTTCGGAAATGAGAAGGTCTCCCGAGGGTGTCTTTGTGTGATCCTCGATCCACCAGAACCTGCCCCTGTCGTTGGCAAGTCTCACGAAAGGATGCGCAACGGTTGGCGTTTTCCGGAAGGAGCCGTAGGTACGCAGCAGCGGGTCGACCACCTTCTCGGCCTCGTTGAAGGTGATGCGCTCGGCGCCCTCATTCTTGAGTTGTGCCAACGCATAGAGAAGGAGCAGCGGCTTGTGCGGTGCCGCTTGGCCGCCACGCGAAAATCTGCGAATTGAATCAAATCGATCGAGAACGTCCTCTGACATGCCCGCCAACAGCCAGTCTTTGTTGCGCTGTTACACTGTAGCAGAAAACAAGGCAGGACAAAAAAGCACTCAGTATAGAGCTCCGCTGGGTAGACGTGTCGGCCTCGGCATGCAGAGGGCGCGTTTGAACTCATCGGCGATCTCCGGCACTTCTGCTGTTCTTATCGGGTGCATCCTCCCAGCGCTTGCCGATCTCCGCTTCACAGATCAGGCTCAGTCTCTCGTTCTCCTTCCCCCTCACTTGCCACCAGTCGATCCCCTTGCCGGGCCCCCACACACCGGCATAGCCTTCCCTGACTAGCACCTCGCCAGCGGGGGTAGGCGCACCCACACGAGAGCGCGCCCGTAGCACCTTCACGCCTGACGCCTCGATGCGCACGTTCAGGCTGAGGAGTTCTTGAAGGCGCTTCTTGGCCTGCGTGCCAAGGAACTCCTCCCCGTTGCACTTGGCTTTTCCAATCTCGGGCGCATCAACGCCTGAAATGTTCGGCGAGCCAGGCCTCCAGCAAGCGCCTGTTCTGTCCATTGCACTTGATTGTGTCGCCATCAACGGCCGAGAGGGACAGGCAGGTGATGATGGACGCGGCAGCGAGAGTGAGCATCAAAGCGCAATCCCATCCAAGCGGTTCGTTGAGCTTCGAGGACAAATCGAGGCGGCGCTGCCTTTATCATTCGCCTGGCGAGCCAGCATTTGCAGGAGAATGGCCCACCGCATGGGCCATCGTGCAATCGGCGCAATTGGTCATTGTCCCAGCAACTTCCGCTTGTAGTAGTCGGACCAGTTTGCCGGCGTCAGCCAGGGTTTCAGCACCGTCAGTTCGCCTCGGTCCGCCCGCTCCCTGGCGCTTAACAACAGACGGCCCATCTCGTCGATCTCGGGAGAAGAGATTTGGACAAGCTCCGAGAGATCGCGAGTGGTCAGGCGCCGCTTCCGGCCATATCGCGTCGCCACGTCCTTGCCGCCGGAATGGCCCATCACTTTGCGCCGGGTTGCATCCTTGATCTCTGTCTCATCGATCAACTGAGCGAACCAGTGTCGGGACGAGTAGAGCGCCACGTCGAAGCGATCGAGCCCGATCTTTCTCCTGAGATACTGGAAGCTCTTCGTCAGCGGCTGCCCCCATCGCATCTCGCCTCCCGGCTTCGGATAGGGTTCCCATTCAGGAAACAGCACCGGGCAGCCGATCGATCGCAGATCCTCGATCCGTTCCAGCAGCCCAAGATCCAGGATGAGGGGATGCAGCGGAATTGTCCGCTGCGACGCCGGGGTCTTGAACCGCTTCACCTCCTTGCGCGCAACGCGTCCCTTCTTCGGATCGAAGGCACGCAGCTGGAGGTAGTAGATCCCGTGCTCCTCCTCGATGTCATCGAGCTCGATCTGTCCGAGCTCTCCGGGCCGTACGCCCGTGAGGAACGACATGACGTATCCCCAATAGAGGTGGTTCTGGACGAGACACCTTCCCTCGACCCAGATCCGCTCGGCACTGAGGCAGCCGGTGAAGAGGGGCAGCGAGAAAATCTTGCTCACCTCGTCCGTAGAGAACGCATCCCGCTCCAGGGAAACGAGGTTCTCATCGCTGACCCTCGAGAACCGGGGCATCTCGCGCAGGTAGAGCTTCTTCTGGATCAGCCATCCGAAGAAGCGGGACAGGGCATTGTGATAGCCATTCTTCAGCCGTGCTTCCGTGAGGCGCTTCAGACCGTCCCAACCGTGCTTCTGCGCGTAGTCGTAGCGCGCTGCGAGACTACCGACGTGTTCGCGCGGGATGTTCTTGCGATCGGGGATGTCAGGCAGCATCGCGTCAATTCGCGCGGCCGCTTCCTCGTCGAATTCGGAAAGCAGAGGGTCGTCCATCTTGTCGATGATGAACTGAACGACAAGCTTCACGACCGACCGGGCGTCCGCGTTTCCATTGGCCTTCTCGTCGGCCTCGAGATAGGCAGCGAGGGCGTCGGAGAACCGGAGCGAGGCTTGCTGGTGAACAGGATCGGACGTTTTGTCGGCGTTCGCCAGTTCCCCTCGTGGCATCTGGACCACGCCTGGCGCCCCACTTGTTGGACCAGGAACTTCGAGGGCTGATCCGGAGACGGTTGGTGAGAATGAGGCGACGTTGCCCGTCGCGTGAATGTGCGCCGCCGAAGGATATCCCGGAACCGGCCGCCCCTGCTGCGGAAGTACGCCGAGCTCGATGGCAGCGAGCACGTCCGCCCGGCCGCGTTCGTATTCCCGGATCCTTTCTGCGCGCCTGAGCCCCTCCTCCGCTTCCACGTTCTGGAGCACGAAGCGTTCGAACAGTTCCCGGAACCCCGGTGCCACCATGTCCGGATCGTGTCCCGCCGCCTTGGTGCGCCGGATCAGGTTCTTGAGCATCTCTTCGTAGATCCGGCGGGCGCCCAGACGCTCCTCGCTCAACGGGAGGGCGTCGGCCACGTATTCACGAAGCTGGCGGATGTTCATCCTGAACAAGCCAGCATAACCTGCGTCATCGATTTCGTTCATCCGGTGAACCCAAACCAGGCATTCGGCGAGCCGCAGCCGCGCCTGACGATAGTCGCTGGTTCTTAAAGACACCCTGAACAGGGAAATGCCGGCCAGCTTGGCCAGAGGCCGGGCGAGTCGAATCTGCAGGTAATAGCGTCCCTCGCGCCGGGACATGTAGGAGGGCAGCGCCATGGCATCTCCGCATACATCTGCGTGAGATGTCTCACAGTCGTCCGAACCTCCGTTCGGCGCTAACTGCCTGATTTTTATGGATTTTCAAGCGATGGTAGCGGAGGAGGGACTCGAACCCCCGACACGCGGATTATGATTCCGCTGCTCTAACCAGCTGAGCTACTCCGCCCCGTTCGGGCATGCGGCGCTTGGCACCGTGCGGCGCGATATAATGAGGTGGTGCGGCGGCTGTCAAGGAAGCGCGCATGCTTTCCACGCATTGTACGGCGGCCGCCGATAGGGGCCGTCCTGCCCTGGGGAAAGCGGCTGATCGCGCCCGCCCCTGCGCCGGTCAAGCGAACCTGCGCAGGCGCATCACCTTGAAGAAGCCGGCGGGGAAGACGGGCTCGAGGGAGACGACTTCCGCCACGCCGCGCGAGCGGGCCCAGCGGGCAATGCGCTCAGCCTTGAAGGCGGCGCTCCAGCCGACCTTGGTGGCCAGCGGCGCGATCGCCTCCTCGAGGCCGGCGAGCAGACCGGAGGCTGCGCCGAAATGGTTGGCGAGGATGATCTCGCCGCCCGGCCGCAGCACGCGGGCGAACTCATCGAGCGCCGCCTCAGGGTCGGGCACCAGTGTGATGACGAACTGCGAGACAACGGCGTCGAAGGCCCCGTCCGGGAAGCCGAGGCGGCAGGCGTCCATCACAGCCAGCGCCTCCACCTGGCCGAGGCCGAGGCGTTCCACCTTCCTGCGCGCGCGGCGCAGCATGTGCTCCGACAGGTCGACGCCCGTCACCCGCGCATTCTCCGGATAATCGTCTAGCGACAGGCCAGTGCCCACGCCCACCTCGAGGATGCGCGTGCCGCAGGCAAGCGCCGCCGACACTGCCCGCTGCCGGGCCGGCGCCGTCAGCTTGTCGTAGATCAGGTCGTAGACCGGTGCCCACCGCGCGTAGGCCTTGCGCATCGAGGCCGTATCGGGCCCCTTGATGTCGGCCGCTGCCATCGCCCCCCTCGTCGATAAGTCCCCGTCAGGCTGCTGCCCCTGCCAGCGCGTCACGCGCGTCGGCCGGGCGCGTGGCGCGGATGGTGCCGCCGCCCAGCACCTGCGCCCGTCCCTCCACACTGTCGTAGATGACACAGGCCTGACCGGGCGCGACACCCTCTTCGGCACTGGCGAGCACGATCTCCACACCTTCAGTGTCGTGGCGCAGGAAGGCCGGGCACGGCGGGCGGGTGGAGCGCACCCGCACGGCCACCTCGAGCCCCTCCGGCGGCAGCTCATCCAGCGCCGTGGCGCCGAGCCAGTTGACATCGCGCAGCCGGATGCTGGCGGTGCCGAGCATCTCGCGCGGGCCGACGATGACCCGGCTGTTCTCCGCATCGAGCTTGAGAACGAACAGCGGCTCGCCTACCGACAGGCCGAGGCCACGCCGCTGGCCGACGGTGTAGTGGATGATGCCCTCGTGCCGGCCGAGCACGCGGCCGTCCACATGCACGATCTCACCCGGCTTCACAGCGCCCGGCTTCAGCCGCTCGATGATCTCCGTGTAGCGGCCGTTGGGCACAAAGCAGATGTCCTGGCTGTCGGCCTTGTCGGCCACGGCGAGGCCGAACTCGTGGGCAAGCGCCCGCGTCTGGCTCTTCGTCATGTCGCCGAGCGGAAAGCGCAGGAACTCGAGCTGCTCGGCCGTCGTGGCGTAGAGAAAATAGCTCTGGTCGCGGTCCGGATCGGCGGCGCGGAAGAGCCCGCGGCGGCCGTTGGGGAGCGGGCGGCTGGCAACATAGTGCCCGGTTGCCAGCACGTCAGCGCCGAGGTCGCGCGCCGTCTCGAGCAGGTCAGCGAACTTCACCGTGCGGTTGCATTCAACGCAGGGAATGGGCGTCTCGCCGGCCAGGTAGCTCTCGGCGAAGCGCTCGATCACCGCGTCGCGGAAGCGCGACTCGTAGTCGAGGACATAGTGGGGAATGCCAAGGCGCTCTGCCACGCGGCGCGCGTCGTGAATGTCCTGGCCGGCGCAGCACGCCCCCCGACGGTGGACGGCCGCGCCATGGTCGTAGAGCTGCAGGGTGATGCCGATGACATCATAGCCCTCCCGCTTCAGCATGGCGGCGACGACGGAGGAATCGACCCCGCCCGACATGGCGACGACCACGCGCGTCTCGGCGGGCGGCTTGGCGAGATCAAGGCTGTTGAGCATGGCTCGTCCTCTCCTCCCCGCCGCAAGGCGGAGGTGCAGCTGGCTGGCGCATTCATATAATGCCCGGCAAGCGCAGTAAAACCCGGTGTTACCCTTAGGTGCGCCGTGTGTCCGCTTTGCGGCGGGCACACTTTTTCCGGTTGCACAAAGCGGCAATTTCTGCCGCCTGCGCAAGGGTGTGGCCGTGTCACGGGCCGGCAGAGCCCCCGCTTTGCTTTAGGCAAATCTTAAATCAAGCCGGCCTAAGCTCCCCCTCGACGTTGGTCAGTCGAGTTAGTGTGAGCGTATCATGACCGAACCCCAACGCCCGAGGGTGAAATACGTCATCGGGCCCGACGGCAGTCCCCTGACGATTGCCGACCTGCCGCCGTCTTCCACCAAGCGCTGGGTCATCCGGCGCAAGGCGGAAGTCGTCGCCGCCGTGCGCGGTGGCCTGCTGAGCCTCGACGAGGCCTGCCAGCGCTACACGCTGACGGTGGAGGAGTTCCTGAGCTGGCAGCAGTCGATCGACCAGCACGGCCTCGCCGGTCTGCGGACGACGCGCATCCAGCACTACAGGCAGTAAGGCGCCGCAGGTCCCCCGGGCGTAACCTCGGAACGCAAAGGAAACGCCGGCCGGCAGGCCGGCGTTTCCATTTCCGGACAGCAGTTCCTGCGAGGGGCCGGCAGGAAGTGTTTTCGCCAGCATGCGACAATTGTCACTAGTCATTTAACCGCCCGCTAACCATGAGCGCGAAAACATCCGCGCGCACACCAGCGGGCCTGGGGCTCGCGCAACACGCACGGAGAAGGCGCAATGGGAGCAAGGCCCCCGCGGCAGGCACGGTCGCATCGGCAGGCATGGATCCGGTCACGCAGCACCACGAGCCTTCCCCTGTCGGCATTCTGCGACGGTGCCCTGCGATGAGCGACGCAACGCCCCGAAGCTTCTCTCCAGCCCTGCGCGCTGCCGAGGCACTCGTCGGCCAGCCCATGGCTGTCGTCGAGCGGGAGCTGATCCTCGCCACGCTCGCCCACTGCGGCGGCAACCGCACCCACGCTGCGCGCATGCTGGGCATCTCCATCCGCACACTGCGCAACAAGCTTGCCGACTATGCCGCCGCCGGCTTCGCCGTTCCCGAGGCAGGCAGCGGCGTTGCACGCCGCACGTCGGCCTGAACGCGCCTTTTCAGCGCTTGCGCAGCCACAGGCTTGTCTCAAAGGCTCCGTCGACGAGCGGCAGGGCGCCGGCCGCGCTCGCCGCCACAGCCTCGCCGAGCCGCGTCGCGGCATAGTGGCTCGCGAAGACGATGTCGTAACCGCCGCCCTGCAGCAGGGCACCGACGAGCAGCTGCTCGTTGTAGCCCCGCCAGGCCCAGGCCTGCGGATAGGCGTCAGGCAGGAAGACGTCATGCACGTGCACCAGCACCCCGGCGGGCAGCCGCGGCAGGATGTCGAGGAAGAGGCGGTCGACATCATTGCCCGGCATGGCGACGTGACTCGAGTCGACGAACAGGATGTCTCCCTCCGCCAGCTGCGGGAGGGCGTCATCGGCAACCTCCTCCACCACCGCGGGCAGGTGGGTGACGGGAAGGGAGGCGATGTCGGCGCGCGGCGCCGGATCGATGCAGAGGATCCTGGTTGCGAGGCCGCCGTCCGCGACCGCCCGGGCCATGAAGCGCGTGGAATGGCCGGAACCGATCTCGACAATGCGCGCCGGCTTCTCCCGTCGCACGAGGGCATAGGCGGCCGCCGCATCGAGCCGGGGGAACCACATCTGCCGCCAGCGCAGGCCCGTCCCCCCGGCCGGGATGGCCGCAAGCTCCGCCTGTACCGCGTCGATGGCGGCGAGTGTCGCCTCTATGGCCGGCGCGGCGGCGGCAAAGATCGGCTCGAACGCGGGATAGGGCACGGAGCGTGCCGCACCTGCATGCCGGTGGGGAATGAAATAGCCGCGACGCGCAAGGCCGGTGACGGTGCCGAGACCGAAGGCGAGCCGGCGCAGGCGCTTGCGCAGGCCCGGCATCAGGGGGCGCCGTCTCCGGGCCGTGATGCGCCCGCCTTGCCGGCGCCGACCTTCGCCGTGACACGCTCCTGAAGGGCGCGGGCGATGCGCGAGCGCTCGAACAGCACCACGACGACGATGGAGAAGGCGAGCGGCACCAGCAGGTAGAACAGGCGGAAGATGAGCAGCGCTGCAAGCACGTCCGCCTGGTCCATGTCCGGCATCGCCTTGAGGAAGACGAACTCGAGCACGCCTAGGCCGCCCGGCGCATGCGAGATGAGCGCGGCCGAGAAGGAGGCGAGAAAGACGCCGAGAACCACGAAATAGCCGGGGTTGCCGGCCTCCGGCAGGGCGAAATAGATGATGCCGGCCGCGCCGAGCAGCTCAAGCGGCGCCGCGAAGAGCTGGCGCACCGTGATGTTGAGCCGCGGGTAGTAGATGGCGAAGTTGCCGATCTTCAGCGGCTTGAACTCCAGCCATGAGCCGAGCACATAGAGCGCCACGAAGAGGAGCATGCCCACGCCCGCGAGCCGCGAGAGCCAGATGGGAGCATCCTCAACAAGCCGGTTGACGATCTCCGGCTCGCCGACGAGCACGAGGCCGCCCAGAAGGATGCTGCCCAGTGCGAAGGTGAAGGAGCACAGCGCAATGAGCACGCCCACCTCGGCGAGGCTCAGCCCCATCGTGCCATAGGCCCTGAGGCGCACCATGGCGCCCGACAGCACCGAGGCGCCGATGTTGTGGGACAGCGCGTAGGTGGTGAAGGAAACGAGCGAGATGACGACCCAGGAGAGCTTCTTGCCCAGATGCAGGAGCGCGATGCGGTCGTACCAGGCAAGCGCGCCATAGGCGACGATGGTGGACAGGCCGGCGAGGATCCAGTGCTTCAGCGGAATCGCAAGGATGCTGTCGAATACCTCGCTCGCGGAAATGTCCTTCAGCTCCCGATAGAGGAGCCAGACCGAAAAGACGACCGCGGCAAGGCCGATGACCGGCCAGACGTACTCGAGCTTCTTCTTCATCGATCCTTGGGCTTCGCCCCCGATGCGGAATGCGACTGCCGCGCGTTCCCCCGACGCACGGTCCGATGCATCCTTCGCCGATCCCTCCGGCATCTGTGCCCGACCGGGCGCGCGCCCGCAAGGCTTTCTTGACGCCGCCGGGCCTTCTCGTGCAAGGGCAGCGAAAGGCTCGCGCCGCCGGCCGGGGCTGCGGCGCGGAACCGATCTGGACGGAGAAGCCGGCCATGCTGCGCGATGGCTACACTGACATTCCCGCCGGCAAGCTCGCCACGGTGGTCACCTACCTCGAGATGACCGAGCCGCCGGCGACCACAGGGACGGACAGCGGCGATTTGTCCCTCCTCCGGCTCGGTGCGGGCGACGTCGACCGCTATCTGCGTCTGTTCAAGACGGTCGGCGGGCCGTGGCTGTGGTTCAGCCGGCTCGCGGTGCCGCCCGCGGAGACGGAACGTATCCTGGCCGACCCGGCCGTCGAGGCCTATGCCGTCGTCCTCGCGGGCGAGGAGGCCGGCCTCATGGAACTCGACTTCCGTGGAGGGGACGAGGCCGAGCTCGTCTACTGCGGACTCATCCCGTCAGCCGTCGGCCAGGGCGCGGGGCGCAGGCTGATGCAGCTGGCACTCGCCCGGGCATGGTCGCGGCCGATCCGCCGGCTGACTGTGCATACGTGCCACTTCGACCACCCGAGCGCCCTGCCCTTCTATATCCGGATGGGCTTTCGCCCCTACAAGCGGGCCATCGAGGTCATGGACGATCCGCGCCTCGTCGGGCTGCTGCCACGCGACGCCGCGCCACACGTTCCCCTGATCGTGCCGGCCTGACGGCCGCCACGTCAGGCGTGGGCAACAGCCTCGCGGGTCGACTCGCGCACTGCCTCGCGGTCATCCAGGAGCTCGACCTTGCGCAGTTCCTCGATGGCCTCATCGAGCTCGGCCCGGGCGTCCTCAAGCTGGGCGCGCAGCTCCTCGGCCGAGCGCAGCAGGTTGTCCCGCCGCTGCGAGGCAGCCTTGGCATAGGTCGGGTAGGCGAAATGGTTGGGATCGCTGATGCCGGCCCGCGCCTCCTCGGCTGCGACCTCGCGCGCGAGCTCGTCTGCCATGCGGACGAACTCGGCCGTCATGGCCTGGATCTGCTGGACCCTGCGGCGCTTCTCCTCCACGTGAAAGCGCTTCAGGCGAATAAGCGTGTTCCGCGACTTCATCGCTTGTTCTACTCCTCGACAAGCCGCCAAAGACGGGCGCGGCCGCCCAAAGGGGCCGCTGACCTGCCGAACATCGCCGATGGAGGTTAGCTCTTCCTTACCCACGGGCGCCTGCTGCCGCAGCTGCAGCGATGGCACCGCCATTGCGGCATTCATGCCACAGCCCGCCGGCAACCGCTGCCCGCCACGTACGGGCGCGCGGAAAAACAGAAAGAGAGGTTATCCACGATCGGGGCGGCGGAAGCCGTCAACCTTTCGTTTACCGCGGTCGTTAAGACTGAAGCTACGTCTGCTCCGCGGCCGGCGGCCCTGTCCGTCATGCTGGGCGAACGAGTCACATGAGTCACTTGCGCCAATTTTCTCATGCGTTACGTTAACCGCGGAAAGACTGGAAACCGACTGCGATTCAATCTTTTACGCCGACTTTCACATGTTTCGGCGAGAGGTTCTTGCAAGAGGGAATCAGTTTTTGTTAACCATTTGGGCGTAACGTCGCGAGTCGGAACGAGTGGGAAGATCGGACGCCAGCGCCGCGGCGTAACGCGGGCAGCGTCGGAAAGCCGGGACACCGCCAGCGCGGGCCTCGGGGCGAGGTTGGGGACCTGACATGCGCGTATTGCTCATCGAAGACGACAGCGCCACCGCGCAGAGCATCGAACTGATGCTCAAGTCCGAGAATTTCAACGTCTACACGACCGATCTCGGCGAAGAGGGCGTGGATCTCGGCAAGCTCTACGACTACGACATCATCCTCCTCGACCTCAACCTGCCGGACATGTCCGGCTACGAGGTGCTGCGGAGCCTGCGTGTCGCCAAGGTCAAGACGCCCATTCTCATCCTGTCCGGCCTCGCCGGCATCGAGGACAAGGTCAAGGGGCTCGGCTTCGGCGCCGACGACTACCTGACGAAGCCCTTCCACAAGGACGAGCTGGTGGCGCGCATCCACGCCATCGTGCGCCGCTCCAAGGGCCATGCCCAGTCGGTCATCACCACGGGTGACCTCGTGGTCAATCTGGACACCAAGACGGTGGAGGTGGCGGGCAACCGCGTGCACCTCACCGGCAAGGAGTACCAGATGCTGGAGCTTCTCTCCCTGCGCAAGGGCACCACGCTCACCAAGGAGATGTTCCTCAACCATCTCTACGGCGGCATGGACGAGCCGGAGCTCAAGATCATCGACGTCTTCATCTGCAAGCTGCGCAAGAAGCTCGCCAACGCCTCCAACGGCAAGAACTACATCGAGACCGTCTGGGGCCGCGGCTATGTGCTGCGCGAGCCGGACGAGATCGAGGAGCGCATCTCCGCCTGAGGCGCCCGGCCAGCTGCGAGATTCTGACGAAAAAGCCCCGCGTCGCGGGGCTTTTTGCGTTTCGGCCTGCGGTCCCGACAGGCCGCGCTCAGGCGGCCCGCGTCGCACCGCGACGGCGCGGCACATAGACGCCGCGCAGGGTCGGATGCATCTCGACCTCGTCGCCCAGACCGATGACGGTCTCGGCCGCACCGAGGAACAGACAGCCGTCGGGAGCGATCTGCCGCCCCAGCCGCGCCAGGATGTCGGCCTTCAGCGCCATGTCGAAATAGAGCAGCACATTGCGGCAGAAGACGACGTCGAAGGTGCCGAGCGGCGAGAAGTCGTGGAGCAGGTTGAACGGCCGGAAGATGACGCGCTCACGCAGCTGCGGTGCGATCTGCCACTGGTCGCCGACCTGCGTAAAGTAGCGCACGAGGAGCTGGATGGGCAGGCCGCGCTGCACCTCGAACTGACTGTAGAGCCCGGCGCGGGCCCGTTCAAGCGCCTGGGTGGAAATGTCCGTCCCCAGGATCTCGACGCGCCAGCCGGCCAACCGTTCGCCCATCTGGTCGAGCATCATGGCGAGCGAATAGGGCTCCTGCCCTGTGGAGGCCGCGGCGCACCAGATGCGCAGCGAGCGCGAGCCGGCGCGCGCCTCCAGCAGCCGGGGCATGATGTCGTTGCGCAGCGTCTCGAAGGGGGTCTTGTCGCGGAAGAAGAAGGTCTCGTTCGTCGTCATGGCCTCGACGACGGCCTGCTCAAGCTCCCCATTGCCGCCGGCCTGCAGCGCCCTCACCAGCGCCGCAAGCGTCTCGAAGCCGCGTGTGCGGGCAAGCGGCTGCAGACGGCTCTCGAGCAGATAGCGCTTCTCCGGCGTCAGCGCGAGGCCGGAACGGGCGCGGACGAACGTGCACAGATAGTCGAAATCGGCCTCAGTCATCACCGCCCCCCTCCATGAAAACACTGATCGCCGACGCGATGCCGTCCAGCGGCAGCACGGCCCGTGCCAGCCCCTCGCGGGCGATGGCACCCGGCATGCCCCACACGATGCTGGTCCCTTCGTCCTGCACGATGATGGGCGCCCCGGCAGCAGCCAGGCGCCGCGCCCCGGCGAGCCCGTCGCGCCCCATGCCCGTGAGCACCACGGCGAGCACGGCCGGGCCGTAGACGGCTGCCGCCGTCTCGAACAGGACATTGACGGCCGGCCGGCAGACATTGGTGGGCGGGCCGTCGTGAACGTTGAAAACGATCTCGCCGCCCCGCCGCACGAGGCCGGTGTGGCGCCCGCCCGGAGCGACATGAATCACACCCGGCCGCACGATCTCGCCATCGGCCGCCTCGCACACTGGGCAGCCGGCGATGGCGGCGAGATGCTCGGCGAAGACCGTCGTGAAGATCGGTGGCATGTGCTGCACTACGATGACCGGCACCTGGACGGGGACGGAGGCCGGCAACTGGCTGAACAGACGCATGATCGCCCGCGGCCCCCCGGTCGAGGCGCCGACCACGATACAGGCCGGCCGCGCGACGATGCCCGACACGGCAAGCCGCGGCGGCTCCGCGCCCGTGCCGGCGCGCGGCCCGCGTTGCGCCACCGCACGGATCTTCTCCAGCAGCTCGGTGCGGAAGGCGCTGAGCGCGCTGGCATCCCCGAGCGCGGAGGGCTTGGGCACATAGTCCGCCGCGCCGAGAGCGAGGCAGTGCAGCGAGATCTCGGCGTTACGGCGCGTGAGCGTGGAGACGACGAGCACGGCGACGCCCGGCCGCGCCGCGAGCAGCTCCGGCAGAGCCGTGAGCCCGTCCATGTCCGGCATGTCGAGGTCCAGCACGATCACGTCGGGATTGGCCCGCGCAACGAGGGCGAGCGCGACGCGGCCGGTCTCGGCCTCCGCCACCACGTCGATGTCCGGCTCCACGTCCAGCCAGCGCAGCGCAAGAGCGCGCGCCACGGCCGAATCGTCGACGAGCATAACCCGTATCACCACACTGCCCCCGCCGATGTCCGGCCGCAGCCGGCCGCTCTGCCGCGCCGCGCCTCAGACCAGACCGACTTCCTGGAACTTCGCTTCCACGATGTCCTTGTCGAAGGGCTTCATGATGTATTCGTCGGCGCCGGCCTGAAGCGCCTTGGCGATGTGGGCAACGTCGTTTTCCGTGGTGCAGAAGATGACCTTCGGCCGGTCTCCCCCGGGCAGCTGGCGCAGTGCCTTGAGGAATTCGTAGCCGTCCATCACCGGCATGTTCCAGTCGAGCAGCACCGCCTCGGGCATGGACAGCCGGCACCGGTCGAGGGCCTGGGCGCCATCCTCGGCCTCGCTCACCTCGAAGGCAAGGGCCTCGAGGATGCGGCGCGCCACCTTGCGAATGACCGCCGAGTCATCGACGACAAGACAATGCTTCATGTTGCGAGACTCCCAGTCAACGCTCGATCAAATCCGGCCACGGCGCCGGTGGGCACAAGGATCAACCGGCCCCTCCGTCATTATCGAAGGCTAGTACCGCATCCACGTCGAGGACGATAAGGAGGCGGTCCTCCAGCCTGTGGATGTGCGAAGCAAGCGAGGCCCAGCGGGAACCCAGATGGGGCGGCGTCGGCTCCCGCGTGTCGACAGGCACGCGCATCACCTCGCCGACACCGTCGACGATGAGGCCGAAGCTCTCGTCGCCCTGTTCCAGACCGACAGCCATGACCGACCCGCTCGTCGGCTCCAGCGCCGGCAGGCCGAGACGGCGGCGCATGCATACGGCGGTAACGACACGGCCCCTGAGGTTCACGAGCCCCTGCACCTCGGGCGGCGCGAGCGGGACGGGCGTCAGGGCGCCAACCACGAACACGTCGCGCACCCGAGCGATGGGAATGCCGAACAGCTGCTCGCCAACCGTCACGGTGACGTACTGGATGGCGTCGTCGACGGTGCTGGCGATGATGGCGGGATCGATCGCACTCACGCGGCCTCTCCATAACCGTCCAACGTGGCCGCCAGTGCCGCGAGCAGGCCACCGCGGTCGAACTTCGCCACGAACTCCACTCCGCTGTAGCGTCGCGCCCGCTCGACAATCGCCGGGCTGATGTAGGACGACAGGGCGATTACCGGCAGGTGCTGCGTGCGCTGGTCGGCCCGCAGGCTCTCGATAAGATCGAAGCCTGTCTTTCCGGGCATTTCTATGTCGCTCACCACGACATCGATGACCCGTTGCGAGCCGAGCACGTCGAGCGCCTCGTCGACGCTGGCGGCGAGGACGAGGCGATAGCCGGCCGCGCGCAGGACCGGGGCCAGCATGCCGCGGAAGAAATCCGAATCGTCGACAAGCAGGACGGTGCGTATCGGCGCACTCGGCACGGCCGCCCGGCACAGCCAGTCCTCGTGCGCAAGCGGCAGGAAATGGGCGACGTTGATGAGCTCGGTCGCCTGCCCGCGCACCACCGTCGAGCCGACGAGGTCCGGCCGCTGCGGCACAGGATCGATGACGAGCCGCTCGTCGACGATGTCGACAATATCGTCCACGATGAGGCCCATGGCCCGGTCGGCGTCGGAAAAGATGAGAATAGGCTGCGTGCCCTCTTTGCGGATAGCGAGCTTCTCGCTGGCCGGCACGAGCGGCATCAGCCGGCCCCTGTACTGGACGAAGGGGCGATCGCCGATCCACTCGATGCGGGAGGCGTCTATCTCCTCGAGCCGTGTGACGAGGGACAGTTGCACCGCCTTCTGGCCGGGCCCACCGGCCCGGAAGACAAGCAGCGACGTGCTCTCGATCTCCTCCTCGCGCTCGTCCTCCATTTCGGCCATCGCGTCGTCGAAGGCGGCCGCATCGACCCCGTGCGCGCCGAGCGCGCGCGAGATGCCGTTGGGATCGATGATGAGGACCACGGCCCCGTCACCAAGGATCGTATTGCCGGAAAACACCTGCAGATGCCGCAGCTTGCGCGACATCGGTTTGACCACGATCTCCTCGGTGTGGAAGACGCCGTCGACAAGAAGGCCGAAGCGCTGCCGCCCCACCTGAAGCACGACGATGAAGCCGTCGTCTCCCGCCGCCCCCGGCCGCTCAAGGATGCGCGCCAGGGACATCACCGGCAGCAGCCGCTCGCGCAACCTCAGCACGGGCGCGCCGTTGACGGTCTCGATGCGTTGCTCTGAGCCGGGGCGCACGCGCACCAGCTCCAGCACCGCCATCTGGGGAATGGCGAAGCGCTGGTCGCCCACGCTGACGATGAGCGCCGCGATAATGGCCAGCGTCAGCGGGATCTTGACCGTGAAGACGGTGCCGCGCCCGGGCTCGGAATGGATGTCGATGACGCCGCCGATGAGCTCGATGTTCGTCTTGACCACGTCCATGCCGACGCCGCGGCCCGACACGGCGGTCACCGTCTCGGCGGTCGAGAAACCGGGATGGAAGATGAACTTCGCGACCTGCGCGTCGCTCATTCGCTCGATCTCGGCCGCAGGCGCGAGGCCGCGGGCAATCGCCTTGGCCCGGATGGCGGGAATGTCGAGACCGCGCCCGTCATCGGCGATCTCGATGGTGATCGTGCCGCCCTCATGATAGGCGCCGAGGCGGATAGTGCCCCGCTCCGGCTTGCCGAGGGCACGCCGCTCGGCCGGGCTCTCCAGCCCGTGGTCGGCGGCGTTGCGCACCATGTGTGTCAGCGGATCCTTGATAATGTCGAGCACCTGGCGGTCGAGCTCGGTGTCGGCACCACGCATCACGAGATCGATGGGCTTGCCGAGCTCGTCCGAAAGGTCACGCACCAGCCGCGGCAGCTTCTGCCAGGCGGTACCGATGGGCTGCATGCGCGTCTTCATGACGCTCTCCTGCAGCTCGGCAGTGACGTGCGACAGGCGCTGCAGGGGCACGCTGAACCTGTTGTCCTCGTGCCGGCGTGCGATGTCGAGCAGCTGGTTGCGGGTCAGCACCAGCTCCGAGACCATCGTCATCAGGTGCTCAAGCGTGTTCACCGCCACGCGGATGGTCTGCTGCCGTGCTGGCGCCGGGTCCACGGCGTCCGTGACGGTCCCTCCCCGGGGCGGCGCGGCCTCCTGGACCGGAGGCGGCGCCTCAGGCTCGTCAAAGGCCGCGAGGATGGCGGGATCGATCTCGCGCCGCCCGGCGCCGCCGCTCGACCGTTCGAGGCGCACGATGAGATCGTCGTCCTGGCCCGGCGGCTCCACCGACGTGCGCTCGAGCTCGGTGATGATGTGCTTGATGCGGTCGATGGTCGCCAGGATCAGCGTGACGTCCCGGCTCGTGACCGGCTGTTCGCCGTCGCGAAAACGGCCCATCAGCGTCTCGGCGGCATGGGCCAGCGCCTCGAGACGCGGCAGGCCGAGAAAGCCGCAGGTGCCCTTGATGGTGTGAACGAGACGGAAAATGTTGCGCAGGATCGCCGTGTCGTTCGGGTTGCGCTCGAAGCGCACGAGTTCAACGTCGACGGTGTCGAGATACTCGCTCGTCTCCGTCAGGAACTCGCGCAGAAGTTCATCCATGACGCATACCCGAAAAGCGCGCGCACGGCCGATACCGGCCGCCCGCGCCGCCGTGATCCGACGGGCAGTGTCAGGGTGAAGAGTTTAAGTTAGGTTGAAATCCTGCGCCGACTTGCACGGATCACGCGCAAGTGCTCAGGCCGCCACCGGGCCGGCCTTGATCAACACCGTATCATCCTCGATGGAGAAACGCGCATCCATGCCGGCCGCGCGGGCCACGAGCCCCGTGTAGAACGGCTGGATCGCATGCGCATCGACGCTTCCGCCCTCCGCCTTGCCGGCGAGGAGCTGCTCCGCATGGGCCGGAATGCGCGCACTCGCGCCCTTGGCGGCGATGGTGAAGCGCACGTTCTCGCCCTCCACCTCGGCATCCACCGTAATGGAGCCGCCGCGCGGAATTGCGTTGGTGGCGAGCAGGATGAGGTTGAGGAGCAGCTTCACCTTGTTCTTGGGCAGGAGCAGGCGCGGCACGTTCCAGATGAGCGTGACCTTGTCGTCCTGGATGAAGCCCTTGGCGACGTTCTCGGCATCGCCGAGGTCGATCGAGGCTCCGGCGGAACCGGCCGCGCCGAAGGCCAGACGCGCGAACTGGAGCCGGGCCGAGGCCTGCCGGGCGCTCTTCTTGATGAGGTCGAGCGCAAACTCCTGCATGGAGGCGTCCTTCTCGTCCTCGAGCACTTCGAGCCCGTTGACGATGGCCCCCACCGGGCTGATGACGTCATGGCACACGCGGCTGCACAGGAGAGCGGCGAGATCGAGCGCATCGAGCGTAACGGCGGTCATGGCGGCTCCGCGGAAGGGGCTAACGCGTGATGGACGCACCCCGGAACGGGGCGCGAACAGGTTTCGGTGATACACTGCTTCGCGCGGGTCAGGAAGCCCCGCGACCACGGCGTATCGCAGCTGATGCACCGCTTGCAATTCGTTGCCGTCTTGCGCACAACCCACTCCGGTTCATCACGCACAGTGCTTCTTATGTCGCCCTTTTCATCCGACGCCGACACCCTCGCCCTTACCCTCGCAGCAATCGCCCATGGTGCAGGCGCACGGATCCTCGAAAGGCGTGCTGCCGGGTTCATCACCCGCACGAAGGAGGATGGCAGCCCTTGCTCGGACGCGGACCTGGCGGCGGAAGCCTACATCTCCGCCGAGCTCGCCCGCGCCTTCCCGCACATGCGCGTGATCTCGGAAGAGAGCGCCGAGGACGCGGCGCCGCTCGGCCGGGACGACGCCTTCTTTCTCGTCGATCCGCTCGACGGCACGCGCGACTTCGTGGCCGGCGGATCGGAGTTCACGGTCAACATCGCCGCCGTCGTCGGCGGCCGCCCCGTCGCCGGCGTCGTCCACGCGCCGGCGGACGGGCGCTTCTGGCTCGGAGGGGCCGCGGCCTACGCAGTGACCGCGCCGGCAGGCGGCCCGCCCCCCTCCCGCGAACGCCTGCGGCCCATCCGTACCCGGCCAGCCTTTCGCGAGCGGCTGACAGCCCTCGCCAGCGCCCGACACGGCGACGCGCGGACGGACCGCTTCCTCGCCGCCCTGGCGCCGCACGAACGGCGCAACGCCTCCTCGGCCATCAAGTTCTGTCTCGTCGCCTCGGGCGAGGCGGACGTCTATCCGCGCTTCGGCCGGACCATGCAATGGGACGTCGCGGCAGGCGATGCGCTGGTCAGTGCGGCCGGCGGCCTCGTGACAGCGCCGGATGGCACCCGCCTCACCTACGGCGACGCGACGGACGGCTTCGCCAACGGCCCCTTCATCGCCTGGGGCGATCCGCGCCTTGCGCGGGACAGGGAGCTGCTGGCCGCCGCGACGGCGCAGGCCTGACCTGCATTCCTGCCACCGCCCTCCGACAGCGTGCCGCCCCGGCCAGCCGGCGCGCGCCAACAGCAACGAGCGACATTTCGCATTCGTTTAGCAATCTCGTTAACGATTTTTGCCCCATGATGGGGATGGGCGGGCTTAGTGAATGGAGTATTGCTGATGCGAGCCAGCTGGAACGTGGCTTGGCGTGCCGCCATGATGATCATCGCGGCGCTCCTCCTCGTGGCGCCCGGCGTCGCCCTTGCCCAGGGCACACCGGCACGGCAGGACACCTTCTCGCCCGAGGAGCTCATCCAATCCGGGCACAAGGCCTTCGGCAACGTCTCACGCGGCCTTGCCCTCACCATCGAGGAAGCGGTGCGCCGGTGGGGTGAGCCGAACGGCTACATCGTCGGCCAGGAGGCGTCGGGCGCCTTCATTGGCGGCCTGCGCTACGGTGAGGGCGTTCTCTACACGCGCAACGCCGGCGACCAGCGCGTCTTCTGGCAGGGGCCCTCGGTGGGCCTCGACTTCGGCGGAGACGGCGCGCGCACCATGATGCTCGTCTACAATCTGCCGACGGTGAACGCGCTGTTCCAGCGTTTCGCCGGCATCAACGGCTCTGCCTATCTGGTGGCCGGCTTCGGCATGACGGCACTCACCGCCAACGGCATCATCATCGTACCCATCCGTACGGGGGTCGGCGCCCGCCTCGGCCTGAACCTCGGGTATCTCAAGTTCACGCCCGAGGCGACGTGGAATCCCTTCTGAGCGTTCGGCCGGAGCGATCGAATGACGGGCGCCTGACTGGAAAGACCAGCCGAGGCGTGCCATTTTCATAAAAGGAAGCCGGCGGTGGGGCGGCCGGCCGTACAACGGGCGTGAAGGGGAAGCGGGGCCGTGATCGAAGCGCTGATGATCTTCGCGCTCGGGTTCCTCACGGCCACGCTCCTGGCAATCGTGGTGCTGCCCGCGGTCAACCGCCGGGCCGAGCGCCTGATCCGCCGCCGGCTCGAGGCGCAGTTCCCCATGTCGATCGCGGAGCTGACGGCCGAGAAGGACCACCTGAGGGCTGAGTTCGCCGTGGCCCTGCGCCGCCTCGAGCAGCAGCTCGAGAAGGCGCAGGAGCAGCACGCCGCGGCCCTGGCCGACATCGGCCGGCGCGCCACGGAACTGACACGGCTCGAGGAGGAACGCGCAGCCCTGCGCGCGACGATTGCCGATCTCGAAAGCCGCCTCGCCGAAACGGCCGCCACACTCGAGACGACACGGGCGGAAGCTGCGCGGCTCGACGCGGAGCTGAAGGAAACGACGGGCCGCCTCGACGCCCGCGAGGAAGCCTACCGCGCGCTGGACGCTGCCCACCGGGATGCACTGACCGAAATCGATACGAAGCGCATCGCCGTGGCCGGGCTTGAGACGCAGCTCGCCAACCATACCGACCGCCTGGCGAACCTCGAACAGGCGCTCGCCGCCACGCAGGCGGACCTGACGGCGGCGCAGGCGGGCATCGCCGAACGTGACAAGCTGCTCGAGAGCGCGCGGACACACGAGGAGGTGCTCTCAGCCCGCATCCGCTCGCTGGAGGACATGCGCCGTGAACAGGCGACACGCATCGAGGTGCTGGAGGCGAGCGAGGTCGATTATGCCGCGCGTCTCACCGAGGCCTCGGTGGCCGCGTCGCGGCGCGAGACCATCGTCGCCGAGCGTGATGCTGAGCTGGCCCGCGCACGCGAGCTGATCGCGAAGCTCCAGGCCGAGTTGGCCGCAACCGGAGAACGGGAGCGGACGGCCCTCCGTGCCCTGGAAGAGGAGGTCGAAACGATGCGTGCCGAAAAACTGTCGCTCGAGGGGGCGTTGCAGCAGGCCCGCGCCGACCGCGCCCGGCTACAGCGGGAGCTCAACCGCCTGCAGCGCGACCTGCGCAAGCTGCCCAGCGAGGCCGGCGACGACGCCACGCTGCTGGAGCGCATCGACCGACTGGCCGACGCCATCATGGCGGTCCCCCAGCACGAGCCCGACCACCCCGGCGAAGAGACGAAGCAGGTCGCGCGCCAGACGGCCTGATGCCGCCACGGCCGGCGGCACTCACAGCGCCGCCGAATCCTCCGCCGTCAGGCTCGCGCCAGAGATGCGCGGCTCAATGAAGGCGAGAACCCGCTCGGCGAGCGCCTCTGCATCCGCCTCGGCGCCGTCGAGCACGAGATCGGGCGACAGCGGCGGCTCGTAGCCCTGGCCGACGCCGGTGAAAGTCGCGATCTTGCCGTCCTGCGCCTTCCGGTAGAGCCCCTTGGGATCGCGTGCGGCGCACACCTCGGGAGGCGTGTCAACGAAGACCTCGACGAACTCGCCCGGCGCGAAGCGCTCGCGCAACCGGTCCCGGTCAGCCCGCACGGGTGAGACGAAGGCGCAGAGCACGACGAGGCCGGCATCGAGCATGAGCCGTGCCACCTCGCCGGCGCGGCGCACGTTCTCGGCGCGGCTGGCGAGATCAAACCCAAGATCGGCGTTGAGCCCCTGGCGCAGGTCGTCGCCGTCGAGCACCATCGTGTGGCGGCCGAGGGCGTGCAGCTTGCGCTCCACCATATTGGCAATGGTCGACTTGCCCGAGCCCGGCAGGCCAGTGAACCAGACGGCGAGCGGGCGCTGGTGCTTCAGCCCGGCGCGCCCCGTGCGGTCGACATCGAAGCCGTGGCGGTGGACATTCGTCGCCCCCACGGCCGCGACGGCCATGCCGGCCGCAACGGTGGCATTGGTGAAACGGTCGATGAGGATGAAGGCGCCCGTGGCGCGGTTCTCGTCGTAGGGATCGAAGATCACCGGTGTCACGGTGTTGATCTCGACCATGCCGATGCCGTTGAGCGGCAAGCTGTCCGTCGCCCGTTCCTCGAAGCTCTCCACATCGATGACGCTGCGGATGGCGCGGACCGTGGCGGGCACGGTGCGCGTGCCGAGCTTCATGAGATAGGAGCGGCCCTGCGTCAGCCTGTCCTCGCTCATCCATACGAGCCGCGCGGAGAGACGGGAGGCCGTCGTCGGCCGCGCCTTCGGGTCGGCCAGCACCTCACCGCGCGGGGCGTCAATCTCGTCGGCGAGCACCAGCGTCACGGCATCCCCGGCCCGGGCCGACTCCCGGTCACCGTCGAAGGTGACGATGCGTTTCACCCGGCTCTTCTTGCCCGACGAGGCGGCCACCACTTCGTCACCGACGCGCACGACACCGCCGGCGAGTGTGCCCGAGAAGCCGCGGAAGTCGAGATCCGGCCGGTTGACCCACTGCACAGGAAAGCGCAGCGGCCCATCCGTCTGCGCCGCCTCGACCTCCACCTCCTCGAGATGGCCGACGAGCGTCGGCCCCTCGTACCAGGGCGTGCTGGCGCTGCGCACCGCGATGTTGTCGCCGAAACGGGCCGAGAGCGGGATGGCCACGACCGAGGCGAAGCCGAGCCTGCCGGCGAAGGCCATGTAATCGGTCACGATGGCGTTGAATCGCTCCTCATCGAAGCCGACGAGGTCGATCTTGTTGACGGCAAGGACAACGTGCCGGATGCCGGTGAGCGCCGCGATGACGCTGTGGCGCTTCGTCTGCGTGAGGACGCCCTTGCGCGCGTCGACGAGGATGATGGCGAGCTCCGCGTTGGAGGCGCCCGTCGCCATGTTGCGCGTGTACTGCTCGTGACCGGGCGTGTCAGCGACGATGAAGGAGCGGCGCGCCGTCGAGAAATAGCGGTAGGCAACGTCAATCGTGATGCCCTGTTCGCGCTCGGCCTCGAGCCCGTCGACGAGCAGGGCGAAGTCGATGTCCCCGCCCGTCGTGCCGTGGCGGCGCGAATCCCGCTCCAGCGCCTCGAGCTGATCCTCGAAAATGGCACCCGTCTCGTAGAGCAGCCGCCCGATCAGCGTCGACTTGCCGTCGTCGACCGAGCCGCATGTGAGGAAGCGAAGAAGGCTGCGCTGCGGAGCGGCCGGGGCCGGCGCGGGACCGGCGAGCGTGGCGATGGCGTTCATCAGAAGTATCCTTCGCGCTTCTTGCGCTCCATGGAAGCCTGGTCGTCCCGGTCGATGACCCGACCCTGCCGCTCGGAGGCGCGGGAGGCCATCAGCTCCTCCACGATCGCCTCCAGCGTGTCGGCGTCCGACTCGACGGCGCCGGTAAGCGGATAGCAGCCAAGGGTGCGGAAACGGACCTTGCGCAGCTGCGGCCGCTCGCCGGGACGGAGCGGCATGCGCTCGTCGTCGACCATGATGAGCGCGCCGTCGCGCTCCACCACCGGGCGCTCCTTGGCGAAATAGAGCGGCACCACGGGGATGTTTTCGGCGAGGATGTAGTGCCACACGTCCCGCTCGGTCCAGTTGGACAGGGGGAAGACGCGCATCGACTCGCCGGGATTGATGCGGGTGTTGAAGAGGTTCCACAGCTCCGGTCGCTGGCTGCGCGGCTCCCAGCCGTGCTGGGCGTTGCGATGGGAGAAGATGCGCTCCTTGGCGCGGCTCTTCTCCTCGTCGCGCCGGGCTCCGCCGAAGGCAGCGTCGAAGCCGTACTTCTCGAGCGCCTGCTTCAGGGCCTCGGTCTTCATCACCTGGGTATGCAGGGCCGAGCCGGAGCGGAAGGGGTCGATGCCGCGCTCCCGGCCTTCCGGATTCACGTGGACGATAAGCTCCCAGCCGAGCTCGCGCGCCGTGCGGTCACGGAAGGCAATCATCTCGCGGAACTTCCACGTCGTGTCGACGTGCAGGAGCGGGAACGGCGGCTTGCCCGGGAAGAAGGCCTTGCGGGCGATGTGCAGCATCACCGACGAGTCCTTGCCGATGGAATAGAGCATCACCGGGTTGCGGAACTCCGCGGCCACCTCCCGCATGATGTGGATGGCCTCAGCCTCAAGGCGGGCAAGGTGCGGCGTGAGGCCGGGGCGGGGCATCGCGCCTATGGCCGGTGCGAGGGCCGTGGCGGCGGCAGCTTCGGAACTGAACATGGTCGGGAACGTCTTTCGCGGGATCAGAGCAGGCCGGCGGAACTGCGCCGCCAGGGGCGCCCGCCGGCAATGGGCGGGATGTCCTCGTCGCGGCTCGCGGGCTGGTAGTGCAGGGAGACGAGCTTGATGCGGCCCTCCCTCAGCGCCGCGATCGTGCCCTCGTGCACGATCTCCAGCGCGTCGAAGCCGCAGCGCACCATGAAGCGGAGCTGGTCGCGCAGCACGTTGCCCGTCGCGCGCAGCTCACCGCGATAGCTGAAGCGCTCACGCAGGATGCGCGCCGTCGAGTAGCTGCGCCCGTCCGTGTATTTGGGGAAGGTCAGAACGATGAGCGACAGGCGGTGGATGTCGTCCTCCAGCCCGTCGAGCCCCTCCCCTGCCTCGATGACGACGCCGAGCGGCGCATTGCGCCCGACGAGAGCTTCACGCTCGGCGAGAAAGCGCGCCTTGGGCAGCGCCACGGGGCCCGCGGGCGGCACGGGCTCGTCGGCGCCAAGGATGCGCCAGGGGTCGTCCGTAACGAAGGATCCGTTCCTGTAGAGGGCCATCAGGCGCTCCTCCTCTCCACACCGGCGCTGGTGACGTGGATGCCGCATTCGATCTTGGCCGAGCCGCGCCAGCGGCCGGCACGCGGGTCCTCCCCCTCTGCCACGGGCGTGGTGCAGGGGGCGCAGCCGATCGAGGGATAGCCGCGGCCGACAAGCGGATGGAGTGGCAGGTCGTGCGCCTTGAGATAGGCGCGCACCTGGTCCAAGCCCCATGGCGCCAGCGGCGTGACCTTGATGTGCGTCGCATCGGCCTCGAACACCGGCAGCGCCGCGCGCGTCGCCGCCTGGTAGCGCTTGCGGCCCGTGATCCAGGCATTGAACGGCTCAAGCGCGCGCGCCAGAGGCTCGACCTTGCGCAGCCGGCAGCACGCATCCGCATCAATGGCGAACATGGCGCCGTAGGGATCGAGCTTCTCCATCGCTGCCGCGTCTGGCCCGACGGTGCGCACGTCGGTGAGGCCGAGGAGCGCGACGATCCGGTCGCGATAGGCGAGCGTCTCGGGAAACAGCCGGCCGGTGTCGACGAATGTCACCGGCAGGTCGCGGTCGATGGTAGCCGCCATGTGCAGCAGCACGGCCGACTCGGCCCCGAAGCTCGACACGAGCGTGATGCGTCCGGGAAAGAGCTCGCGGATGGCGAGGCGCATAACGGCAAGCGCGTCGAGGTCGCCATAGGCAGCCTCGAGCTCGCGCGCCTGGGCGGCGAGTCCGGGCGGCGCGCTTGCGGCCGCCAGTTCCTCAAGCGTCGGCATAGAGAGCCTCCCGGAAGGGCGCTTCGCCGACGCGGCGGAAGACGGCGAGGAAGGTCTCCTCGGGCCCCTGGCGCAGGCCAAGGTAGGTCTCGATGATGGTCTCCACCGCATCGACGACCTCTTCCGAGGAGAAGCCCTTGCCCACGATCTCGCCGATGGAGCAGGTCTCGTCGCCGGAGCCGCCGAGGGTAATCTGGTAGAACTCCTCGCCCTTGCGGTCGACGCCGAGGATGCCGATGTGGCCGACGTGATGGTGGCCGCAGGCGTTGATGCAACCGGAGATCTTGATCTTGAGGTCGCCGATCTGCTTCTGCCGCTCGATATCCGCGAAACGCCGGGCGATGCGTTGTGCCACGGGAATGGAGCGGGCATTCGCCAGGGCGCAGTAGTCGAGCCCCGGGCAGGCGATGATGTCGGTAACGAGGCCGGCATTCGGCGTCGCGAGGTTGGCCTCGGCGAGCGCCGCGTGGACGGCCGGGATGTCGTCGAGCCTGACGTGCGGCAGCACCAGGTTCTGCTCGTGACTGACGCGCACCTCGTCGAAGCTGTAGCGCTCGGCGAGATCGGCAACCAGCTCCATCTGCTCCGCCGTCGCATCGCCGGGCGGCGCGCCGATGGCCTTGAGCGAGATGGTGACGATGCCGTAGCCCGGCACCTTGTGGGGAGCGACGTTGCGCTCGGCGAAGAGGGCAAAGCTGCGGCTGTCGGCCTTCGCCGCCTCGAAGACGGAGGAGCGGGCGGGCAGCTGCGCAAAGGCCGGCGGAGCGAAGTAGGCGCGGATGCGCGCGATCTCCTCCTGCGGCATCGCCAGCGCGCCGCGGGCGCGGATGGCTTCGTACTCGGTCTCGATGTCGCGCGCGATCTCGTCCACGCCGGCCTCGTGCACGAGGATCTTGAGGCGCGCCTTGTACTTGTTGTCGCGCCGGCCGTGCAGATTGTAGACGCGCAGGATCGCCTCGCAGTAGCTGAGCAGCTCCGCCTCCGGCAGGAAATCGCGCACCTTGCGGCCGATCATCGGCGTGCGGCCGAGGCCACCGCCGACCCATACGGCAAAGCCAAGTTCGCCGGCCTCGTTGCGCTTTACCTGCAGGCCGATGTCGTGCACCTGGATGGCCGCACGATCAGCCGGCGACGCCACGACCGCGATCTTGAACTTGCGCGGCAGGAAGGTGAATTCCGGGTGCAGCGACGACCACTGCCGCAGGATCTCGGCATAGACGCGCGGATCGGCGACCTCGTCCGCCGCCGCGCCGGCGAAATGGTCTGCCGAGACGTTGCGGATGCAGTTGCCCGAGGTCTGGATGGCATGCATCTCCACCTCCGCCAGCTCGGCAAGGATGTCGGGCACGTCTTCCAGCCTGATCCAGTTGAACTGCAGGTTCTGCCGCGTCGTGAAATGGCCGAAGCCGCGATCGTAGCGCCGCGCAATGTGGGCGAGGCGCCGCAGCTTGCGGCCGTTGAGCGTGCCGTAGGGGATGGCAATACGCAGCATATAGGCGTGCAGCTGCAGGTAGACGCCGTTCATCAGCCTGAGCGGCCTGAACTCATCCTCCGTCAGCTCGCCTGACAGGCGGCGCGCCACCTGGTCGCGGAACTCTTCCACGCGCTCGGCCACGAACTGCCGGTCGAATTCGTCGTAGCGATACATGAGGCTGCGGTCTCCGGAAGCGGGGCTCAGGCGGCGATGACGGACGGGTCTTCGCCCGGCATGACGATGGTGGGGCGGCGCGCGGCGCGGATGGCCTCGCGCAGGAGAACCGGCACGAGCCGCCCGTTCTCCCCCTCGGTCATGGCGACGAGGTAGACGTCGACGACGAGGTTGCGGGCGGCATCCGCCTCTCCCAGCGCGAGCAGGGCATCCGCCTCCCCCTTGGTCCAGGCCACAGCGGCCTCGGCGATATCGGTCGACCAGCGCCCGTCGGCGGTGCGGAAGACGACGAGGCCGCTGTCGAGGGCATTGGCCGTCAGGACCTTGGGTCCGGCACCCTTGGCTTCCTTCTTCATCGGTCTCTCCTTCAGGCGGCGCCGGCGAGGGCCGGCTGCCTGCGGGACATGGGTTCGGCGAGGGGTTCGGCCGCGGCCAGATCGCCGTGGGCAAGCGCGGGGCCGACGAGAATGAGAACGGGGCCGTCGACATCGGTCCGGGCCGACAGGGCCGGCAGGTCGGCGAGTGTGCCGGCAAGGAGACGGCGCGACACGCGGCCGGCATTCTCGACGGCGACGACTGGCGTGTCCGGCGGAACGCCCGCGGCAAGGAAGCGCGCCTGCGTCTCCTGCGCCACCGTGCGGCCCATGTAGACGGCGACGGTGCCACCGGCCGCGGCAATGGCGGGCCAGCCGGCAGGCTCGCCGCCGCCGGCACCATGGCCGGTGGCGAAGGTGAGCGAGGAGGCGACGCCGCGCAGCGTCAGGGAGGCCTGCACGTCGGCGGCGGCGGCGAGCGCGGCCGTGATGCCGGGCACCACCTCGACGCGGATGCCGGCCGCCTTCAGGGCGGCGAGCTCCTCGCCGGCGCGGCCGAAGACCAGCGGATCGCCCGCCTTGAGACGCGCGACGCGCTTGCCCTCGCGGGCGAGGCGCACGAGCAGGGCATCGATCTGCGACTGCGCGACAGAATGGCGGCCCTTGGCCTTGCCCACGGCGATGCGCTCCGCGTCGCGGCGGCCCATGTCGACCACCTCCTGTGGCACCAGCCCGTCATGAACGATGACATCGGCCTCGAGCAGCAGGCGCTGCGCCCGCAGGGTCAGAAGGTCGGCGGCGCCGGGACCGGCGCCGATGAGCCACACGACGCCCTCTTCCTCGGCCCCGGCGGACAGCGCCGACAGGGCCGCCCGGCGCGCGCCGCCGAGGTCGCCGGCGAGGGCGAGCCGCCCCGCCGGACCGTCGAACAGACGGTTCCAGAACCTCAGCCGCGCGCTGTTGGTGGGGATCGCAGCCGTCACGGCCGCGCGCAGGGAGCGGGCGAGCTCGCCGAGCCGGCCGAACTCCGGCGCCAGCATCGCCTCGACAGCGGCGCGGATGCGCTGGGCAAGAACGGGCGCAAGCCCGTCCGTCGAGATGGCAACGGCGACGGGGGCGCGATCGACGATGGCCGGAACGGCGAAATCCGACAGGTGCGGCCGGTCAACCACATTCACCGGCACACCCGCAGCGCGGGCACGGGCCGCAAGGCGCGCATCCTCCCCCGCATCGCCCGTGCCGATGAAGACCAGAGCGGCCTCGACCAGGTCCTCGTCAGAAAGGTCACGGGCGTGATGGTCGATTCCGTTCGTTTCAACGAACGCCGCCAGCGCCGGCTCAAGCACGGGTGCGACGAGGCGCAGCCGCGCCTCGGACCGCCGCAGCAGGCGCAGCTTGGCAAAGGCCTCGTCTCCTCCCCCGACGACCACGACCAGCCGGCCGTCGACGTCGTAGGAGATCGGAAAGTAACGCAGGCCACTCACGATTTTACCGTCCAGAAGCGTGTTTTAAGTTCATAAACACCGTAGCACATGATAATTGGATTAAAAATACAAATATGATTCGTATTAATGCATCAAGGCGCAGCCACCGTTTCGCTTCCTGCATCGGATTGAGCCGCGACGCGCCCCTCGCCGGGCTGCGGAGCCCATTGCGCCAGCAACAGAAAGCCCAGCCAGGCGGCGATGATGATGGCCGCATGGCGCAGCAGGGTGACCTGTTCGCGAGTGAGCACCTTAATTCACAGTCCAAAACGTTGTTTTTTGCATCCTACAATTCTTTATTTTGAATGTGAATATGGATATTTCACGCCCGCCGTCGCGCCGTGTTCCGCAAAAAGGCACACGTCGTCCGGTATAACGAATTTTTTCGGTTGACAGT
>Ga0207869_1000574_pt1 | contig 27960 bp, 19 predicted proteins | sample HigsolmetaAR205D_FD_184837 | JGI IMG/M metagenome (GOLD analysis project Ga0207869, IMG submission 184837) | Ionic liquid and high solid enriched microbial communities from the Joint BioEnergy Institute, USA - AR20-5-D (SPAdes) (version 2) ...
CAGCTTAGGGGAACCTCGAATTTCCCCTAAGCCATCCGATTACATATTACCAAATAATGTCACTAAAATTTATTCACCAACACCATTTGACAAAGAACCTTAATAAATCCAAATATGGAATGGCACTGGCCAAGACTTTCGTTTACAATGTACAAAGTAGAGAGAATTTGCAAAAAACACGGTTTATTGTCGATTTTCACGGAAAACAAATGCTTAGTATTGGGGTAATACGATGGTATTTAGTAGCTTAGTGTTCTTATATTTATTTTTGCCGTTAGTCATTATCGCTTATTTCATTTCTCCAAAATATTTCCGCAATATGGTGTTGTTGATTGCGAGTTTGTTTTTCTATGCCTGGGGAGAGCCGAAATACGTTTTTTTGATGCTGATTTCCATTTTGGTGAACTATGTGATGGGGATTGTCATCGATCAAACGCCTCCTTCCGCGAAAAAGAAGCGGTTGTTGATACTGACGCTGATCGTCAATATTGCGATTTTGGGCTATTACAAATACGCGGGTTTCTTTATCGGCATATGGGAAGACCTGTTTCATGTCGACATTGAATTCGAGGAAGTTCCGCTTCCAATCGGGATTTCCTTCTATACCTTCCAAGCCATGAGCTATATCATCGACGTGTACAGGCAGGAAGTGAAGGCGCAGCGGAGCCTCACCGATTTGTCCCTGTTTATTTCCCTGTTCCCCCAGCTCGTTGCAGGGCCGATTGTGCGTTATCAGACGATTGCCGAGCAAATCAAGCGACGGATCATTAAAAATGAAGATTTAATGATCGGGACGCGCAGATTTATTCAAGGGTTGGCGAAAAAAGTGCTGATCGCCAATCCAATGGGGGCTGTGGCGGATTATTGTTTTGCCCTTTCCGGCGACAACTTGGCGACGGGGACGGCTTGGCTGGGCATCCTGGCTTATACGCTGCAAATCTACTTTGATTTCTCCGGATACAGCGACATGGCGATCGGACTGGCGCGCATTTTCGGATTCAAGTTTTTGGAAAACTTCAATTATCCGTACATCAGCCAATCCATTACGGAGTTTTGGCGTCGTTGGCACATTTCGTTAAGCCAATGGTTCAGGGATTATGTGTATTTCCCGTTAGGCGGAAGCCGCGTCGATGCCCAATGGAAAGTCTACCGGAATTTGTTGGTCGTGTGGACTTTGACCGGATTTTGGCATGGTGCCAGCTGGACGTTCATGGCATGGGGGTTCTACTACGGCGTGTTGATCTGTTTGGAAAAATGGGTGGTCTTGAAATGGCTCGATAACATCCCCCGAGTGTTGCGCCATGTGTATGTGCTGTTGATTGTCATGATCGGCTGGGTCTTTTTCCGGGCGGATGATTTTGCTTATTCCTTTAATTACATCAAAACCATGTTCTTCTTGAAAGACGTTCCATTATATGATTATCGAACATTGCTGGTTCTGAATGATTATGGCCTTTATTATGTGGCGGGCATCCTCTTCTCAATCCCGGTTTATCAATGGTATGCAAAATGGAGTGAACAAAAAGCGCAAGAAAACAACGGCTTTTATGTGTCGCTCCGGATTGTCCAAACCGCTTACTATTTATTGATTGTGTTCATCGTGACGATGTTTTTGGTGAATTCAACGCATAATCCGTTTATTTATTTCAGATTCTAGGTGATATGATGAAAAAATTCGAATTGCTGTTGCCGATAAGTTTCTTCATCTTCATATTTGGCATGCTCATAGTACACGTATGGATGCCGGACCGGGCAGTTTCCCAAATGGAGAACCGCAATTTGACAGTGCTGAATAAACGGCCCGGATTGGAACAAATATTTTCTGGGGAATATTCGAAGCATCTTGAGGACTATTTCACCGACCAGTTTCCAAAGCGGGACGGCTGGATCAGAGAATACGTGCTGTTGCAAAGACATATGGGGAAATTGTATTTGAACGATAAATATTATCTTGCCGGAGATGGCTGGATTGCTGTATCGCCGGTGGTGGAAGTGGAGGAAGAAGCTGTCGAGAAGTTCGTTGATGAATTGTCCGGGCTTTCCCACGATTTGGCACAAGCCGGCATCCCCTTCACGTATTATTCATTCCCAGCCAAAGCCACATATATTTTGAAAGCTCCCGAGTTCATGCCAAAAGATGTGGGGCAGGAACAAAACCGGAAAGTTCATGAGCTGTTGAAGGAACGAAATGTAGATGAAGTTCGTCTAATGGATTATATGGATCCATCCATTCCTGTGGAAGAAATGTATTATAAAACGGACCACCATTGGACGATGAGAGGGGCGTATGCGGCATATGAAGCGTTGATTGGCACGTTGAGCGAGCGGATGGACGAATCTTTGTCCCCGTTCCCTTATGATGAGCGGAATACCGTATGTTTGAAAAATGAATTTTTAGGTTCTTGGAACAAAATCTTGGCGATGACGGTGGAAAATGATGATCATGTTTGTTACAATGAACCAATTGATTTTTCAGAGATATTGACCATTTATGAAAGAACGGCCACGAGGGAATATCAGGCGGATGTGGACAAGCTTTATGGAATCGCCAAAACTTATGAGGAATCAAGACCGGTCGAATACAGCGAGGGATACAGCCGCGATTTGATCGAATTGAATATCTATAATCAAAAGCCCCAAGTGGACAAGCATTTGGTGGTGATTAAGGATTCCTATTTCAACCCGATCCAACTGCTGGTGGCATCCCATTTCCGCCGGTTGACCATCATTGATTTACGCTATTTCGATAAACCTTTGATCGACTATTTGAAGGAAATTCATCCGGATTATGTCCTATTGGCCTATAATGACCGGAACCTGAATGTTTATCTAAAAAATGAATAAATTGTCCGGCGGTACGTTTTCATAATCCGGGATCCTTGGCCCATACTGAAACTATCGCCGGAATGGGATGAAATGTTTCTCCAATTCCGAATTCTGACCGGGGAATTGCGTTGCGGTTTCAAATCATGTAAAATGCATGAATGTGAATGAGGTTAGTGAGTAGGTGATTTGATTTTGGCGCTTTCTCCGCGCCAAATCCAATATGGAATCTATTGATTTTTTAATAGAAATGTTTTATTTCATGGCGCTATCTTGTGCTATAATTACCTTTGATTTGCTGAAATAATAAAATACATAATGAAGAGAGGGAAAGGAAGAGCATCTGCAGGGAAATCGATGTTCGGGAAGTTATATGAAAGATAGGATAAAAGCGACGATTAACAATATAAATAAAATAGATACGTTCTCGCCATATTTCTTTTTGCCGTTTATTTTGATGGCTTACTTCGTCGTCAGTTTGTTTGATTTTTGGCGGTTCGATTTATTCAATGTGAGAAAATCGATTTGGCCGGCCGTGATTTTGTCGGTGGTTTGCTATTACATCGGCGTTTATGTGGTGGATCGCAAAAAATGGACATTGCCGACGTTCGGGTTGTCCAAGTTGAGCAAATATATCGTCCATTTTGTGGTGCTGTTGACGGCCATCGGATTGGTGGCGTATGTGATGATGATCGCCCAAGGGATGATCGGGCTTGAAGACGAGTCCGTGCGCCGGAATTTGGACCCGAAATTGAATTTCTTCAGCCACTTGTTGTGGTACGGGGTATTGCTGCTTCTTTCTTATAAAATGATCAAAGAAGAAACGATGACGTGGAAAAAGGCGATTGTGTACGCCATTTTATTTGCTGTGGTCATGTTCCTGTTTTTATTGATGGGATATCGGACACCATTGGCATTGATGTTGTTTACAGGCATTATTGTATTCCATTATGTGGTGAAACGCGTCAAACTGACTTGGTTCTTGACATTCCTCGCCGTTGTGGCCATTTCCTTTGCATTATTCGGGTTTGTGCGCGTGTTGATGGAAGATACGTCCAAGGAATTCAACATGCGGGATCAACCGGATCGTGAGCATTTGGAAGAAGAAGATCTGGAGAAATTATTGACAGCTGAACAGCGCGTCAATGCGACGCCAAAATGGATCTTGGCATTGAACGGCGAAATGGTCACTGGCCATATCGTGTTGAGTAAAATCATTGAGTATACTGAAAAAGAAGGCTATCTCAAAGGAGAAATCCATAAAGGCATCTTCAGTACCGTCTTGCCGGGAGAACAAATTTCTCCGCGCATGAAAGTGACAGAAGTGGTGAACTCATTAAGCGTGGAAGAAGGAAAATACATCACCCGCCCAGGCAGAACGACAACGCCGACGTTTATCGGCCAATTGTTCCTGGATGGGGGATATGTGCTCGTGGCCATTGGCTTCCTGCTCTATGGAGCCATCGTATCCTTGCTTTATAATAAAATGAAACAAGCCGGAGTGAAAAGTTTCCATACAATCGCATACGCGTTTGTCATCACGTTGTTTACCGTTTCGATTCATACCGGATTGTTGGATTTGATCTTCATCCTGATGCTGGGATTTGTGATTCTTGCTTCTGCAATCAGTAAGACGGAGAAAGCGGAAGTGGGAATTGGCGCGGAGGCTTCTCTTGGAAGCACAAGAAGTTTATATGGGAAATGATGAAGTTTGAAATTGAGGCACCTTTCGAATGAAGCGATTCATTCGGGGGTGTTTTTTGTTTGGGAAAAATTTAAGGGGCGCTTTTTTACATGGTATATGCGAGCGAGGGACGGTATCTAAGCGAGATTGGGGATTATGTGAGCAAGCACGGGTGGTATCCGAGCAAGAGGGGATGCCATCCGAGCAAGAGAAGAAGTTATCCGAGCAAGAGGGGATGCCATCCGAGCAAGAGAAGGAGCTATCCAAGCAAGATAAGAAGTTATCCGAGCAAGAGAAGAAGTTATCCGAGCAAGAGAAGTTGCCATCCGTGCAAGAAGAGGAGTTATCCGAGCAAGCAGTGGTCGTATCCGAGCAAGAGGGGATGCCATCCGAGCAAGAGAAGGAGTTATCCGAGCAAGAGGGGATGCCATCCGAGCAAGAGAAGGAGCTATCCGAGCAAGCAGTGGTCGTATCCGAGCAAGAGGGGATGCCATCCGAACATGCGAAGAAGCCCATCCACCCAAAAGAGTTCCCCATCCGCACGAAAAAAGAATGTATCCACACCAAAGAACTCCCCATCCGCACGAAAAAAGAATGTATCCACACCAAAGAGCCCCCCATCCGCACGAAAAAAGAATGTATCCACACCAAAGAACTCCCCATCCGCACGAAAAAAGAATGTATCCACACCAAAGAACTCCCCATCCGCACGAAAAAAGAATTCATCCACACCAAAGAACTCCCCATCCGCACGAAAAAAGAATTCATCCACACCAAAGAACTCCCCATCCGCACGAAAAAAGAATGTATCCACACCAAAGAACTCCCCATCCGCACGAAATAAGAATGTATCCACACCAAAGAACTCCCCATCCGCACGAAAAAAGAATTCATCCACACCAAAGAACTCCCCATCCGCACGAAATAAGAATGTATCCACCACCAAAAAAACCCCCAACCACACAAAAGAAGAATTCCTCCACCCCGAATCCCCCGCATAGCAAAAGCGAATCCCCCGCATAGCAAAAGCGAATCCCCCGCATAGCAAAAGCGAATCCCCCGCACACCAAAAGCGAATCCCCGGCACACCAAAAGCGAATCCCCCGCACACCAAAAGCGAATCCCCGCATACCAAAAGCGAATCCCCCCCCTCACTCAACCAAATCCCCATAACCCCCCTCAAAACAAAAAAAAGCACCTGGCTCTTGCCAGGCGCTTACATCAATCATTATTTCACAGTATCCAAAATATTGACGTACTGTGCACTTACGTAGGCCACTTTATGGTTGCGGCTGTCCGGGATGATTTCGTACCATCCGCTTGAAACAAGGTTGGTGCTTGAAATCAACACTGGGAGCATTGAACGGTTATATCGGTAAATAGCAGGGAAACTTTTGGATGCGCCCGTCCGGACATTCAATCCCGTCGTATTTGTTAATCCGACTTTATAACCTTTATTCGCATCTTTGGCGCCCAAGTATTTATCCGCACGGTAGTAATGTCCTGCCGCTTTTGCGCCCCAATACGGATCGGATGCGTATTTCACGTTGAATCCGATGCGTTTTGTTCCAAATACAGCACCGTGGGCAAAGGAAGCATTGGCCGGAATATAGTTTTTCCACCAGAATTGATCCATCAATTCACGGATGCTTGCTTCCGGGGATGCGAATTCTTTTTTCAATGGATTTGTGTCATAGACGTACAAACCAAACAAGTTGTTGTAATTTTGCGCATAATCGCTCATTCCAAAATCGCTTTCATGGAAGGCGAGCGCCAAAATCATCATGGCGTTGACGCCGTATTCTTCTTCAAAGGCTTTCAACTTTTTCCCTAAACCGATTAATTTACTTTTCTTCGAAGCGTTCGTATAGCGTCCGCCTTGTTTTTCCCGCTCTTTTAATGCGTAGTCGATATATCTGTCCAATTCATCAGCTGTATATTGGGTTTTCGTATGAACAGGAAGGAACTGATAATAGTTGTAATATGTAAATTTTTCCGCACCTGTATAGAACGTGATGCCATCCCAGCTGTAATACTTGACGCCGGCTCTCATTTGGCTTGGCGCTTTGCCGAACGTATAACTTGCCGTTTCTTTGCCGGTTTGCGGATCCACCAAGACATGCACGATTTCTCCGCCCACATTTTTATAATAGTTGCGGCCTTTTGACAAGGTGTAAGGGTACAACGTCAATGTGTTTGCATCCACATAGCCCACTTGGCCGGCCAAATCCACTTTCACTTTATTTCCTTCCGAACCAAGATATTGCATTTGTGATCCGGTCGCCACGCTCACTTGATCCCCGATTGTTTGGGAGTTCAACACGCTGTAAGCTTTCGCCACTGCGAAACCGGCACCTGGATACATATAAACGATGTTGCCGTTTTTCGTAATGACTTGGTTGCTATTTTGAACGCTCGGCTTGATGGCATTAAAATCATAGGATTTTGTGTTGGTTGCCGCCAGCGTTCCATTTTGGATCACGCTTAATTCATATGGGCCGAAATTGATCGCCTCTTGGTTTCTAGCCACTTCCATCATTCGGATGATGAACGTTGCGGCTTGGGAGACAGGCGTATTCTTCAATGGATAAAAATACACGCCATCCGGCATGGTGGACCCTTGGATAATCCCTTTTTCCGCCCCGGTTGCGACAGCGGAATAATAATCCTTGTAGATTTGATTTTTGTCTTTAAACGTCAAATCTTTCGCTGTGCTTGTAGGAATCTTCAAATATTTCATCGCACGCTCAATCATGACCGCCATATGTTGGCGTGTAATCGGATCATTCGGTTTGAATGTGCCGTTTTCATATCCCGTCACGATTCCGGCTGATGCGGCTTTTTGAATATCCTGATAATATTTGTTGCTTGAGGGCACGTCGCTGAAAGAGATCGGATCCTTTCCATTCGGCAATCCGATGACTCTTGAAATGAATGCCGCGAATTGAGCCCGTGTCACCGTCGCATTCGGGTTGTATTTCCCATTCTCGTCCGGCGTCAAAGCCCCTTTCGAAATCAGATAGCGCAGCGAACGTTCATGATAGTTGCCAGTCACATCATCCGCCGCTTCCACCTGGTTGATCGAAACGAGAGAGAAAACCAGCAATATGCTAAAAACTATTCCTACTAATTTTTTCATCTTCCTCCTCCTCTCTATTTCCAATACTATCAAAATATTACTAAGTTATTAAGGGGTGAATTGATATAAATGAAATAGAAATATTATGAAAATAGCAGGGCAGAAAGTAGTGTTTTTGAATTCTCTTATTTTATCTTCCTCTTTTATAGTTTAATATGGTTTAATGGAAAAAGATGAAAAGGGAGGAAGGTGAGTGCTCTTTTTTTGAGCGAGAGAATGAAAAAAGTATTATCAATTGTTTTCGCATTGTTGCTATTGATCGGGGCTGTAGCACCAGTACAAGCGGCCCAAACGGTCAATGAGCAATATCCGGTTTCTTCCGGAGTGATGTATAGCCAATATACATACAAAGACAGCTATACGAATGTGATCAATCATCTATCAATCAATTTGAATGATTCATATACGAAAGTCGATGTTGGATTGCCAAGCGCCTATAATAAACGGGAAACGGTGCTGGCCATCGCAAACCGCGATTCCAGGGACGGAAATCGGGTGGTCGGTGCGATCAACGCGGCATTTTTCAATATGAGCACGGGCGTTCCCGCATTTTTGATTGCGAAAAATAACCGCATCATCAACGGCGGTCTTGTATCGGAAGGCGCGGACCAATACATGAACGTTCCGACGGCATTCGGCATCGGTAAAAATGGACAAGGCATCATCGATTATTTTGATATGAAAATTACGATGTCGACGAACGGCAGCACTTATAATCTTTCAGGAATGGACCGTGTCCGCAACGCCAATGAAGTCGTGGTTTATACACCAAATTATTACCTCGGCTATACGAACAACAATGAATATGGATTCGACGTAATCATCGAAGGCGATCAACCGGTGGGACCCATCTATTTTGGCGATACCATTTCAGGAAGGGTCAAAGAAATTGCCCCTTATGGACAAACGAAACATGCCATTCCGAAAAACGGATTTATTCTGTCTGTTCAGGGAGGCTCACCATACAGCAAAACTTTCTCCAATTTGCAAATCGGACAGCAAATCAGCGTGAATTTTGATATCGATGCCCAATGGAAAGATGCGCAATTTATCCTTGCTTCAGGGCCATTCTTGGTGCGTGACGGCAAACCGTACATCATGATGAGCACTTCTTCCAGCCGCGCAAGAGAAGTGGCTCCAAGAACGGTTGTGGCGTTAAGCAAAGATAAGAAAACGGTCCATTTCATTACGGTGGATGGAAGACAGTCCCACAGCAAAGGAATGAATATGACGCAACTGGCCAATTATTTGGTCTCTTTGGGCGTGGATACAGCCATCAACCTGGATGGCGGCGGCTCCACAACGATGGGGATTCGGAAATATGGAAGCAATGATGTTGTTCTGATCAATAAACCATCGGACGGTTCTCCGCGTGCGGTCCATGCCATTTTGGAAGCGATCAGCACCGCACCATTGGGAGAAGCGAAAACACTCAAATACTCCCGCACGAACGTAGGTACAATGCTTGTCGGAACAAGTTCGACGGTCAACGTACAATATGTATTGGATGAATATTATAATCCGCTTCCGCTTGCTTCCGATTCTATCAGTCTTGCATCCCAAAACAAAACTTTGCAGGTGAACGGCACGACATTTACAACAACGAAAGCGGGAGAAGAACGGATTTATATCATGTATAAAGGAAAAGTCCTCCAATCCTTCCCTGTGACCATCGTGGATGCCCCAAGCTCCATGACGATCCAAGGGGCCAAGGAAGTCACAGTGGATGAAACGCAAAACTACACGGTGGATGCAAAAGATGCGGAAGGAAAAACACTCGTCTATAACGCCAATCAAGTGAAATGGTCTGTGGAAGGAAACATCGGCACAATCACTTCTTCCGGCCAATTTAAGGCGACAAATCCGGGCAGCGGAAAAATTGTTGCGACATTGGGGTCAAAATCGGTTTCCATGGCTGTGCAAGTGAAGGACAAATCCATCTTCAAAGATGTGCCTTCAAATTACCGATACTACAACGAAATCGAATACAGCGCCAAAAATAATATCATCACAGGTTACAGCGATGGCACATTCAAACCGAAAGAAAACATTTCCCGAGAGCATGCGGCGGTCATTTTGGCAAGAGTGCTCAATTTGGATACAAACAATGTCAAAGATCCAAACTTCAAAGACGTTCCAAAAACGCATGTTTACTATAAACAAATTGCCGCGGTGGCAAACGCCGGCATCATGAGCGGGAAAAACGGCACATTTGATCCGAAAGGGAAATTGACCCGCGCCCAAATGGCCAAAATCATTTCCGAAGCCTTTGAATTGGATCATACGAAAGTGCAAACAGCCAGCTTGAATAACCAAAAAATCAGTTTTGCCGATGTTCCGTCCCAACACTGGGCCGTTTCCTACATTCAAGCATTGGCATATCATAACGTAACAACCGGATACCAGGACGGCACATTCAAACCGGATGAAAACATCCGCCGGGAACATTTCGTTCTGTTTGTTTACCGCGCGATTCATCTGTAACATCCTATGCTCTCCTCTGCTTTTAGCGGAGGAGAGTTTTTTATTTGCAAGAAAATGCGTTGGAAGGGCAACATTGGCATTATTAAAACGGACTGACAATGCTGCCAACCGAACATGGGTGTACAAACTTCCGATTCAAGCCTATAATGGAGCCTTGAATGAAACTAAGGGAGAAGAATAATGAAGAAAATTTTATCGACCATCTTATCAATGATACTCATCCTATCTTTTGCGGTTCCGTCCTATGCGCAAACATTCCGGGATGTTCCAAAAACCCACTACAATTATTCGGACATCGAATATTTGGTGGACAAGGGGGCCATTGATCCAGCGGCAACATTTGCCCCTGCCGATACGGCGACCCGTATGGATGTCATCGTCATGCTGGCGAAGGCGTTAAAATTGGATAATACGCCTAAGGCAACCGGCTTCAAAGATGTGCCGAAAAGCCATAAATACAGCGGCTATATTTATGAGGCAACGAAAGCCGGAATCATCAACGGGTATCCGGACGGCACATTCAAACCGGACCAAAAAGTGACCCGTGGCCATATGGCAGCCTTCATCGCCCGGGCTTACAAATTGCCGAACGGGACGCAAACTTTCAAAGATGTGCCAAAAGGGCATACGGCTTATGAAGCGGTCAAACAATTGGCCAAAGCGGGCATTACGACAGGATACACCGACGGCACATTCAAACCGCAAAACAACTTGACGAAAGCCCATTTGGCGACGTTTGTAGCCCGGGCTGTCCGTTACAAAGAAACCGGTTCAACCGTATTAAAAAATATGAAAGTCCATTTCCTTGATGTTGGACAAGGGGATTCCATCCTGATTCAAACGCCAAATGGCAAAACCATATTGGTGGATGGCGGTCCAAAATCGGCAGGGGATGAAGTGGTCGCGTATTTGAAATCATTGAAAATCAATACGCTTGACTATGTCGTTGCGACCCATCCGGATGCCGATCATATCGGCGGCTTGCTCGACGTATTGGCCGCATTCCAAGTGGAACACTTTATCGACAGCGGGAAAGTGAGCGCAACAGACACGTATATTGCACTATTGAACGCCGTCAAAAATGAAGGATCCGATTACCGTCAATCGGTCATGGGCGAGTCTTTAACCATTGATCCATCATTAAAAATCCAGGTGCTCAATGTGAATGCCTATGCGGAAGAGACGAATGAGGCAAGCATCGTATTAAAAGTGTCTTATCAGGATATGGATGCGCTGTTGACAGGGGATGCGGACACAGCCATCGAATCGCAAATGATGGCGAAATACAATGTGGAATCGGAAATTTTGAAAGCGGGGCATCACGGCTCAAGCACAAGTTCAAGTTTGGCGTTTTTGCGCGCGGTGAAGCCTGAAACGGTCATCCTCAGCTACGGCGAAGGAAATTCATACGGCCATCCGAACAGCGGCGTGTTGAGCAATATAAAAACGGTCGGCGCCAAAGCATACAGCACGGCGGCAAGCGGCAATATTGTCATCACATCGGACGGCTATTTGTATACGTTGAATGCGAAACCGTTTGAAAACACCTCCCAAACAACACAGAACAATAATCAATCCACTGTCGTGCCGGGAGCACCGTCAAGTTTTGCCAATTGTACAGAGATGCGGAAGTATTATCCGAACGGGGTTCAATCCGGCCATCCCGCCTACCAGTCTAAAATGGACCGGGACAACGATGGATGGGCATGTGAAAAATAGTTTGAAAAAACCAGGTCAAAAATGGCCTGGTTTTATTATTTGATGGTATTAGGCTTGTGGCAATTTTTATGTTATTCTATACAACGGAATGCTATAATTGTTCATTATAACAACAAAAGGATGTAGGTTCATGAAAATCGGAATCGTAGGCAATTACGGTAATGATAATAACGGGGATGAATCGATTTTGCTCAGCATCATCATGCAGCTGGAGCAGGTGTTCAACGTTTCCCGTGACGACATTATTGTATTCAGCAACAACACGCAGCAAACGAGCGAACAATATGGAGTCAAAAGCTATCCATTATACTATAAAAGCAAAAATTTATATAAAACTTTTTACACTACATACCAATCCAATAAAAAATATGTTTCGAAATGCGATCTGCTCATCATTGGCGGCGGCGGCATATTGATGGATTTTTACCGCCGGGAAGCCCACCTTTACAGCACCTATGCGTTGATGGCCAAAAACGCGAAAGTGCCGTACATCGTGTATGGATGCGGTGCGGGCCCGCTTGATACCATCTCAGGCCGTCTGATGATCCGATTCATGTGCAAACATGCTTCCAATATTTCGGTGAGGGATCCCGAATCGAAAACGTTATTGGAAAAAATCGGCGTTAAAAAAGAAATCAAAGTCATCGGCGATCCGGCCTTCACTTTATACCATCCGAAAGCCGGTTACCGGGAGGAGCCGATGGAAGTGGCGGTTTCCTGTGTGCCCATGTATAACGCGAACTACTGGCCATATGGCGACGTCGATAAGTATGAGAATTACGTGTCAGGGATGGCGAAAAATTTGGACCACTTGATTGAAAAGGAAAATGTCAACATCACCTTTTTCGCCACCAAATATCCTCAAGATGTGTATGTGACGAAAGATATCCAGAAGAAAATGAAGCATCAAGCGAGGACAACCATCATTGATGAAAACTTGAAGCCGCAAAAATTATTGGAGCTGGTGAGCAAGTATGATGCGGTGATTGGCACACGGTTGCATTCATTGATTATTGCGACCTGTTCCGCAACACCGGTGATCGGCATTTCCTATCATCCGAAAGTGACCAATTTTATGAGATTGACCGGCATCGAAAACCGCTGTCTTGCCCTTGAAGAGATCGAAACGGATGACATGATTTTATATCGCGCCTTTCATGAACTCCACAAGAATTGGAAAGAGGTTGTGGATGAAACGAAAACCATCGCCCGAAAAGCATATGAAGAAGCGAGCAAAGGCAAAGAATTGATGATGAAGGCAGTGAAGGACAAATGAAAAAAGTGTTTGTAATCAGCAATATGTATCCTTCAAATGAACATCCGTCATTTGGCATTTTCGTCAAAAATCAGGTGGAAGCGCTGAAAAATGAAAACATGGACGTCATTGTCGCCGCAAACCAAGATCCGAGAACGGGCAAGAAAAACACCTTATTGAAATACGGCAAATGGGCGAAAGAGGTTCTTGGGAAAGCGTTGAAATATAAAAAGGACATTTCCGTTACCCATGCCCACTATGTATTCCCGTCCGGCGTCTTTTCATTGATGATGAAAAAGTTGTTCAATATCCCGTATGTCGTCACTGCCCATGGCGGCGATATTGAGCGGATGGCGAAGAAAAGCGCCATCATCCGCAATTGGACGGAGAATATTTTGCGGGAAAGCAGCCATGTCATTGCCGTGGGACCGGTGCTTGCCGAGCAAATTGAAAAGGAATATGGCATTCCGCGGGAGAAAATCCTCGTTTGCAGCATGGGTGTAAACCGCAAACAATTCAAGCCCGGCAACAAGGAATCGGCGAGAAAACAATTGCAGCTGGATGAAGATGCCTTTATCTACTTGTTTGTTGGCAATGTCATCAGACAAAAAGGCGTGGAAGAGCTGCTCATCGCTTTCCAGCAAGTGAAAAAGGCGTCGGATCGAAAAATCAAGCTTGTCATTATCGGTTCTCAGCGGGATACGAATTTCGTCAACAGTCTAAAACCATTAGTGGATGAAGATGTGCTGATGGTCGGGCCAATGAAGCAGCAGGAGCTTGCGACTTGGTATCAGGCAAGCGATGTGTTTGTGTTGCCTTCCCATTTGGAAGGGTTTGGACTGGTTGCCCTGGAAGCCGTCGCAACGGGAATTCCTGTCATTGCATCGGATGTCGGTGGACTGACGTATTTGCTTGGGGACGGAGCCGGCCGTCTGGTGGAACCGGAAAATCCGAATGCCTTGGCGGATGAAATGTTGAAAGCTCTGACGACTCCAAAAGAACAATATGTGAATCAGAAAGCATGCGAAAGGATTTTGCATATCCATGATGCGGATGAGATCACGAAACGGGTCATCAGGCTGTATGAATCTGCGGTTAACGGAGGTTCGGGCCTATGAATAAATTTTTAAAAATCGTCGGAGCAGTAGCCATCATCAATATCGCAGCCCGGATTTTCGGATTTTTGAGGGAAATGGTCATCGGTTACCAATACGGATTTTCCTTCGCAGCCGACAGCATTTTTACGGCGTACATGGTGCCGAACTTCTTGTATTTGGTCGTTGGCGGCGCCTTTACAACGGCGGTCATTTCGTTGTATACACGAAAAACAACCGACCAGGCGGAATTTGTCAAGCAGTCCTTCACGATTGTGTTGACATCCGGAATCGTCATGACGGCGGTCGTGCTTCTGTTCACCGATCCACTTATCAAGGAGTTATACGAAAACAACAAAGAAATTACACCGGAAGCCATTGAGTTGACGAAGCATTTGTTTTACTGGATGATGCCTTCATCAATTTTCTTGATTCTTGCTTCGTATTACAGCGGTTTATTGAATGTTCATAATAAATTTCATTTATCCAGCTTTTCCATCTTGATCTATAATGTCGCCTTTTTGGTCATCGCGGTCGGCCTATCTTTCTTCATCGGGCCAATCGCTTACGGGGTCAGTGCGATGGTCAGTGCGGTGATCATGATTTATTTCCTGATTGCCGGCTATCGCAAGCTGAAATCCCATCCGATCGGCATCTCCTTTAAGCGGGATATGACGACAAGGGATTTGTGGATCATGGTGGTGCCCATTATGATCGGCGGCGGAACGATCCAAATTTATGCGATGCTGCAACGTTTCTTTGCCCAGCTTCTGGGATTTGGGGAAAGCGCCATTTCCGTTGTCAACTATGCGTCGAGATTGACGCAATTCCCGCAAACCATTTTGATTACAGCGGTGACGACGGTCATCTATCCCATTTTAAGCCGGAAAGAAGCCGAAGATGATCATGAATCCATTCGGCACTTATACAGCAAAGGATTGCGTTATTTGGTCTTATTGATGGTTCCTGTATCCATCTTCGCCTATTTCTACGCGGAAAATATCATCCAAGTCATCTTTGAATACGGAAACTTTACTAAAGAAGGAACGAAATTGACGACGCCGGTGATGCAAATTTTCGTATTGTCCATGTTCTTCCTGGCGGCCAATACGTATATCACGCGATTCTATTATGCAAAAGGGGATTCCCTTGCACCGGTCATCTTCAGCATCATCAACGTGTTCATCGTCAACATTGCGGTGATGTATTGGATGGCGGACTCGACAGGCGTCGCTTCCATCGCTTGGGGTACGCTGATCAGCTCGATTGTGAACACGCTGTTATTGATCGTTTATGCGCGCTTCAAATACGATTTGAAAGTCGGCGGGGGACAGCCGTCCAAAGAGTCCATCAAACTGCTCATTCCACTTATTTTAATCGGGTGCATTACATATTTTTCAAGCAAATACCTGGTGTTTGATTATAAGTGGATCACCTTCCTTGTCGGATTAGTCATTTTCGGCGTGAGTACAATCGGATTGTTGAAGCTGTTCGGCATCCAAGAGGTGGAAGAATACTGGAATAAAATCAGGGGCAAATTGAAAGGGAATAAATAAAAGATATAGCGGTATGAGGTTGGGACAAACCCTTCCTCTATTAAAGGAGAATTTGAGCTTTCTTTCAAATTCTCCTTTTTTCTTGAACCCGGTTTTCGCAGCCTCAATTTTTTATTGGAATATTCGTTCAAACCCAAGCATAATAATAAGTATTATAATATTTTATCAAAAAAAATGTATTTACATCAAAAAAATACTATGACCTTTGTGAGCAAAATAATTGGAATGATGTTGTGAAGCATGATATTTTAGTATAGAATAGAGAATACCGGTTTGATGAACACTAAAAATTGGAAGAAAATATCATGTCTTTACAATTTGTGTCAATCGATATACTTATAGTAATAAAACTTTTAACCTAAAATGTTTTTTGTTTATTTATACTATTTACACTGTGTTTATAGTCAATTGACACTATTTTACCTACTTTTATGTTTGAATTTTGTAAAATTATGATAATATTATTTAGCGTAAACAGAATTTACTATATAATGAAAATGCTGTGAAGAATATGGATGGGGGTAAGTACATTGCCTAGAGGTAGAAGAGTAAATTCGAGTGGTGAAAGAAGTAAAAAACTACTTCTAGAAAAGGCTACAGAATTATTTTCGAAAAATGGATATCATAAAACAAAAATTAGTGATATTGTGAAGTCTGCTAATTTGACACAGCCAACGTTTTATCTTTATTTTGAAAATAAAGAGTCATTATATAATGATTTAATCTCACAGTTTAAAAATAACTTCCTAGAAACAATCAACCGCATTCAATCGGAGGCTGATGAGGGAAATATCGTTGAAAATATACATAGAAATTTGACGATTCTGTTCCGTTTCTTTGAAAGTAACCCGCATTTAACCAAAATCGGTTACTATCAAACAGAAGAAGCAGACAAATTAAAAGAAAGATTTTCCGATCTGATCGAAGAAGTGTTGAAAGATCGGGCAGAATTTGCCGATTATGATATCCGTATTGTTGCTCACAGCTTGGTTGGCGCCATCGAGCGTCTCACATTGACTTTGCTGTTTACAAAAGAAAGAGAACCGGAACAACTGGCTTCTGAAATCATCAACATGTATTTTGCGAGAAACTTCGTAAAATAGTGGTGAAATTTTTTGGAAGCGATCGTATAGAATGACTTCCCAATCCTTAAAAGTTCGAATACCGTGCTTTTTAAGGATTTTTTTTTAACGATAAAAAGAGCCATATTCATTCAAGAATGAACATGGCTCGGTCAGGTGCCGGAAATTAATTGTTTCTTACAGTCACGCGCAAATAGGCCCCTTCTTTTAATGGATTGTTCTGTTTGTCTTTCAATGTTGGATGGACAAGAAGCATATACTCGCTACCTGCTGATAATGGCTGATTAGGCGTCACAATCAATTGATTGCCTTTTGTTGATAGAGAAACATCCACTTTATTTCCGCCCAATTCCACCAGCTCGACATCATTTCCATTGACTGGGCCCAATTGGCGGTTCAACGTGATTGTAAATGTTTTTGTTGTCGGCACATTCGTCAAAGCTTTCATCTCTTTATAGTTTGCGAGTTTTTCGGCAATGGCATCATAATGCGCCTGATAAAGCGGATCGGATTTCGTAATGATATCCGGTGTGATTCCGGTATTGCGGATCACGGTTCCATTCGGGCCGAAAAATTCGCCGATGGTCAGTTTTAATACACCATTGTCGGATAGTTCATAAAAGGCTTGCATCGTGCCTTTTCCGTATGTTTTTTCCCCGTAAATCACCGCCGCTTGATAATCTTTCAACGAGGCGACGGTCATTTCGGAAGCGCTGGCACTATAACGGTTTACAAGCACTTTCGTATGATTGTCAAAAATTCGTTGCGGCCCAACCAGTTTCACCAGCAAAGAGCCGTCGGAAGCCAGCTGGTATTTATTTCTTTCCCGGTCGTAATATAAATAATATTGGGTATTCACTTTGCTGTATTTCACTTTATAGGCATATGCCGTATTTTGGAATAAACCGATCAGATCTTCCGCCGCATCCACATATCCGCCGCCATTGTTTTGCAAATCGAGGATGAAGGAAGTGGCTCCTTGTTTTTTCAATTTGTCATACTCTTTTTTCACAAGCTCGGCAGCGTTTTCTGAGAAGGATTGGAGCTGGATGTAGCCGACATTTCCGTAAAGAAGCCGGCTTGCTGTATTCGGGATGGAGAAAGGTTTTCTTGTCAAAGTTTTCGTCACCGTTGAACCATCGGCTTTCAAAACTTGAACGGTCACTTTTGTATTCTCTTTCCCCAAAAGTAATGCCTGACCTTCCTCAACGGTTTTTCCTTGGAGGGAAACGGAATCCACTTTTGTGATAATATCTCCAGCTTCCAGCCCCTGTTCAAAGGCACTGCCGTCTTCGATCACATACGTAATCAACATGCCTTTTTCATGTTGGAGCATGACCACCCCGATTCCAACTTGTTTCATGTTCACCGTGTTCATAAAACTGTCATATTCTTCCTGTGTAAAGTAGCTGGAATACGGGTCAAGCATATTAATGGCTTCATCAATGGTCGTTGCCTGATCGATGTTCCCTTTGATCTCGCCGTAATATTCACTTTTTACAATCCCTTTTATTTCTTGCAATACATTTGCTGCTTGTACATTCAACGGCAATAATAGAATGAAAAGCAGCATCGGGATGACTGAAAACCATTTTTTCATGTGGTACACCTCTACTTTCTGGATGTCTCTATTATAGCAATTGGAGCTGGATGATATAAACAGTTTCTGAGAGATTGATAGAATAATATTTTAATCGGTGAAGGGAAGGGATGGAGGAAGCATAGATGCCCTTCACATGTGGAAATGGAGTGCAAACTTGCGGCAAAGCATCGGAGAAACATTTTGCCGGCTTGATGGAAGAAATCGGAAGTGTATGTATTATGCCCGACAAAACAAGGTTTTTCCTTTGTTACAACATATGTACATGAAAGACTAAATAAAACGAAAAGGGTAATGTTTTTGAAATATTTTTGTAATGTTTTTGTAACAAAGAAGGCGTCCATGTTTCATTGTTAGGGATGAACGATTCGCCAATCCAAGGCAGGAATCCGCCAAGGGGGAAATTCTGAGCAAAGCGGGAATGGAAAACCGCCGAAGATATTATTATAGAAGTTTCTCAAAAAAAATGGGAGCCGCCCGGAAAGCCGTTGCTCTCCAAACAGCTCCTTTTTTTTAATTTGTCGCGCCTTTTGCAGACTTCGTTATAAGATGGATGATCCAGCCGATGACAAGTCCGACAATGGCTGGAACGAGCCATCCAAGGCTTTGTTCATATAACGGAAAAGAACTTACCAATTTTTCATACCAGCCGATGCTGAATCCGGCCCCTTTAATTCCATCGTATAAGCTTACAAAGGCTGTTGCAATCAAAGCTAACGTGTAAACAATTGGTGCCCGGTTCCAAGCTTTGTCGAACATGACCATAAACATGAGCACGATGGCGATAGGGTAGATGAATAAAAGCACCGGCAAAGTGATTTGAATCAATTTAGCCAACCCGAAGTTTGAAATCAAGAAAGAGAATACGGTAAAAATCACGACCAATAATTTATAGGAAAGTTTCGGGAATAGTTTTGAAAAGAATGTCGCATTTGCGGTAATCAAACCAACTGATGTGGTGATACAAGCCAAGATGATGACCAATGATAAAATGATGCTTCCCGTGTTGCCGTACAATACTTTTGAAGCGGCGGAGATGACGCTGCCGCCTTCATCAAAATAGCCTGTCACCGTCGGACTGGATGCCCCAATCCAAGATAAAGAAATATAAACGAACGCTAGTCCCAAGGCTGCAACAATTCCGGCAAAAATCGTGATGGTCACTTGTTTCGCCCGGTCCATGATCCCTTTTGCCTGGATGGATTGGACAACGACGATACCGAATACAAGGGATGCAAGCACGTCCATTGTCAAGTACCCTTCAACAAACCCTTTTGAAAAAGCTTTCGTAATGTAATCACCTTGGGCTTCTTGAAGTGGCCCCATTGGCGTGATGACGCTTTTTAACGCAAGCAATAAAATAACGATCAATAAAGCGGGCGTCAAGATTTTACCGATACGGTCCACCAATTTAGTTGGATTCAAGGCCAGATATAAACTGATGGCAAAATAGATTAACGAACTGATAAATAAAGGCACCCAACTTTCAGCCTGCGCTTCTGATAAGTATGGCGCAATCCCGATTTCATAGGTCACGGCGCCGGTACGGGGAATCGCAAAAAGCGGCCCGATGGATAAATAGACCACCGCTGTGAAGATGATGCCGAACAACGGATGGATCCGGCCGGCCACTTCTTGAAGGTCCCCTCCATTTTTAGCGACGGTCACGATCCCTGTAAGCGGCAAACCCACACCTGTAATAAGGAATCCGATGATTGCGGGAAGGAGGTGTTCACCTGCTTGTTGTCCCAATAGCGGCGGGAAAATGATATTACCAGCTCCCAAAAACAGAGCGAATAGCATAAACCCTACAGCCAAATTGTTTTTAATAAAACTACCAAGATTATTCATGATGCATTTTCTCCTTCAGTTATTTAAGAATAGAGTAAAATTTCTAAAAATTTAAAATAGTAACTTGACACCAACAATGTCGAATTCTATCACATGTTGTCGAAAAAGACAAACACAATTTTTTAAGATTTTTGGGAACGGTTGGCAAGATATTTAAAATTATAAGCTTTTTGCCGAAATAGAAAATAAGTAGTATGATAGAATCACAAATTTCCTTTTGAAGGAGGGAAAGGGATGTATCCTCGAAAGAAGTCGATGTTGATCGGTGCGGCCATATTGGCGAGCTGCATTTTCTCGCCGAGCGTTTATGCGACGACAGATAACGGTGTGAAAACAACCGTCGCCCATTCTAACATAAAAAGCATGATCATGTCTAATCATATCGCCAATTTGGATCGTTCCGAAACGAGAAAAGAGACGTTATCCAAAGCCCGAATGACCAAATTGAGCGACCAGCAGATTGCGTCTTCCATTACATATAAAGTGGCTGCAGGCGATACGTTAACAAAAATCGCGAAAAAATTTAATGTGTCAGTGGAGGAGATTGTCCGATGGAATCAATTGCCTTCCGCCGATAAGATTTATGTTGGGCAAATATTGAACATTTATGCTTCTTCAACGGGTGTTGCGGCAGGAAATCCCGGCAATAGCGCGGGCAATCAGACGGATACTTCCGCAAATGAGGAAGCGTTGAAGGATAAAGCCATCGAAGCCCAGTTGGCAAAAGAACGGTTGATCGAAACAAATCCTTCCGACAAAGGACAAGCCATCTACAAAAAAGCGATCGAAATCGCCAAAACGTATTTGGGTGTGCCGTATTTATTCGGAGGCAACACACCGGATGGATTTGATTGTTCCGGATTTGTCCGTTACGTGTATGCGAATGCCGGCTTGGATATCTTGAGAAAGAGCAGTGAAGACTACTTCATGCAAGATACGACAAAAGTGAAAAATCCAGTCCCTGGCGATCTCGTTTTCTTTAAACATACATACAAAGCAGGGGTTTCACACATGGGCATTTATCTCGGCGACGGAAAATTTATCCACGCCGGGAATGATGGGGTGGAAATTTCAAATGTTTCCGCTGATTATTGGAAAAAACATTTTGTAGCGTACAAGCGATTCAACGGAATCAAGTGAGAATAGGTTTTTTGCCGTCTGGAAAGGAAAGCGTTCCAGTCGGCTTTTTATTTGAAGGCATGTTTTTCTAAAAAGGGATGTACGAAAGGTGAATTCATCCGCACTGATAGGGAATGCATCCGGACTAAATGGGGGAGTATCCCCACCAAAAGGATGTCCAAACGCACTAAAGGGGATCTTATCCGAACTAAATAGGGGAGTATCCGAACCAAAAGGATGCCCAAACGCACTAAAGGGGATCGCATCCACACCAAAAAGATGCCCATTCGCACTAAAGGGGATCTTATCCGAACAAAATAGGGGAGTATCCGAACCAAAAGGATGTCCAAACGCACTAAAGGGGATCGCATCCGAACAAAAAGGATGCCCAAACGCACCAAAGAGAGGAGTATCCGAACTAAAAGGATGCCCAAACGCACCAAAGAGAGGAGTATCCGAACTAAATAGGGGAGTATCCGAACCAAAAGGATGCCCAAACGCACTAAAGGGGATCGCATCTGAACTAAATAGGGGAGTATCCGAACCAAAAGGATGCCCAAACGCACTAAAGGGGATCGCATCCGAACTAAATAGGAGAGTATCCACACCAAAAGGATGCCCATTCGCACTAAAGGCGACCACAAATGCACTAAATAAGACAGTATCCGCACCAAAGGGGAATGCATCCACACCAAAAGGATGCCCAAACGCACTAAAGGGGAACGCATCCGAACTAAATAGGGGAGTATCCGAACCAAAAGGATGCCCAAACGCACCAAAGGGGAACGCATCCGAACTAAAAGGATGCTCATTCGCACTAAAGGCGACCACAAATGCACTAAATAAGACAGTATCCGCACCAAAACGCCCCCATCCGCACCAAATCGAATCCCGCCCGCACCAATCAAACAATTGGACTCCTCCCGGCAATGCCGTTTCCCGCCAATCACACATCAAAACAAAAAAGAGCGAATCTTTTACATTCGCTCTTTTCAAACAAACTCCTATTGAACATGCCCATACAATCCCTATTACTGCGGCACTACAGCTCTCCAGCGGGATAAATCCGCGCCATCCGCATCCACCAGTTCCGCCGGGAAGATGAATGACCATGGCTTCGTTGTGCGGGGTTGCACCGTCAAAGGCGGTTCAAATTTGAATGTTCCTTTGGCCACCCGCTTACCGTTTACATCAATGATTTCCAATGGCAATTGCTCAAAATTGATGGCCCGGTCGCTTCCGTTCCGGATAAAGAGGGAAACCGTAAGACTCCGGTCATCCCGGAATTTCGCCTGGAAGCCCGTGAAATTCACTTCATTTTGTTTCAATTCAGGCAATTGGCTGACGATTTTTTCAAGATATTCCTGCTGCTCCGCGGACAGTTGGCTTTTCCAGGAATCATCCAAATCCAATGTGTGTTTTTTCAATGTATTCAAATTAAAAGCGAGTTTCCATCCTTCGCCAGGAAGTTCATCCGCCTGGATATGTTCCTTCTCGAACGTAAACACCCAAGGCCGGCAGCTTTCAGGAGGAATGGTCCCCAATTCTTTGAAATCAAACATTTTGGAAGCTATTGGATGATTGTCTTTATCCAATAAAATCAGCCCGACTTCCCCTAATTCAATCTCTTGGGGAAGGGATGAACGGAAGAAGGCGCGCACATACCAATTCCCTGTATTTTTATCCGCATCGATATCGATGGCGGCAAGGGATAATTGGTTTGGACGGAGCGGCGCCAATTGGTTCGCCAGGAAGCTGAACACATATTTCTGTTCTTGCGGCACGATCCAGTTTGGATGCAAGGAAAGTTTCGTTTTGACCAATTTTGTTTCGGTTGATGTTTCCGCATCTTCTATTAAATTGCTTGAGTCGATTGCACTGTTGGATTTCACTTTATCGTTTTTCTTAAAGAAATCAAATAGCCCCATTCTCTGTTTCCTCCTCGTTCCGGCGAATTTTCATAAATGCTGCCAATTCTGATACGATTTGACGGCGAAGTTCTTGGAAGTTTTTGCCGAATAATTTCAATCCTTCCCGTTGATAGATCCGCATCGGGTCTTCGCCTTGATAGCTGCGCAAGCCGATTCCTTCTTTTAAATAGGTCATTTGCGCCAAGTGGTTGATCCACATCCGATCGATGTAGTTCAGCATCACTTGTTGGGAAGTGGCAATGACACTTTCATCGTTTTCGAAGGATTGGATGAATTCCTTCAATTGTAAGTGACTCGGTTCGACTTGGTCAAATATTTGTTTTGTTTTTGTGACGGAGCGGTCCAAGACGATTTTTTCCGGGAAGATGGAATTCAAAGTGTTTTCGATTTCATCCCAATTCCATTCTTCATGGCCAAGCCCTTCGTCCGCATTTTCACGGATGGCAAAGTCGATGGCATCCGCAAGCAGTTTTTGAATGATGTCGATAATGTCTTCCTGATGGAGCACTTTGTTACGCAATGTATACATAATTTTCCGCTGGTCATTGATGACATCATCCAGCTGCAAGTTGTATTGGCGCATGGAGAATTGCGCACCTTCGACGATGCGTTGCGTGCGGTCAATCAATTCCTGCACATCTTTGTTGAGCACCAGCTTTTTCTCGTCCACCGTCATTTTCTTTTTGAATTTTTCCACATCCTCTTTGGCGAAGCGGCGGAACATATCGTCTTCCAATGAAATGATGAAGCGGGTTTCCCCAGGGTCCCCTTGTCGACCGGAGCGGCCACGAAGCTGATTGTCGATTCGGCGGCTTTCATGTTTTTCCGTTCCGATAACGTAAAGTCCTCCAAGTTCATGGACGCCTTCGCCCAATTTGATGTCCGTACCGCGTCCTGCCATGTTGGTGGCAACGGTGATTCTTCCTTTTTGTCCCGCTTGGGAAATCAATTCCACTTCCTGCTCGACGGTCTTCGCATTGAGCAATTGGTAATCCAATCCGTATTTATCCAAATATTTCGCCACTTCTTCCGATTGCAGAATGGAAGTGGTTCCGATCAAAATCGGTTGTCCTTTTTCATGGCGGCGTTTTGCTTCCTGGGCTACGAATTCATATTTGGCATCCCGCGTTTCAAACACCATGTCCGGCTGGTCGATACGGATGACCGGCCGGTTGGTAGGCACTTGGACAACCCGCATGTTGTACACTTCCTGGAATTCTTTTTCCTGGGTTTTGGCCGTACCGGTCATCCCGGAAAGAATCGGATACATGCGGAAGTAGTTCTGGATGGTGATTTGGGCTTGGGCTTTGTTTTCATCTGTAATCGTTACCCCTTCTTTTGCCTCGATGGCCTGGTGCAATCCATCAGACAAGGAACGCCCTTCCAGGATACGCCCGGTGAACATGTCCACCAGCTCGATTTTATCGTCCTTCACGATGTAGTCGACGTCGCGCTCAAACATCACGTGGGCGCGCACCGCCTGGATGACATAGTGGTACAATACTTGGTGATCCAAATCATACAAGTTGTCGACGCCGAACGCTTCTTCCACTTTATCGATGCCTTGATCGGTGAGGGAAGTCGCTTTTGTTTCTTCATCGTATTCGTAGTCTTCATCTTTTTTGAACGTTTTCGCAAGCATGGCGGCGATGCGGTGCAATTCTTCCTGGGAAGGGGTTTTTCCGGCGATGATGAGCGGTGTTTTCGCTTCGTCGATGAGAACGGAGTCCACTTCGTCAATGATGGCAAAATGATATGGGCGTTGCACTTTATCTTCCAATTTATAGGCCATGTTGTCGCGCAAATAGTCGAAGCCGAATTCCGTACCGACACCGTACGTGATATCCGCGTTGTAGGCTTTTTTCTTTTGCTCCAAATCCATCATTGGCAGGTTCAGGCCGACCGTCAATCCCAAAAATTGATGAATTTGTCCAATTAATTCGAAGTCCCGTTTTGCCAGGTAATCGTTGACGGTGATCACGTGTACCCCTTTTCCTTCGAGGGCTCTCACATAGGATGGCAGGGAAGCGACCAATGTTTTCCCTTCGCCGGTTGCCATTTCCGCAATGTTTCCTTCCGTCAAAACAAGACCACCAATTAATTGAACGTCAAAATGGCGCATGTCAAGAACGCGTTTGGAAGCTTCCCTTACGACCGCAAAGGCGTCAGGGATGATGTTTGTTAGCGGTTCGCCCTTCGCCAGGCGTTCTTTGAATTGAACGGTCATATGTTTAAGCTCATCGTCGGACATGGATGAGTATGTATGTTCCAATTGATTGATTTTATCCACTATTTTATAGTAATTTTTTAATTCCCGTTTACTCGTTCTTTCCTTGTTTTTGAAAATAGAGAACATTTTTTTACGCTCCTTCTAAAGGTCTAATATAGACACCCATGTTATTCTATCAAACTTTTGGGGGTATGACTACTTTAATCCCGGGGAAAATAAAGGATGAAAAGGGCTTTTGGAAATTAGTATCTTCGATGCAACGCCATTTGATTCTTCATTTGAAATTTATTGGATTTTTAATTACATTTTATAGTAAAGACTAGGTTTTCTTTTATAATCGTGCTATAATAGCATAGGTTTATATGATGGTACGTATCATTTTTTGAGGAGGATAGACATGGTTTACGTGTCTTTGGTAGTGGCGCTTGTTGCGTCCGTAGTACTGACTCCTATCGTTAGACGATTAGCGTTTCGCATAGGTGCAGTGGACGCACCGAATTATCGGAAAGTGCATCAGAAAATCATGCCACGTTTAGGTGGTTTAGCTATATTTATATCGTTTTTAATGGGACTGGCAATCCTGAGACCTGCCAGCCCTCCCTTTGAAAGTTCATTGATGCCTTTATCCCTTGTGTTGGGGGCAACGGTGATTGTGATTACGGGCATTTTGGATGACAAGTACGAGATCAGCGCGAAGGCGAAAATGTTGGGACAATTCATCGCCGCTTCGATTGTGGTGTTTTTGGGCGGTGTGCAAATCGATTTCATCAACTTGCCTTTCGATAATGGAATTTTGAATTTTGGATTTTTGAGTATTCCATTGACGCTGTTGTGGATTGTCGGAATCACGAATGCGGTAAACTTGATCGACGGTTTGGATGGACTGGCAGCGGGTGTGTCAACGATCGCGTTGATCACGCTTGCAACGATGGCCTTCATCATGGGCAACGGTTTCGTACTTGCCGTTGCTGCAATATTAGCATGTAGTACGATTGGATTTTTATTCTTTAACTTTCATCCTGCAAAAATTTTCATGGGAGATACAGGAGCCCTGTTTTTAGGGTTTATGATTGCGGTACTTTCTTTGTTGGGTTTCAAAAACTTGACGTTGGTATCATTCATCATCCCGGTTATTTTGTTGGGGGTTCCGATTTCAGATACATTCTTTGCCATCGTGCGTCGCGTACGCAATAAGCAAAAATGGTCCGATCCGGATAAATCCCACTTGCACCATTGTTTGATGAAAATGGGCTTCTCCCATCGTCAAACGGTGTTGATTATTTATGGAATTGCCGCAATGTTCGGTGTGGCGGCCATCATCTTCTCCATGGCGAAACTTTGGGGGGCCATTTTATTGATTACCGTGATTTTGGTTGCCCTCGAATTGTTCGTGGAAGTGATCGGGTTGGCGGGCAAAAACTACAGACCGCTGATTAATTTAGTGAAGATGTTCAGCAAGTAATTGGATAGCGTTTTTGAAATGGACGGGTTATATGACCGCTGCTTCGTGGGAAGTGGCGGTTTTTTATTGTGGAAATGTAAGTGAGGGACTCATCCGGCAAGTGGAATCTGCATCGGGGCAAAAGAGAGTTTTTTCTGTGCAAGAGTTGAAGTTATCCGCGCGTGAGGAGTAGTCATTCGCGCAAAGTGGTCGTATCCGGGCAAGAGGAGTGATTATCCGAGCAAGTAGTGGTCGTATCCGGGCAAGAGGAGTGATCGTCCGAGCAAGAGTAGTGCGTATCCGTGCAAGAAGGAGTACCATCCAAGCAAAAAGAGGAATCATTCGAGCAAGAGGGAGAGTCATCCACGCAGGAAGAGGAATCATCCGCACGAAAAGAAGTCTCATCCGCACCAAAGAAGCCACCATCTGCACGAAAAGATGCCTCATCCGAACCAAAGAAGCCGCCATCTGCACAAAAAGATGTCTCATCCGCACTAAAGAAGCCACCATCCGCACGAAAAGAAGTCTCATCCGCACTAAAGAAGCCACCATCTGCACGAAAAGAAGTCTCATCCGCACCAAAGAAGCCGCCATCTGCACGAAAAGAAGTCTCATCTGCACCAAAGAAGCCGCCATCTGCACAAAAAGTTGTCTCATCCGCACCAAAGAAGCCACCATCCGCACTAAAAGAAGTCTCATCCGCACTAAAGAAGCCACCATCTGCACGAAAAGAAGTCTCATCCGCACCAAAGAAGCCGCCATCCGCACGAAAAGAAGTCTCATCCGCACTAAAGAAGCCACCATCCGCACTAAAGAAGCCACCATCTGCACTAAAGAAGCCACCATCCGCACTAAAAGAAGTCTCATCCGCACTAAAGAAGCCACCATCCGCACGAAAAGAAGTCTCATCCGCACTAAAGAAGCCACCATCCGCACTAAAGAAGCCACCATC
>Ga0207869_1000609_pt1 | contig 26097 bp, 27 predicted proteins | sample HigsolmetaAR205D_FD_184837 | JGI IMG/M metagenome (GOLD analysis project Ga0207869, IMG submission 184837) | Ionic liquid and high solid enriched microbial communities from the Joint BioEnergy Institute, USA - AR20-5-D (SPAdes) (version 2) ...
TTTATCATGATTCCTCTCTCCTCCAAGGAGAGAGTTTGCGATGAAAGTGGGGAATTTTCAACCGATTATATTGGGGATTTTAACGTTGATCTTCACAGTATCAAGCGTTTAAACTTTTAAGCTATATTGACCAAAATAAAGCCTTCTCAGAATTATCTGTAGTCGCTTTACAGAAAATCAAATACTGTGCCATTACCATCAGTATTTTGTACATGGCAGGCATGCCGCTTCTCTATCTGATGGCTGAAGCTGACGACGCCCCAGGCATCATCGTCATCGGATTGGTCCTGATATTTGCCTCCATGGTGATCGGCGTTTTTGCTGCGGTTCTCCAAAAGCTGTTGCAGGAGGCTATCGAAATCAAAGCAGAAAATGATTTGACGGTCTGAGGTGAGTAACGTGGCGATTATTATCAATATTGACGTGATGCTGGCCAAGCGGAAAATGAGCGTTACAGAACTATCGGAAAAGATCGGAATTACAATGGCCAATCTTTCCATATTGAAAAACGGAAAGGCAAAAGCAATTCGATTATCAACTTTGGATGCGATTTGCAAGGCGTTGGATTGTCAGCCTGGAGACATTTTAGAGTATAAAAGCGACGAAAATACGTGAGTTCTGAAGAGAATCAACATAACCGTTTGTGAATCTGCGTAGAAGGTGAACAATTTGAAACGACGATTATTCCATGCCCTGCAGCAGCTGGTACGCTTCGGCTGGCAGCAGGCGCTGTCCTGTGTCTTTCCTGTGGTCATCTTTGCCTCACTGGCTCTGACAAAGTTCATTCACCTTCCCTGGCTGCCCCGTTACGACTGGCTGCTAATCATCTGCCTGGCCATGCAGGTATGGATGCTGCGCTCCGGTCTGGAAACACGCGACGAGCTGAAGGTGATCACCGTCTTCCACTTGATCGGTTTGGCGCTGGAACTGTTCAAGGTGCGCATGGGGTCCTGGTCGTACCCGGAAGAAGGCTGGACGAAGGTGTACGGAGTCCCTCTCTACAGCGGATTTATGTATGCCAGCGTGGCCAGCTACCTGTGCCAGGCCTGGCGACGCCTGAAGGTAGAACTGGTTCGTTGGCCTTCTCTCTGGTTGGTTACCCCGCTTGCCGCTGCAATCTACCTGAATTTCTTCACCCACCATTTTTTGGTTGACATTCGCTGGTGGCTGGCTGGCTTGGTGCTGATCGTCTTTAGCCGAACCTGGGTTACCTATGAGGTCGGCCGTCATCGCTACCGGATGCCGCTTATCCTCTCCTTCGTGCTGATCGGCTTCTTCATCTGGATTGCGGAGAACGTCGCCACCTTTTTTAGCGCGTGGGAATACCCGAATCAAGCCGACAGCTGGCGTCTCGTCCATGTAGGTAAGGTCAGCTCCTGGGTTCTGCTTGTCATCGTCAGCTTTCTAATCGTCGCCTCGTTGAAACAAATCAAGGAAAAGCGAACTAAGAATGGAAAAGACAGCGGCACCCCCACTCGTCAGGAGAATTAAGTGAAAAGAGGATGAGAGAGCGCAATTGCTCCTCATCCTCTTTTTGTACTTCGACATTGACCACATCATCGATACCCAAGGCAATGCACCGAGCAATGATGAGAGACTCACTTACTTGATGCCGATGCTGTCCATTTTAACCTCCCGTTGGGCTTGTCCGTTTGCCCGAGATCGGGCAATCAGGCAGAATTCGCCTGCTTCTTTCCTTTCTGCTTCTGCGTCAGTATGCGAATCATGGCTGGCAATAATGCGGTATATGCCATTTCAAGCCGTTCCTTGCTTGGATAGTTGGGATCGTTTCGGGGATAATCAGGCGGCAACGTCACAACAACCTTCATGTTCATCCCCTCCTTTAGTGTCACTTTATGTCGAGCAGCTTGTTTAACATGACGATCAACCCGGCTCACCCTCTCAATGGCTGTGGAAATCACGGTCAATTTTGGGGAAGCAGCGCAACGTATCATTTGCGTTGCAGACACGGAAGAATTGCTGCATATGCATTCCTGTAGGGAGGGGAGTCGCATCATGAAAAAAGCCGCTTTATACATCCGTGTCAGTACGGACGAACAGGCGAAAGAAGGATATTCCATCCCTGCTCAACGCGAGCGGTTAACGGCCTATGTAACATCGCAAGGTTGGGAAATCGCTGATTACTACATCGATGAGGGGGTGAGCGCGAAGAATACCAATCGTCCTGAATTACAGCGCATGCTCAATGACATCCACTGCGGGCTGATTGACGTTGTGCTTGTGTACCGGCTGGACCGGCTGACGCGATCTGTCCTGGACTTGTACAACCTTCTTCAGGAGTTTGATCGTCACAACGTAACGTTCAAGAGCGCTACAGAAGTATACGACACGACAACAGCGATCGGCAGGCTGTTCATTACGCTGGTTGCCGCCCTGGCTCAATGGGAACGGGAAAACCTTGGGGAACGCACGAAATTCGGCAAAGTGGAAAAGGCCCGGCAAGGAAAACGGCCAGGCGGGAAAGCCCCTTTTGGATATGACAAAGTAAATGGAGAGCTCGTTGTGAACGAGAAAGAAGCAGAAACTGTCAGGATGATCTTTCGGCTATATGCCAAACACGCCAATCTCAATAAAGTAACCGAAGAGTTATATCGTCAAGGGTGCAGAACGAAAAACAATGCCATTTTTTCTGTCAACACCGTCCAAAAAATCTTGAAAAACCCGATATATATCGGCACACTCCGCTATAATTACACCACCCAAACAGGCACCATCACAACCGTAAAACCGGAAGAAGACTGGATCATCGTTGAGGATGCGCTTCCTCCCATCATCGATAAAGAGGAATTTTATTTTGTTCAAAAAATCCTCGACGCACAAGCGATGAAAAAACCACGGAGTGTAGCTTCCGGGTACCTCTTTTCCGGCCTGGTGACATGCCCGAACTGCGGCAGCACGTTGAACGGAACCACTTACCACAGCAAAGGAAAAAAGACGCCAGGTCAGCCTATCAGGTATTATCGCTGCTCGTTTACAAAGCCAGGTGCTTGTCATCACTTCCAAATCCGTGAAGACAAATTGGAGCGCTTGTTTTTGGCTGAGCTGCGCAACCGTACCGATCAGATCAGGCGTGAGGTAACAGGAGACAAAAACGCTTGCCTGAAAGCCGCAAACCTTGACGACTACAAACGAGAACTGGAGTCTCTGAAGCAGAAGCGCAAACGCCTCCAACAGCTTTTCATCACAGACCTCATTGAGATGGATGAACTGCGAGAGCAGCTGGAGGCGTTCAATACTCGCCAAGCCGAGCTGGAACAGTTGATTCAAACCGAGTCCGAACAGCTGGAAAACCGTTTCTCAAATGAACAATTGCTCTCCCTGTACGAAAATCTGCAACAGTCTTGGGAAGAACTGTCCCTTGAGGAAAAGAAACAATTTGTGTCTATCCTGGTCAAGAGCATTACGGCGCAAAGGCACCCGAAAGAGCCGCGCGGATATGTATTGGAGTCGCTTGTGTTTCACGGATGATTTTTTAAGCAGTTTTATTACCTTCACGCTGGTCATGGTGAGCCTGGCGATCATTGCGGTAGTCGCCACCCTGATGTACCAAGGCGTCGCCGTGCTCGAACGGATGCTCACCCGCCAGTTTCAATAGAGGCTTGTCACCGGCGCCAATCCGCTTTCACAGGGAACGGCGCCGGTCTGCGTGAAACACGTTCCGTTCGTCCACGGCACAGACTCACCCGCTTCTCCCCTCACACAAAAAACGTCCGGCTGTACATACTGCCGGACACCTGGATGCAAACGGGCTATTGCCAAAACTTCCACCAACTCTTTTTGTTCGATTCTGCCTGTCTGGGTACCGTCGGCGTCTGCGCCTGCTCCCGCATTGCTGCTTCCGTCTCCTGTGCTCCCGGCACCCGGGCCAAAAATTGGTCCACCATTGGCTTGTACTTGTCGGCCAGATGCTGCTGCATCTCACGCAGGATGGCGATGGCCTTTTCCTTCTGGTCCGTGGCCAGCAGCGCGTTGGCGTAGTTGAAGCCCGCGTACGGGAGTTGGAATGTGGGCGTCCAGTACTCCTCGCAGATCTGGATCAGTTGATAGACGTACCCGGCTTGTCCAAGTTCGCCGGTGACAGTCATGACCACGTCTTCCTTCCCCTTGGCACCGTCGATGGCCTGCCTGTACCACTGCATCGCCTTCAGCAAATTGTCCTCCGTCAGGAACAGGCGCGCTATGTGCAGCTGCGGCATCCACGCCCCTTCTTTGGCGGCAAGCGCCTCCAGCCGCTGTTTCAGCTCTTCCCGTTTGCCAAACTTCAGGAAGCTTTCCATGTACATGTTCAACCCGTTCTCCTGATTGGGGTCCTTGAACAGTCCGGCTTCCAAGGTTTCAAACGCTTTGGCCTCGTCGCCCTCATAGGCGTAGATTTTGGCCAGATTGGTACAAGCTGTGCCGGAGGTGGGAAAGCGCTCCAAACAGTCGATCAGCATCGCCTTGGCCTTGTCGAACTCACGCGCCTGCATGTGCACCACGGAGCGAAACAAGATCGCAGACTCGATCGGTCCGTACAGTTCCAGCAGTCGATCAGCCGCGATGGCCGCCTGTTCGGTGAACTGGTCGCGCACCAGCCCCATCGCAAAATCGCGGAGCTTTTCCTTCTCGTCCCAGTACTTGTCCAGATAGTTGGGGATCACTTTCTTCTGGAAATCTTCGCGCGACATCTGGATCGTTTGGCCAAATTCGTTGGTAAACGTCACAAAATCCGACATGCAACAGCCTCACTTTCGTCTCTGTGCCATGTCAAACAGGGACATGCCCCCAAGAAGAAGAACGATTTCCTCGCAAGGAAACCGTTCGCTGTCCAAGGGCCCCCGTTAGATCCAGGCTTTTATATTCACTTTGCGAATGAACTCTTCCATTGATTCCTTTACCGGGTCGCCATTGTCCGCTGCTTCATCCTGCATGCCCATCAGTTGGCGGAAGAGAGCCTCGTTGCGGGTAGCCAGCGCAAAGTCAAGCAGCGCCTCCCGTTGGATGCGTTCCGCCTCCTGCTCGATCAGCTTCTCTTCCAAGGCGATGTCCTCTTCCGGTACAGCGTACTGCTTATCTATCTTTGGAATGCGCACAATCCACGCAAACGCGCTGTCGGGATTTCGATCACGACCAATCAGGTACCCGTATTCACCAACCGGCAACCCTTGTTCAAAGGTGTCAGCAATGATGACGACACGTTGTCCTAGCTTGAACATGGGCGTCAGCTCCTTTTGAGTCTCATTCTAATAATACTAAATTGTATGTGCGCTTGGGAAGAGTAAACCGCCTACTTCGCACATCTGCCCGTCAACTGTATCCCAAATGCCGCCTTCCGCTTCTCCTCTCGGCTGCCCTGCCCGCTTGCAAACATCCTGCGCTTCCAGTACGCTGTAACCAGGTACTTTCGGGAATGGCGCACGACGTGTGGAAAAAAGATTTGTTGGAACGCGTGAAATGCGCTATAGTTGCGCTTAGAAGAACTGGATTGAGGGGTTGCATACGCAATGCAAATGTCCACGGGTTTTTCCTTGTTTATCATCGGCTGGTCGTTTGTGCTGGTCATGCTGATGGGCATCGGCGGGTTTTTCATGTTCCGCAAGTTCCTGAAATCCATGCCAAAACAAGACGGCAAATCGGAGCTGGACTGGCAGGACTACTATATCGAACAGACCCGCTCCATGTGGACGGATGAAGGGCTTGCCCTGCTCAACGAACTGGTGGAACCGGTGCCGAATCTGTTCCGCGATGTGGCCCGCCGCTCGATCGCGGCGAAGATCGGCCAGCTCGCCCTGGAGGAAAAGGCGACGACCATCACCACCGAGCTGATCGTCAAAGGCTACATCATCGCCACGCCGAAGCGGGATCACAAGTGGCTGATTCAGCACCTGCAGAAAAAACAGATCGATTACACACCGTACGAACGCTATCTGCAAGCGAAATCGTAAGCTCGTCGTCCTTCTGAAACCGGGCGCCCGCCTGTTCGTACATACAGGTAGACCCCCATGACAAGGAGACGATGAGCATGTCCATCATTCTCACCATACTCGGCATCGGCCTTCTGCTGTTGATCATTGCAGCAATCGTGGTGATCGCCCTGCTGAAAAAAGGGGCCGGTCTGCTGATGAAAACAGGCGGATACCGCCGCTACAGCAGCAGTGATTACCGCCACCGCGGCCACTTCGGCCATTTTGGGCACACTTCTTACGGCCATAAGCATTACCGCCGCAAACACAGCAGCCACAGCGGTTTTTTCAGCAGTTAACAACCCGGCTTCAACAGTGAACAGCCCCCTTTCCCTCAGAAAGGGGGCTCCGTTTGCAGTCAACGTCCGTGGTGTGGACGAGGATGCTGTCAGATGATCTGGTTCTCCTCCAGCTCCCGGATTGCTTCTTCTGAATACTTCAGTTCCCGCAGCACTTCCCTGGTGTGTTGGCATCATCTCACAGCTCGTCAGCATCCTGACGATTTTTTGCCAATGTAGACGAGCTAGCCAATGTTGACCATTTTGTACAACGTTCCGATTTTGTTTTTGCTTACGTATGCAATCTCCTGCAAACCTTTAAAGGTGGCGATATACGTTTGGCCTGATGGATAAATTTTGTGAAGATATCGCAAATTGATCAGATAACTGCGGTGAGTCCGAAAAAAGCTTGTCGCATGCAAGCGTTTTTCAAATGAACACAAGCTTTCGGAAACTTTTATTACTCTGCGGCGTTCAGGGGAGTGAAGGTAGATTTTGGTTACCCGTTTTTCGGATGAAATCAAGACGATGTCGCGCTGATCAATAAACTCAATCTCATTGTTGTTGCGGATGCCGATAAAACTGCTTACAAAACGAGGGTCCGCCCTTTTCCCGAAGAGATAGCACTCAATCTTGTAGAGACTCTTGTGCAGCCTCTCCCGTTCAAAGGGCTTTACGATGTAATCGACCGCATCAATTTCAAACGCCCAAGATGGGTGGGTGGATTCGGCCAGCACCAGAACTGATTCCGTATGCGGAAACAACGTAGCAAGTTGTTGGGCCACATAGGCCCCATTTTGATCACGCAATTCAGGATCGAGAAACACGATATCCGCTTTGTTCCGAAATACTGCATCAATCGCCTCCTGTCCTGTTGTCGCAATCCCGGTAACTCCCCACATCCTTTCTGTCAATAAATTGGAGAGGAATTCACATGTCTCTGGGTCCTGATGAGCGACGATCGCTGTAAAATACATGTCCACATACATGCCTCATTACCCCTTTGGTCTCAACTCCATCCTATGAACCAGAGTCTTTTTTTTCCTCTTCAAATTCTATCATTCTCAATATTTTCTAGTCCAGCATATATTTCCCAAACATTACTTCTTCATAATTTCTTCATAATTTTCTTCATATATCCACGCACCGATTGGTGATTTCCGCCCGTTTGCACTCCATCATGACAGGAACTGTTATCCGCCCCATCAACCAGCATCGAGGAAGCATTTTCTCCATGACCTACATGTAAAGGGCAAAAGGAGGAACCTTTTCCGGGAATGATGAACGCAACAGCGCGTATGCGATTCCCGACACCCCCCGGTATAAGCCGGGTGTATCGGATGAGGACGGAGAATCAAACGTCCAGCCTGTTCGAGCGGCCAACTTTTGAGCAAGTTTTGCTGCCTGGCGGATGCAATCGGGGTCATTGAAACACTGTCCGCCGAGGAGAAGCACTTCTACCGCTCCGGCCGTTCCGCTCGCATATCCATCATTGGGCAAGGATTGCTGAGCAAGCTGTTGAAATTCTCCTTCTGCAATTTCTCCTTCTATGGATTTGAAGCAGGCGCCTGGCTCTCCGCCCAAGCCAAGGCAATCTGCAAGTACATGGAGCCGCTCCCACTGGGAAAGGTTGTGCAGGGACGGACGCTCGAAATTCAACGCGCCCGCAGATGCCACTCCCAGTCGTTCCAGACGTTTGACCAACGGGAGAACCCATTCCTTGCCCTGGCCGTCCTGCAGCAGTTTTTGATACAAGCGCGCGGCGATTTCGTTCACCGCCGTACGCGCCGCCTCCGTTTGATCCGCTTCCCAATAACACACAGATGCCTTCGCCGCTTCAAACAAGGACACAACGTTCTCCAAACGGTTTTCCCGCACCTCGCGTATCAGCAACCCTGCCTGCTCTCTCGCCCATTCCGCATAGCGAACGTCTCCGAGAAAACGGTGCAGCATCACGCTTCCATACAGGACATCCGCCCGGCGGATGGGACGCTTGCTGCCCAGGAGCGTGTGAAACGCAGCCAGGCCTGTGTCGATATAGCTCCCTTCCTTCAACATCGTCCCTGTACCCACCAACAACAGCGACAGACCGACCAATCCGTCGGAGAGGGACCCATCAAGCACATCGTAACTCCACTGACCGAACCGGTTGCACTGAAAGCCAATCCAGGTGGCTTCCGTACGAAGCGGATTCCAAAAAGCCTGATCAACCAGGTGGTTGGCAATTCCCCGCAAACACCCGAGCACGTCCCCCCCGCTCACTTCGACCGCTGTCGGCCGGCTGTCTCCACCTCCCCCCTGCACGTCCATGCGCTCACGTTTGGTGGAAAGGATCGTCTTCCGGATGATGGCAAGGGATTTTGCCAGATCGTCTTCCCCCAGCAGATCCAAGCGGCGCATCACGCGATCCCACCCGCTTGCTTGCGACATGGTGACCACGCATCTGCCTTGCGCGTCTTGGACGTCCCTGGAGTCCGGTTGGGTCGTGAACAAGGGGATGTCTCCGTACAGCAGGTCCCGTTTTTCATGCGGAACAAATTGCTTTCGCAGCGGATATCGCTTTGTCCCGAGGTACAGTCGATCCAGCAGCTTTTCGCGATCCCGTCCGCTTTTCAGGTAGTCAGGGTGATTCCCCGCCTGCAGAAAATTGTAATAGTGTTGGGTGGAACGGATCACATAGCGAATGCGAACGCGGCGGAACCGGTCCAATATTCCCCCTTGAGCTGTCAACTCCTGTTTGCGTTCAGCGAAGAAGCGGTATATCCATTCAAATCCCTTTTCAATAAACGACAGAAAGTCGACGGCCTTCATCCTCTTGCCGTCCAACATGGGCAAATTGTCAAACGGAGGCAAGGGGAAGGAAGAGCGCCTGAATACGGGAAGATCGTCCCCTTCCGTATCCAGCCATTCCACTGAATACGTGACTTCCGACTCATCGCCGCCCAGACCGCTGAATTCCACCCCCGGCTGCCCCTCGGACGGATAAGCCAAGACGGGCAGCAGTCCTGTCCGCAGGGGGGAATCGAACAGATACTGGCTGGCGATTCCTTCGGCCGTACCGCTGTCAAATTGGAAAAACGGCGTTTGGAACAGCGTCTCCACATCGATATAGAGGGGATGTTCCCCGTGCGCGATCACATTTTCCGCATGAAAATCATTTCCGTCCAACAGATGCCAGATGGCCAAATAGGCCCCCTGTCTGAAGAAAAATCGCTGCACTTCCTCCACAGACTGGCATTCCTTCGGTTCAACATACGGCACCCAGCCGCACACTTCACAATCCAGAACGCGTTGGACGTAAAACGGGCAGGGGAATCCTTGGTCGTTCAAGTATGCCAACAGGGATTGAACACATACATCCACAGCCATTGACCGCGGTTTGTAGACGACGATTTGATCGCTGTTCGACACAAAAAACAGTACGCTTCTGCCGCGGTTATGGGGGTCGGATACTCCCCCGCGCACCTCCGCCAGCTTGCCAAACGTCCCGTCCATCAGTGCCTGGATGTTGGGGTAATGCTGGACGAAGTGGCTCAGGGCTTCCAGCGAAAACTGAATCCAGTACAGCGTACGCGTCGCCAACAGTCTCCCCAATACCGGATACTCCTCCAACGTCGCCCGGAAAAATTGCGGATCGCGCAGCTTGCTTTCCGCAAATGAATGGAGCCGCTCGGAGGCGGTCTGCCCCGTTAGTTCGTTGGTCAAATCAGCGATATGCAGCTCCATGGCCAATGCTCTCGACGCAATGTCATGCAGTTGGTCTCCCAAGGCGACCAGCAAGCTGTTTACCAATGACAGCTGATCCACTTCCACTGTTTCTGGTCCAAACCCCAGTTCGGGGATTGCTTCCGTCCATCGTTCGCGCGCAAGATGCAAAAAAGGTTCCACAAACGAAAGAAACGGAAGGCTTGCGTCCTCGTTTCCGGGAAGAGGCGTCAGCGATACGGCGGAATGGAACTCGGGTCGATTAGCAATGGTTTCCAGAATGTCCTCCCATCCCCGGTCGAAGTCACCTGCCGTATCAACATTTGATTGCCCGACACCAGAAAAATCCTCCGGATAGGATGCTGCCAGCCATTTTGTTTTCATCGATTCACCCCTCTTCTATTCCTGATCCAGAATCTCCTCACTGAGTTCATCCAACGGGTACCCGGAGGGGTGCGGAACTCGTCCGAGGAAGTGAGACAACTGCGAGCGGTAGTCGGGATCTTTCCAGGCGCGGATTAATTCTTCCACCCTGATCTTCTTGCCGTTTACCTCGACCCATCCCTCTTGATCCACAATCATTGAACGAACCCTCTCTTTCTGCCCAATACCAACAGGATCAACGGCGGAGCTGCAAACACGGCCCAAATGAGCGCGGGTTCCAGCCACATATCCGTCCATACTTTCCAGAAGGCCCCGATATAAAACAGTGCCCCCCAAAAGGCCACCGCCGACAGGAGCGAGCGGGGAACCTGTTCCAGCATCACCTGTTGACCGGACTGCTCTTCCATGACCTGTTTTTTCAGGCCGCTCTTGTCGAAGGTGAGAATGCCTACCTTAAGCAAAACGGTAAGCGTGGAGATCAGCAAAGTATTGCCCAGCCCGGCAGCAATTGCCCAGCCCGGCTGTTTCGTGCAAACGCCCAACAGGAGACTGCCGATGAACGCCGGCAAGGTGATCAGGAGCGATGCACTGGCTGCTTTGCCAGCCACCAGCGAGGTGTAGGAAATGCCAGCCACCTGATACAGATACACGCATTCCCGTTCAGCTGTATACAGCGTGACGGCAATCTCACCAAAGACCAGAGCGGAAAGGAATACGGAGATGAAGGGAATCAGCGAGCTGGCGGCAACCGACACGCCCCAGAACGCGAATTGACCGTCATTTGTATGACTGCTGATCAACCAGGCAAGGCCAAGCAATAACACTCCCCATACGATCAAGCGGATTTTGGTGATCGGATTCCGCCAGATGACGGCCACATCCTTCGCCTGAATTGTTCCGGGAATTCCGGGAACGATGCGAACAAAACCGGACTTGGTGGACCGTACCGTGTGTCCGGTCTCCTGCATGCGAAGCCACCCGTCTACATACCACGTCCCTACCCTGCGAGGCATCAGCGCCAATACCAGTCCGGGGATGCCGAGGATGCCCATCGCGTACAACGTATACCGCTCCAGTGCTGCAACATCAGCCGACGCGAACATCGGCATCCGCACCAGCAGGTAAGCCACCCCTGCAATTACGGCGATAAAGCCTACAATGGACAAGCCAAACAGCATCTTCACGAGCCGCGGCTGAAGGTACACAAAGACGGCCAGATACAAACGGCCCAACAGCTCCCAGAGGGCGTTGGCCGCAAACGACACCGCAAAAACGGCCGCCATGGCGGTTATGCGATCGAGCCCCTGAAAATTCCCCGTCAACGCATAGGAGAAAATCAGGGCGGACCATCCCATCATCGGCAGGGAAGCAAGCCACATGCCGGTCAGGTGGAGAAAAGGCGGGGCTCCCGAGGCGACGATGAGAGGCATGAGCCGATGCTGGTACATTTGGGACGAGACGTCAAAAAACAGGCGCAAACTTCCTACCAGCATGGCCTCAACAGCTGCCAGATACAGCAGGGCGGTTAGATCAAAGTTAACCAGCAGATGAGCCACACGGTCGACCAGCAGAAACGCAACGAGCACTTCGCTCAACCGCATCCACAGCGCAGGTTTCAGACGACTGTGGCGGAAACCGGTATTCCAACGGGGTTTCAGGTAGAGCAAACAGATGGATTTCAACTGGTCTGACATGCCTGACTCCCTCCTTGTCCCTCTTCCCCGGTCAACGACAAAAAGATTTGCTCAAGGGTGGCGTTGGGCATCTCGACGACAGACCTCAGCTCCTCCAATGTCCCCTGGATTTTCAATTGCCCTTTATGCAAAATCGCGATGGTGTCCGCCAATTCTTCCACGATATCCAGGATGTGTGTTGTCAAGAAAACGGTACATCCTTCGCGAGCAACTTCCTTGATCAGTTCCTTCACTTCCCGGCTCGCTCTGGGGTCCAGACCGTTGGTGACCTCGTCCAGCAACAAGACTTCCGGTTTGTGGATCAAGGCGGCTGCAATCGCCATTTTCCGTTTCATCCCCAACGAAAAGTCGCGAATCAAATCATCGGCTCGCTCCGACAACCCCATTTGTCCCAGCAATTGATCAGCCCGCTGCCTGGCAGTCTCAAGCGGAATCCCGTACAATCCGCCAACGAACCACAGCATTTCACGAGCCGTCAGCCCTTCGTGCAACAGAGGGGTGTCAGGAACATACCCGACCTGTTTTCGCGCTTTGCGATCTTCCCAGATATCCTGGCCCAGGATATGCACCTTTCCCCCCGTCGGCCTCAGCTGTCCGGTCATCATTTTAATCGTCGTGGTTTTCCCGGCACCGTTATTTCCCAGGAATGCAAAAATGCTTCCCTTTTTCACGTGCAGCGTGAGATCGTGAACGGCTTCGAAATCTCCATATCGTTTTTTCAGGTTCAGGAGTTCAATGGAATATTTCTGATCATTCATGTTTTCTCCTCACAATCCATCCGGGTGTTGAACGGTAACTCCAAGCGGGGACGTCATTCATTTGGGTGAATGTTGATCATGGTCAACAAACAACGCTCACTGCCATGTTTTCCGGAACTAGCAAGCGCTCGATCGCATCGCGGAGATGTCGTGCGGAAATGTTCCTCAAGGTGCGGTCCAAATCAAACCCCTCCAGCGTTGTCCACCATTTTTCCAGATAATACGTCAAGACGCTCAGGTCATTTGCTTCTTTTTGGCAGCGCAGCAGCCACAATTTTTTCCAGTCATCCGCAAGCGATTCCGACCATGGGGCATTTCTCACCCGCTCTGCCGCCTGCATGACAGCTTCACGAAACCATTCCCACGAATCGGTCTGAGCAGTGATCTCCAGATATCCGGCATCGGCTGCCCGGCAGTAGTTCACCCTAATGGCGTCAGCCGATCCATCATCACCGGTCAATTCCTTCTCGTTGAGCAAATTGTACAATTCATGTTCCAGCATCACGGCACAAATGCGAATGACCAACTCCTCCTGAAACAGAGCGGTTGCTGTCAGACCGGCATGGACATGCTTGTATCCGACGTGCACGTACGCCTGATTCAAGCCCATTTCCGCAAGCGAGAAGTCCTGCACGGCGTTAGGCGGTTCTCGCCACTCAGGCAGATCTGCCGTGGCGGCGAATGGCTTTCGGGAAACCATTTGCTCTGCTCGTTCCACCAGATCGTGTATGTGAACATTCCCCGCGACCAGAAGCAGACAATTGTGCGGTACGTAAAACAGGGAATGGGCCGTTCGCACATGGTCGAGCGTGATTTGCGACAGAGACTCCTCTGTCCCTTTGACGTCCTTTTTGACAGGATGGTTCCAGTACAAGGCATTCAACATGTTTTGTCTCGCCACTTCAGCCGGATCTGCTTGAGACATCAACATTTCATTTTGAATGACTTGTTTTTCCAGCTGAATCCTGTCTTCCGTGATGTTCGAACGAAATGCCAACTCCAGCAAAAAGCCCACCGTGTCCATGACGTTTCCAACGGTGGTGGAATAGAAGGCCGTTCGGTCAATATAGGTGGAAGCCTGCAAATCGGCTCCGTATTCAGCCAGTTGAACGTACGCGTCATTGCCCTCACTGGGAAAAAGGGCGTGCTCAAGAAAATGCGCCACACCTTCGGGTTGAACCACTGTGGCGGATGAAATCGGATCAAAAAACCGGTGGTGAAGCGAACCGTACTTCACCACGAGCCGAACGTGTGCGGAGTAGTATTGCGGTTTTTCGATAAACAGAACGGTCATCCCGTTGTGGCACTCCACACATTGCCAATCGGAACCATTTCGAATTGCCTTCATATTACTCCTCCATCAGAACAGGTTCCAGGAAAGACACAGCCTCCATTACATCCTGCTTGGTCACGTCTTGAATAAGCGCAACCCTGGATGCAGGTTCGAATGGTTCCCCTGTCTCGACATGAGCAAGATGACAGCTGACGATGGAATCACAATCATCCATGGTGTACCACGCATCACTGATCAGAAACCGCTTGGTCACCTGCAGGTCGCGATCGGTAAAATCACCTCGCTGCAGGGCGTGGAGCTGTCCCACCATCTCTTCGCGCACCTGATCGCGATTGTCAGGCTCCGCCCCTGCCACCATCACGATTGTTCCCGTCGTTTGATCCCACACGGAGAACGCGAAGTAAGCCAACCCCAGTTCTCTGCGTATGCGGGAAATCAACTTGGAGTGGAAGCATCCGCCCAACAGGGCATTGGCAACCTGAAGGCTGATGCGCGCCGGCAAAGAGGGGTTCTTCGCTGTCAGCCGGTATGGCAAGACAATCAGATGGGAATCGCCGGCATCCGTCCCGGAGACGGGATCGGGAACACGCGGATCAACTCCCGTCCTTTCCTGTTTAACGTCAGCAGTCCACAGCCGCGAACGCTCTCCACACCAACTCTGCAGCACTCTCCAATTTTGGGCGGGATCGCCTGTTCCAATTGCATAACAGATAGCGGGAGCCTCCCGAACAAGATGGTCGTACTGCTGTGCGATGAAGGAACGATCCAAAAGCTCGTCTCCCCATTTGTCGCCGTCCGCGTCCAGAAAACGCAGCAAAGATGAGGTGACAGGGTCGATTGCGCTCGTGACGTGAATCCTTCTGCGTGCGATCTTGCGGGGGGCTGCGGACATCCAGTTCACGTACGCTTCCTGGTTAATCAGCGGCGCACAGACGACGGACAGGAGGAATTGGACATGGCTGTCATCTGTACCAAATGGTTCGCCGCTCGACAGCGATTCCATCTTGAGCCCAACATAACTCGCCTCTTGAAACCTGTGCTCAACAATCTCCGGCCGTTCCCACCTGCGACTGTCCGGATGCTGTATACAGTGAATCGCGACCAGGCTGTCCATCAGGCCGCTCCAAAACCATAGCGGCCAGTCAGGCGGGACACGAAACAGAACGTAATAGGCTGACGTCAAAAATTTACCTGTCTCAACGTTTACCAACCGGAGATTGTCGTTGACAGGCCGATCCTGAACATTCAAGCGTCTACCCCCTGTTTGAACACCGTTAACACGGCAAAAACCGCTTCGTAAAAGCCGTCGATCCCCATTCGCTCATGAAGGCGGTCATCAAAAAATTCCACATGCACCTTATGCGGGATATGGTCACGCTCCCACCGGGTCGTGATTTTTTCAACCATTCTGCCAGTCTGCAGCAGCACCGCACGGTAACCGCGTTCTCCGTGCAGCAGCATCCCTCGATCGAGATTGGCCGTTACGATAATGGCCGAATCCGCTTCTCCCTCAGCGGAATGGATCAGCGCGTCACGCAGAAACGAATCGGAACTAGTGCGCAGCGGGACCAGCTTTGACCGGCGGAAATCAAAATAATAGAAGGTATTGACGCCATGACTGTTTGTCACAGCATAGAGTTCCACGGCATTCAGCCCGGCAGCGTGCGGCGCCAAGTCTTTCAAGGAGCGTATGGAGGAAGGAAGCTCCTCTCGTTCGTTTATGTCCAATTCTTCTGCGATTCCATAATCTTTATACGAGTGTTCCACATGATATCGTTCATGCAGAATCGACAGCAGTTCTTTTCTCGCTTCCTCTTTTGCCCAATATACAGAGGGAAACAGCTTGCTGTTTTCGTGATACCACGCAGTCACATGTTCCGGGTGCAAACGATTGTGCTCGATCAAACGGAAAGAATAGTCTATTCCTCTTTTCATCGAAAACCTCCCAGCTCCAACAGCTCTGTTACGGAAGGGGATGTGGCATGGGATTCAATTCGTGGTATGTGTAGGGACGGTCCAGGTATCCCATCTCAACAGGCACCTGATAAAGCCGGGTTCCGCCCGCTACCTTTTCCTTTTCACTGCGCGTAATGTCGACCGCCCCGGGAACGATGACCCGATAGACGTGCAAGCCGAGCTGTCTGACGTCCGGCAATGTAATGTCGACGGCAATCACCTCTAGTCCGTTCCGTTCCAGCGCTGCGATACACTTGTCCAACTCCTCCGTCACATTCAGTTCGGACAGCCATTTCCCCGCCGGCACATCGTTTTCGACCGTTGACTGATAGACGAATGCTGCATGGCTGTGGTTCAGCTCGTCACAATAGAAGAACGGACGCAGCACGAAATCCTCAACTTCGTCAGGCGTGAGGGTAAAGTGAATGTATTTGGTAGAAAGGTAGCGGCATCCCATCCACTGCTGCGCAATCTCACACAGCGCCTTGATGCATGCTTCCTCCAGGGAAGGGCGGGAAGCGGCTCCGACAATGGTTCGTCCATTCGGCGCTTTCATGATGGCGCAAACTGCAGGAATGCCAAGCGTCGTGGTAGTATCAACCAGATGATACCGGAAGTGTTCCGCGGCAAAATACTGTTGGTAGATCTCATGAAGCCGCTTGTTGCTTTCCACATTCAGCCTGGGCAAACTTAGTTTGTTGTGCCACATGATGGAATACGAGTCCCGTTCGACGATTTCCAATATCCCCCGCAATACGGCTTCTTCCGCTGTGGGGGCGCATGAAAGTCCCGTGGTCAACCCTCTCCACACGAGCGCTTCGTCCTCGCCGGGAAGATAATTTTCCCATACCGCTGCCGCCGGGACCCATACCTCTTGCCCCCGTGTCAAATTGTATCCGGGCACCCATCTCACCTTGGTGTCCTCCGTAAACCGCACAAAGGGAAAATCCTCTTGCAAATATTGATCCGGATGAAACCAGGCAAAACGCTCCGGATGAACCGCTCCCTTCAGTTCTCTCCAGGAAGCCAATGCCATTCCGGAACGCACGTAGTACGAGCCGCAGTAACGTTCGATGGCTTCCCCTACAGCGGAACGTCTTGCTTCTTCCCGGGTAAATCCAACCCCCGTCGTAATCTCGGGGCTGCCGCTGATCCCAGGCATCAATTCGTTCGCGTAAGTGGGCGCCGCCATCGCCGCATACAGTTTTTGATCGCCGGGATCATTCAAGCAATCAGCGAACCATCGCACAATGCCGCCATACCGACTGACAACCGAACGCAGCGCACCGAGAGAAGAAACGTCTTTCCAGTCGCCTGCCAATCGCTTTCTGCTCATGAGCCAACCTCCGAAAAGCGGGTCATCCACGGCTGTACATATTGATGGATGCGGGTTTCCACACCACACACAGGGCAGGTTGGAACACGCAGGACGGGATGAAGCTCCCCTTCAAGCGTCAAAAAGTCAATCTCCAACATCTGGTCCGTAATATGGGCAGCCCCTGCGCGGTGATCCTTGGAGACAAATTTGTACGTTTCCAATGCGACAGCGTCACACATTATCCGGCGCAAGTTTTCTTCCAGGCATTCGGGAATCTCGGGACGTTCCGGCTCCTCGACCATATTGGCTTTCATCCGAAGCGACAGGCACTCAAAGCAGGGACCTTCCGTAGGATGAAATACGGGACCTGCAAGCACTCTCCCTCGGTCCCATAGAACATGAAGCCAGCGTTTCCCTTCTTTTCGCATGAGTTGGTTTATCTGACTGCCGAACGTACCGGCATTGACCACAACAAGCAAATCAATCTCCGACCGCTGCTCTTCCAACGATTCGATGACACGGGCGGAGAGATTGAACAATTGATAATGATTCGCCAATTGGGCGGCCAAATCACGGTTGTCTTTGACCAAAATTCCAATCATCGCAAATCACTCCTATGTATGGGATAGACAGGATTGAACCTGACGTTCAATCCTGTCTGTCGCCTGCGATTACAGCAAGCGAATAGTCCAGATGATCGTGCCAACATCTGCTTTCTTTTCAGCAGCTGCAGGGTTGGCAACAGCTTTCAGGAGTTGCTCTTTGTTCATTCCTATCACCTCCTTTCAAGAGCATGCGGATGTTCGCTAGGAGGAAAACGATGCGACCTGTTCTCGTTCACCCAGCTGTGCCAATTGCTCGAACAGTCCGACGACAGCTACTTCCGCGTGCTCCTTTTCTTCTGCTCCGAGTTCTTTCAGCTTGCCCGCCAGCTGCATGTGATGCTCGGAACACCCTGCCTGGACGCCGATCAAACCGCTTTTCGCCTGCTGTTTTGTTATCAATTTTCGTGCAAGATAGGAAACGAATGCGGTCTCCAACTCGCTCTCCCACCATTTCGGCAGAAAACATATCCGGACGATTGGATGACTGTCCGTAGTGGATACGGAAGCGTACCCGACCAACTCCCCCTCATAACGCAGCTCGTGCACGGCCCCCAGCCACAGGGGCTCGATTACGCCTCCCATTCCCTCGACATGTGTTTGAAACTGTCGGGAAAACATCTGGTTGGCGACGAATTGCAGCGCTTCCTTTACCGCCTTCTTCGGCAATCGGTTCAGCTGGAGCCGGTTATATACATAATCATGCTTTGGAATGTTGGCCTCCGGGATGAGTATGACGCGATCGTAATAGCGAGTCATTCCCATCTTTTTCGTAGTGAGCTTTAATGATGGTTTATTTTCACTGGAGATTTTTCCGATAAAATAGCGCAGTCCTTTCTGATGTGCATACTGGGCATAACGAACCAGGAACGCGAATCCAGCTCCTTTTGCCTGATATTCCGGATGGATGAAGATGTCCGTCCCAATCGCAACCTGATTCCGGTACATGACAAACATGAAGCCTATTTCCGAACCACTCTCAGCGTCAACCAGCTTTATCCCCTGAAAAAACAGCATGCAGACGAACGGAAAAACCAGATATTGAAACAGGAATTTTTTCAGCGGGTGATTCATCCATGCCCGATACGTCAGATCGCCGGTTTGAAAGAAATGGTTGCAAAGAATCAGGCTGGCTCGATACGCTTCCCACGGCTTCATTTTTGCTATCTTCATGGTTGGGCCTCCCTCATTCCACGCGAAGCGTTTTGCTGTTCCGCCTCGCGGTCCGATGTCGCGTCCCTCTTTAAACATAATACAGATCATGGAAAATACAACATTTTTACCACGATATGTAAGTTTGGGCGGACGAAACGATTAATAGAAGGAACGAGCGGACGCTGGCGAACAGACGAAAGGTACAGTTTGCTTCTCCTGCCGGTGCGGATTCTTTTTTCTGAAAAGTGATTCACGTAAACGGGCTATCTGCTATCATGGAAGAAAAAAGAAAGTAGGGTGAATCATGCAACCGCTCGTTACTCCCCGTTGGCTGTACGAACACCTCCAGGACGACCGGCTGAGCGTCATCGACTGCCGCTTTGCCCTGAACAACCCCGCTCTCGGCGAGGAGCAGTACCGGCAGGAGCACATCCCCGGCGCCCTTTATTTCCATCTGGAGCGGGATTTGTCCGGTCCCAAACAGACACATGGCGGACGCCATCCGCTGCCTGATCCGGAAGCGCTGGCCGCCCGCCTGTCCCTCGCAGGTATTGACGAAAATGTCACCGTGATCGCCTACGACGATCAGGAAATGTCCATGGCCGGCCGGCTTTGGTGGCTGCTCCGCTATCTGGGGCACGAAAAGGCGGCCGTGCTGGACGGCGGATTTGCCGCCTGGAAGAAGGCTGGCTATCCGGTGACGGCCGATGTGCCCACTCCCGCTCCACGCTCCTTTGTCCCCCGGGTGCAGCCGGACATGCTGGCGGACATCCGCAGTGTGCAGGAACGCGGCGAACATACCGCGCTGATCGATTCCCGCGCCGGCGAACGCTACCGCGGCGAACAGGAACCGCTCGATCCAAAAGCGGGACACATTCCCGGCGCCCTGCACTACTTTTACAAGGACAACCTTTCCGCGGACGGCACGATGCTGCCGCCTGAACGGCTGCGGGAGCGGTTTGCCCCCTTGGACGGGCAGGAGATCATCGTCTACTGCGGCTCCGGCGTGACCGCTTGCACCAATCTCCTGGCCCTGCACTCCATCGGCCGGACTGACGCCAAACTGTACCCCGGCAGTTGGAGCGACTGGTGCTCCTACGATCTGCCGGTGGCAAAAGGACCTACTCCATCCGATGACATTGTGAAGTGAGATCGCCTTCCCCCGTTTAGCGATCAATCGGCGTTGCCGCTCCCTGCCGGATCAGCCGGTGCAGACCGGCGAGCAAAAACGCGCCGCCGGTGACAAAAAAGACAATGAAGAACGAGTGGTTCCAGTTGTCGATGAGGCCCGCCACAATCGGGCTGAGAATGGCACCGGCGGAGGTGACGGCGGAAAACAGGCTGAACGCGCTCCCGTACAGCTCGCGCGGCACGTGAAGCATCAAAACAGTGGACAAGGCCGGGAACAGAAGGCCGGAACAGATGCCGAACAGAAACATCATCACATACAGCGACACATCCAGGCCAATCGCCAGCCCGTACGCAAGCAGACTCATCAGGCAAAGGCCGACGAGCGTGCGCTGCTCCGGGGACGTGCGGGCCAGCCAGAACTGGCTGAGCGCCGCCAGCGCCCCCAATCCCTTGAGACTGAACAAAATACCCGTCACAGAAGGCGAAAGATCGCTCCGTTGGATGAGCATGGGGACCTCGTAAATCAGCACCCCCTGCGCGTAGACGACGGCAAACCCGCCGACAAAGGCGGGATAGAGGTACGGGTTTGCCACCACGGCCAGCAGCGAAGACATCTGCGGCAGGCGGGCAGCGACGGCCGCATTGTCGGCGTTGTTGGCAGCGCTGACGGATGCGCTCCCGCCGCCCGCTTGGCGGCCGGGCAGGACCAACAGGGCAAACACCCCGGCAGCTCCCATGATGCCGCCCAGGATGACAAACGACTGCCCGTAACCAAACTGTACCGCCAGGAAGCTGCCCACCGCAGGCGAGACGATCGCCGCTGTCGTCAGCACCATCCCGTTTTTCGCCATCAGTTCGCCCTGTTCCGCCCTCGTCTGTCCGGTTTCCCCCAGCATGGCAAAACAGGCCGGTGAGACAAACGCCATCAAAAACCCCAAAATCAGGCGCAGCACGAAGAAATGCTCCGGCGCCTGCACCACCCCCTGGCCGCTCAGGATCAGCCCGGCCAGGAGCAGCCCTCCGGCGACAAACCACTTTTTCGGAAAGCGATCCAAAAACGGTCCGGCGATCAGGTTGCCGGCCAGGTTGCTGATCGCGTACGCCCCCAGAACCACGCCGATCATCGCCCCCGACGCCCCCAGCACGAGCATGTACGGCGCAAGCAGTGGCGTCTGCGCATGCATGTCAAACGATACGAGAAACAAGACGACAAACAGGAGAACCCGCATTTCCTTCCACTCCCTTCTCTATCTCCCATCTATATGACGCAGGTCGTCCACATAGAAAGGAGCTGTCTTACCAGGAGGCACCCGATTGGTTTTTCGGATCATGGTGATGTCCTCGGGAGGTGTTGCGTTCCCTTTGTTGACGTTTAGACAGAATATTTTGTATAATACCAAAATTGACAAGCGCCCAATCCAACCAATTGGTATTTCCTACAGTTGCAACCGGACGCAGAAGAAAAGGAGGATGCTTATGCAGGCTGGCGATGTCCTGACCTGGGAGAGGACATTTACCGAGCAGGATGTGCGGGAGTTTTGCAGAATCTCCGGCGACAACGGCGCGCACCATGTTACACCGGACGAACACGGGCGTTTGGTGGTGCATGGTTTGCTGACCGCTACCTTGCCGACGAAAATTGGCGGGGACCTGCATGTTCTGGCCAGGAACATGACATTTACCTTTCTCCGGCCGGTCTTTACGGGAGACACGATTCGCTGTGAAGTGACCATCACCCGTTACGAACGGCAGGAAAGCCGGGCGGAAATCGCTGCCACTGCGGAGTGCTATAACCAGGAGGGAAAAAAAGTACTGGAAGGCACGTTTGACGGGATTATCAGGTGTTAGAAAAGGAGACTCCCCCGGTTGGAGAGTCTCCCTTATCGGACATGTCATTCGCACCATATGGGCGAATGTGCTTTGTTGGTTTGCTCGTACCGTTGCCGCCTAGGCATGCACTGTTTTCAATCCCAGCGAGCTTTCGTGGAACTTGATGTTTGGATACTTTTCCATCGCCATCCGCAGTTGGTACTCGCTCTCAAACAGCATCACCGGCCGGCCGTAACGGTCCGTCACCGTTTTGTTCTTCAGGGCGTCCAGCGCCGCCTTGTCTCCTTCCAGCCAGCGGGCGATCTGGTACGGCAGGCGGGTCAGCGTGATCTCCACCCCGTACTCCGCTTTCAGCCGGTACTCCAGCACTTCAAACTGAAGCACCCCGACCACGCCAAGAATCAGCTCCTCCATCGGGTAGGTGCGGAACAGCTGCACCGTTCCTTCCTCCGTCAACTGCATGATCCCTTTTTGGAACTGCTTGTGCTTCATCGCGTCCTTTACCATTACCCGGGAGAAAAACTCCGGCGAAAAGTGGGGCATCTCTTCATACTCGAACGGCTTCCCGACGCAGAGCGTGTCGCCGATCTGGAAGATGCCCGGGTCGAACAGGCCGATGACGTCTCCGGCGTACGACTCCTCGACAATTTCCCGGTCCTGGGCCATAAACTGCACCGGCTGGGCCAGCTTGATATCTTTTCCCAGTCGCACGTGTCGGACGGTCATGCCGCGTTCAAAACGCCCCGAGCAAATGCGCAGAAACGCCACACGGTCGCGGTGCGCCGGATTCATGTTGGCCTGGATTTTGAAAATAAAGCCGGAAAACGGATTGCTGCATGGGTCAATCAGGCCCACACTGCTCTTCTTGGGCGACGGCGGCGGAGCCATTTGCAAAAAGTTGTCGAGGAACGTCTGCACCCCGAAATTGCTGATCGCACTGCCGAAAAAGACGGGGGTCAGTTCTCCTTTGCCGATCAACTCCATGTCAAAGGCGTCGCCCGCCACGTCAAGCAGGGCGATTTCCTCCTGAAGCTGCTGCCACAAATCCTGACCGACGCGTTCACCGATCAGCGGATCGTCCGGGCCGCTCACCTCGAAGAAGCGGATGTCCTCATGCTGCGAGCCGTCTTCATACAGTTCCACACGCGATTTCATCCGGTCATACACGCCGCTGAAGTGGCTCCCCATGCCGATCGGCCAGTTCATCGGGTAGGAGCGGATGCCCAGCACCCGTTCAATTTCTTCCAGCAGCTCGAACGGATCTTTGCCGTGTCGGTCCAGCTTGTTGATAAAAGTAAAAATCGGGATGCCGCGCATCCGGCAAACCTTGAACAGCTTGATCGTCTGCGCCTCTACCCCTTTGGCCACGTCGATGATCATCACCGCGGCGTCAGCAGCCGTCAGCGTCCGGTACGTGTCCTCGCTGAAGTCTTGGTGGCCCGGTGTATCCAGAATGTTGATGCGATGCCCCTTGTATTCGAAATCCATCGCGCTGGACGTAACGGAGATACCGCGCTTCTTTTCGATTTCCATCCAGTCGGAGGTGGCGTGTTTGGAATTCTTCCGCCCCTTGACCATCCCCGCCTCACGGATCGCTCCGCCGTAGTACAGCAGCTTTTCCGTCATTGTCGTCTTGCCCGCGTCCGGGTGGGAGATAATCGCAAAGGTGCGCCGTCTGGCAATCTCTTGTTCCCATTGGGGGTTTTTTTGACTCATCTTCATTCTCCTGTCGTAGTTCTTTGCCATAGCGTATTCCATAATGGATTCCATAACAACGATTATAACGACAAACTGACGTGTGAGCCAGTTCCAGCTTGTAGACAAAGTCCGAAACGCATGGGAGATCGGGCCCGCTCGCTCGCTTGACGCCCAGCAAAGAAGCAGATGAAGTCCGCTCCAAAACGAGACGCGGGCAGGGGACAAACATCTGGGTGTTTCGATGAAGTGAGACTTGTGTCCCCTGTGTATCCCCGCGTCTTTCGTTTTTCCGCTGAGCAGGTCGTCAAAGGAGCTCGCTTGGCCCATCCCTCCATGCGATGTACATTGTCTTCCGCTTCGGTTGATGAATGGGCAGGCCTTCCGGCCTGAAAATCGTTTTCTTGTGGGCGATTACTCAATGAATGAAACTGACGTGTGAGCCAGTTCGTATCTTTCCTTTTCCATCAGATCAGGTATAATAGTGGATTATAAAGTAGTAAAAATTTTTTGACTGCATGTGCATCCTACCATGTGCATCCTACATAGAAAAGGGAGGAACCCTATGACAAGCTCTGTGGAAAATCGTGCAGCTGCTTTTCGCGAGTATGTGAAAAAAATGACCAGCTTCGGCCAGGCGCTTGCCGTGCTGCATTGGGACATGCGCACACAGGCGCCGCGCAAAGGGATGGACGCCCGCTCCGAGGTGATCGGCGTGCTGTCTGGCGAACAGTTCAAACTGGCCACCTCCAAGGAAATGGAAGAACACCTGGAGGCACTGAGCGAACCAGCCGTGCTTGATTCGCTCGACCCCATCACCCGGGCGACGGTACTGGAGTGCAAAAAGGAGTTTGACCGCAACAAAAAAATTCCGGCGGACCGCTACCAGGAGTTTGTGGTGCTGACCTCGCAGGCGGAGACCATCTGGGAGGAAGCGCGGGCCAACAGCGATTTCGCCATGTTCCGCCCCTATCTGGAAAAAATCGTCGACTTCCAGCTTGAGTTTATCGACTACTGGGGCTGCGACGGCAAAAACAAGTACAACACCCTGCTTGATCTGTACGAGCCGGGCGTGACCGTAGACCAGTTGGACCCGATCTTTGCCACCCTGCGTGAAAAAACGGTCAAGCTGGTGGCGGCCATCGCCGAGTCGCCGCACAAACCGGACACGTCTTTCCTGAAAAAACACTTCCCGGAGAGCGAGCAGGATGCGTTCAGCCGATATGTCCTGGAGAAGATCGGGTACGACTTCCAGGCAGGACGCATGGATCGCAGCGTACATCCGTTCTGCACGTCGTTCAACCCGGGCGACGTCCGAATTACGACCCGTTTCGACCCGAACGACTTCAACTCAGCGCTGTTCAGCTGCATTCACGAAGCCGGTCACGCCATGTACGAGCAAAACATCAATCCGGAGCTGCTGGGCACGCCGCTGTGCGAAGGCACTTCGATGGGCATCCATGAATCCCAGTCCCGCTACTGGGAAAACATGATTGGGCGCAGCCTGCCGTTCTGGCAGCATTTCTACGGTGATCTGCTGAAAGCCTTTCCGGTTCAGTTTGCCGGTGTGGACGTCGAACAGTTCTACCGCGCGATCAATGAGGTCACTCCATCGTTTATTCGTACGGAAGCGGACGAACTGACGTACAACCTGCACGTCATGATCCGCTACGAGATTGAAAAAGGGCTGATCAACCAAACGATCGAGGTGGCCGACCTGCCCGCCATCTGGAACGACAAAATGAAGGAGTACCTCGGCATCGTCCCGGCCAACGACAAGGAAGGCGTGCTGCAGGACGTGCATTGGGCGGGAGGCAGCTTCGGTTACTTCCCCACCTATTCGTTGGGCAACGTCTACGCCGCCCAGTTTACCCATGTGATGCGCAAGGAGCTCAGCGGCTACGATGAACTGGTGGCCAAGGGCGAGTTTGGACCGATTCGTCAGTGGCTGAAGGAGCGCATCCATCAGCACGGCAAAACAAAGAGCCCAAACGAGCTGGTGAAGGAGATCACCGGCGAGGGGATCAACGCATCGTACCTGATGGACTATCTGGAAAGCAAGTACACGTACATCTACAAGCTGTAAGAAGAGTGAGCGCCTCGCAAGTCGAGGCGCTCAGCGTGTAGACAAAGTTCGCGGCGCATGGGAGATCGGGCCCGCTCGCTCGCTTCACGCCCAGCACAGAAGCGGATGAAGTCCGCTCCAAAACGAGACGCGGGCAGGGGACAAACATTTGGGTGTTTCGATGAAGTGAGACTTGTGTCCCCTGTTGGTCCCCGCGTCTTCGTTTTTCCGCTGAGCCGGTCGTCAAAGGAGCTCGCTTGGCCCATCTC
>Ga0207869_1000633_pt1 | contig 25439 bp, 42 predicted proteins | sample HigsolmetaAR205D_FD_184837 | JGI IMG/M metagenome (GOLD analysis project Ga0207869, IMG submission 184837) | Ionic liquid and high solid enriched microbial communities from the Joint BioEnergy Institute, USA - AR20-5-D (SPAdes) (version 2) ...
TTGGTCATGGACTTGCGATGATGTGGGAGGTTGCTGACACACCCGGCCCCTTTGCCATGACCGGGGTGCAGGATATTTCCACGGAGAAATGTCCGTTTTAAAAATGGGCGAAAAAGGAGGGACTCAAATGGCAAAGCAAAAGATTCGTATTCGTTTGAAGGCGTATGATCACAAAATCCTTGATCAATCTGCGGAGAAAATTGTTGATACCGCAAAACGTTCCGGTGCGAATGTATCCGGTCCGATTCCGCTTCCTACGGAAAAAGCGGTGTACACGATTCTGCGTGCGGTTCACAAATACAAGGATTCCCGCGAACAATTTGAAATGCGCACTCACAAACGTTTGATCGACATCTTGAATCCGACTCCGCAAACGGTGGATGCGCTGATGCGTTTGGATCTGCCGTCTGGTGTGGATATTGAGATCAAATTGTAAGTCCCCTATATGACACACGCGTGACCGTTGTCTTGGGAAGCGCGTTGCAACAAGCGTTGAAATCCTAAAATGCACCCCTGCGCATCGGTAGGGACTTGATACAACAGAACATGTTTTATTGGATACAAGTACAGGAGGTGGCACTAATGACCAAAGGAATCTTAGGAAAAAAACTTGGCATGACACAAGTTTTTGGTCCGAACGGAACAGCGATTGCTGTAACGGTCATCGAAGCGGGTCCAAACGTGGTTCTCCAGAAAAAAGACCTGGAGAATGACGGTTACGAAGCGATTCAAATCGGCTTTGAAGACAAAAAGGAATCTCGCGCAAACAAACCGGAAAAAGGACATGCAGCCAAAGCAAATACTGCTCCTAAGCGCTTCATTCGCGAAATTCGCGGTGTAAACCTCGCTGATTACGAGGTAGGTCAAGAATTGAGAGTAGATATGTTTGCCGAAGGGGACATCGTGGATGTTTCCGGCATCACCAAGGGGAAAGGTTTCCAAGGTGCAATCAAGCGCCACAATCAAGCCCGCGGTCCGATGGCACACGGTTCCCGTTACCATCGCGGTCCTGGTTCCCTGGGTTCGATTGCTCCCAACCGCGTGTTCAAAGGGCAAACCCTCCCGGGACAAATGGGCGGTGACAAGGTAACCATCCAAAACCTGGAAGTCGTGAAAGTGATTCCAGACCGCAACCTGATTCTCGTGAAAGGCTCCGTGCCTGGTCCGAAGAATAGCTGCGTGCTGATTAAAACGGCAGTCAAGAACAAACGGTAAGGAAAGGAGGAACTGACATGCCGAAAGTAGCTCTTTACAACCAATCCGGTTCGCAAGTTGGCGAAATCGAACTGGCAGACAGCGTATTTGGCATCGAACCCAATAACGCCGTGCTGTTCGACGCAATCGTGATGCAGCAGGCATCTCTCCGCCAAGGTACGCATGATGTAAAGAACCGTTCTGAAGTGAGGGGTGGCGGACGCAAACCGTGGCGCCAAAAAGGTACGGGTCGTGCACGTCATGGCTCCATTCGCGCTCCGCAATGGAAAGGCGGCGGCGTAGTATTTGGCCCGACTCCGCGCAAATACGGTTACAAACTGAACCGCAAAGTTCGCCGTTTGGCACTGAAATCCGCACTGTCTTCGAAAGTGCAAAACAACGAACTGCTCGTGCTGGATGCACTGAATCTGGCAGCTCCCAAAACCAAGGAAATGGTTGCTGTCTTGAAAAATCTGAAAGTGGATCGCAAGGTGCTGATCGTAACTGCAGAACACGATCAAAACGTTGCGCTCTCTTCCCGCAACATCCCGGGAGCGAAGTTTATCGAGGCGAAAGGCATCAACGTCCTCGACGTGGTTGCGCATGACAAGGTAATCGTCACGAAAGATGCGGTTGCTAAAGTAGAGGAGGTGCTCGCCTGATGAAGAGCCTTCACGACATCATCAAGCGCCCCATCATTACGGAGCGCACCACAGAAATGATGGCTGACAAGAAGTACGTGTTTGAAGTGCCTCTGAAAGCCAATAAGACCGAAATCAAGCAAGCTGTTGAAAAAGTCTTCGGGGTAAAAGTGGCCGCTGTCAACACCAGCCGTGTCCCAGCGAAACCGAAGCGCTACGGAAAATACTCCGGTTATACTTCCGAGTGGAAGAAAGCCATTGTAAAGCTGACGGATGACAGCAAAGAGCTGACGTTCTACGAAGGCGTATAACCGCGACGATTACCGAAAAGGAGGGAACTTACATGGGTATTAAAAAGTTTAAACCGACTTCTCCTTCTCGTCGCCACATGACGGTTTCTACTTTTGAGGAGATCACCACCTCGACGCCTGAGAAATCCCTGTTGGCTCCGCTGACCAGAAAAGCTGGACGGAACAACCAAGGGAAAATTACCGTGCGTCATCACGGTGGCGGGCATAAACGCAAATACCGCATCATCGACTTCAAGCGCAACAAGGACGGCATCGTGGGTCGCGTTGCTACCATCGAATACGATCCGAACCGTTCCGCCAACATTGCGCTGATCAACTACAGGGACGGGGAAAAACGTTACATTATCGCTCCGCTCAACCTGAAAGTGGGCGATGAGATCGTCTCCGGACCGGATGCCGACATCAAAATCGGCAACGCACTGCCGCTGGAAAAAATTCCGGTTGGTACTACCATTCACAACATCGAGTTGAAACCAGGCAAAGGCGGCCAGCTGGTTCGCGCTGCAGGTTCTTCGGCTCAGCTGCTGGGACGCGACGGAGATTTCGTGATCGTGCGTCTTTCTTCCGGTGAAACCCGCCGCATTCACGGCACTTGCCGCGCAACCATCGGTCAAGTAGGAAACCTGGATCATGAACTGATTAACATCGGGAAAGCCGGACGCTCCCGTTGGCTGGGTCGCCGCCCGACCGTACGCGGTAGCGTAATGAACCCGAACGATCACCCGCACGGTGGTGGTGAAGGACGCGCTCCGATTGGTCGCAAGGCGCCTGTTACTCCTTGGGGTAAACCGACACTGGGTCTCAAGACTCGCAAGAAAAAGAACAAATCCGATAAGTACATCATCCGCCGTCGCAAGAAGTAAGGCAGGCTGACACAATACCGAACGCCTTAGGCGAAGGGAGGTTCACTAATGGGACGTAGCTTGAAAAAGGGTCCTTTCGTGGATGACCACTTGATGAAAAAGGTTGTCGAGCTGAATGAAAAGAACGAGAAACGCGTGATTAAAACCTGGTCTCGTCGTTCCACCATCTTCCCGGAATTTGTGGGTCATACGTTTGCCGTTTACGATGGCCGCAAACACGTGCCAGTCTATGTAACGGAAGACATGGTTGGCCACAAATTGGGTGAGTTTGCACCTACTCGTACCTTCAAGGGTCACGCCGACAACGACAAGAAGTCCAAGAAGCGCTAATTTTCTCTTGACAGAGAGGAGGTACAAAGATGGAAGCTAGAGCAGTTGCACGCAATATTCGCATTGCGTCCCGCAAAGTCCGCCTGGTGGTTGACCTGATCCGAGGCAAGCAGGTGGGAGAGGCGTTGGCGATTTTGAAACATACTCCCAAAGCCGCTTCTCCGGTTGTGGAAAAACTGTTGAAGTCGGCAATTGCAAACGCTGAGCACAACTATGAGATGGATCCGAACAAACTCGTGATCAGCAAGATCTACGTGGATCAAGGTCCGACGCTGAAACGTTTCCGCCCGCGCGCACAAGGACGCGCCAGCCGCATTCACAAACGTACAAGCCACATCACCGTGGTACTAAACGAGAAATAAGGAGGGATTACGTGTGGGTCAAAAGGTAAGCCCGGTTGGTCTTCGGCTCGGCATCATTCGCGACTGGGAGTCCAAATGGTACGCTGACAAGGACTTCGCAACGCTGCTGCACGAAGACCTGAAAATCCGCAAGTTTGTCAAAGGGCGTCTGAAAGATGCTGCTGTTTCCACCATTGAAATTGAACGCGCAGCGAATCGCGTAAACGTAACGATTCACACCGCTAAGCCTGGCATGGTGATCGGGAAAGGCGGCGCAGAAGTGGAAGTGCTGCGCAAAGCTTTGACAGATCTGACCGGCAAACGCGTTCACATCAACATTCACGAAATCAAACGTCCGGATTTGGATGCTACGCTGGTAGCAGAAAACATCGCACGTCAACTGGAAAACCGCATTTCTTTCCGCCGTGCGCAAAAACAAGCGATTTCCCGTACGATGCGCGCCGGTGCCAAAGGGATCAAAACCTTGGTCAGCGGTCGTCTTGGCGGTGCTGACATTGCCCGTTCTGAAGGTTACAGCGAAGGTACGGTTCCGCTTCATACCCTTCGCGCTGACATTGACTACGGTACTGCGGAAGCACATACCACTTACGGTCGCATCGGCGTGAAAGTGTGGATTTATCGTGGAGAAGTCCTTCCGGTGAGAAAGAACGTTGCGACTGAGGAAGGAGGCAAGTAATCATGTTGATGCCAAAACGTGTAAAACACCGCAAGCAACATCGCGGCAGACTGACAGGGAATGCCAAGGGCGGCACCACAGTTGCATTCGGTGAATACGGTCTGCAAGCGCTGGAACCGTCCTGGGTGACCAACCGTCAAATCGAGGCTGCCCGTATTGCGATGACTCGTTACATCCGCCGCGGCGGTAAAGTATGGATCAAAATTTTCCCTGACAAGCCGGTTACACAAAAACCGCTTGAAGTACGGATGGGTTCCGGTAAAGGTTCTCCGGAAAAGTGGGTTGCTGTTGTGAAACCGGGCAAGATCCTGTTCGAACTTGCCGGTGTATCTGAAGAAGTCGCTCGCGAAGCCATGCGTTTGGCAATGCATAAACTGCCGATCAAGTGCAAGTTCGTGAAGCGTGAAGAAGTGGGTGGTGACGCACATGAAGGCTAAAGACTTCCGCAATTTGACCACTGCTGAGATTGAGCAAAACGTTGCTTCCCTGAAGGAAGAGTTGTTCAACCTTCGTTTCCAGTTGGCTACCGGTCAACTCGAAACCACGTCTCGGATCAAACAGGTGCGCAAGGACATTGCTCGTGCGAAGACCGTTCTGCGCCAGAGAGAATTGGGAATCGGCTAATATCAGGAAAGGAGGTTTGAACGATGACCGTACAACGCAATACGCGCCGTACCCTGCAAGGCCGCGTAGTTTCCGACAAGATGGAGAAAACCATCGTTGTTTTGGTTGAAACCTACAAGAAGCATCCGCTGTATGGCAAGCGCGTGAAGTACTCCAAGAAGTTCAAGGCTCACGACGAAAACAACACGGCAAAAGTGGGCGACCTGGTGGAAATCATGGAAACCCGTCCGCTTTCTAAGGACAAACATTTCCGTTTGGTTCGCATCGTTGAAGAGGCTGTAATCGTTTAAGACAGATTTTCGGATAAAACATCCGGAAGGAGGAACAGGTCATGATCCAAGCTCAGACGAGATTGGCTGTTGCTGACAACTCCGGAGCAAAGGAACTCATGTGCATCAAGGTTCTCGGTGGTTCGGGCCGCAAAACGGCGAACATCGGGGATGTCATCGTGTGCTCCGTTAAATCTGCTACACCCGGCGGCGTTGTCAAGAAAGGCCAAGTAGTAAAAGCGGTTGTGGTTCGTTCTGTAAACGGCGTTCGCCGCCCAGATGGCTCCTACATCCGTTTTGATGAAAACGCAGCAGTGATTATCCGGGAAGACAAGTCCCCGCGCGGCACTCGTATTTTCGGACCTGTCGCCCGTGAACTGCGCGACAAGGATTTCATGAAAATCATCTCTCTGGCTCCAGAGGTTATCTAATTGTACGTTAACAGCAGGTAGTTTGTTTGATAGGAGGTGCACCAAGCGATGCACGTGAAAAAAGGCGACACTGTTATCGTAATTGCGGGCAAAGACAAAGGGAAAAAAGGTCGTGTTCTCGCTGCTTATCCGAAGAAGGAGCGCGTACTGGTTGAAGGGATCAACCTGGTGAAAAAACACACCCGTCCGTCTCAATCCAATCCGCAAGGCGGCATTGTGACTAAAGAAGCACCGATTCACGTATCCAACGTGGCCCTGATCGATCCGAAGACCGGAACTGCAACCCGCATCGGTTACAAGGTACTGGAGAACGGCAAGAAAGTTCGGTATGCGAAAAAATCTGGCGAAATCATTGACAAGTAGTCAGATTGGAAAGGAGGACGTTTTAGATGGCAGCAAGACTGAAAGAGAAATATACCAAAGAAATCGTGCCAAGCTTGATGAGCAAGTTTAACTACACTTCCATCATGCAAGTGCCGAAAGTGGAAAAGGTCGTCATCAACATGGGTGTTGGTGAAGCAGTAGGCAACCCCAAGGTGCTGGACTCTGCTGTGGAAGACCTGACCCTGATCTCCGGTCAAAAGCCGGTGGTTACGAGAGCAAAAAAATCCATTGCGGGTTTCAAACTGCGTGAAGGAATGCCGATCGGTGTGAAGGTGACGCTGCGCGGCGAGCGCATGTATCACTTCCTCGACAAGCTGATGAACGTGGCTCTTCCGCGCGTGCGCGACTTCCGCGGTGTTTCTGACAAGGCATTTGACGGTCGCGGAAACTACACGCTCGGCCTGAAAGAACAGCTGATTTTCCCTGAGATCGATTACGACAAGATCGACAAAGTCCGTGGTATGGATGTCGTCATTGTTACGTCCGCGAAGACGGATGAAGAGGCGCGCGAGCTTCTGGAACAGATGGGCATGCCATTCCGCAAATAAACCCACTGGTAAGGAGGGAAGAATGTGGCAAAGAAATCGATGATCGTCAAGCAACAGCGCAAGCCGAAGTTTGCTGTTCGAGCATACACGCGCTGTGAGCGTTGCGGACGTCCTCACTCCGTATTGCGCAAATTCAAACTCTGCCGTATTTGCTTCCGTGAACTTGCTTATAAGGGCCAGATTCCAGGCGTGAAAAAAGCAAGCTGGTAATTTGAAACGGGAAGGAGGTTTTCTCTCATGGTTATGACTGATCCAATTGCTGATATGTTGACACGCATTCGCAACGCAAATATGGTTCGCCACGAGAAAGTGGAAATCCCGGCGTCCACCATCAAGAAGGAAATCGCGCGCATTCTGAAGGAAGAAGGCTTCATCCGCGATGCCGAATTCATTGAGGACAACAAGCAAGGGATCATCCGCATTTTTCTGAAGTACGGTCCGAACAACGAACGCGTGATCACCGGTCTGAAACGCATTTCCAAACCCGGTTTGCGCGTGTACGCAAAGCACAATGAAATCCCCAAGGTTTTGGGCGGTTTGGGCTGCGCGATCATCTCTACATCCAACGGCGTTATGACTGACAAGCAGGCTCGCCAGGCTCGCATTGGCGGAGAAGTGCTTGCATACGTTTGGTAATTTCTACATGACGAAAAGCACAGGAGGTGCACCACATGTCTCGTATCGGTAAGAAACCGATCGTGGTCCCTGCAGGCGTTACCCTCAGCTTGAACGGCACGGAGCTGACGGTAAAGGGCCCTAAGGGTCAACTCGTTCGCAAATTTCATCCGGATATGAAGATCAACATCGGGGAGAACGAAGTAACGGTTGAACGTCCCAGCGACAACAAGCTTCACCGCTCCCTGCATGGAACTACTCGTGCGCTGATTGCCAACATGGTAAAAGGCGTATCGGAAGGCTTCTCCCGTACTCTGGAACTGGTCGGTGTTGGATACCGTGCTGCCAAAAGCGGCAAAGGCGTAACCCTTTCTCTCGGTTTTTCCCACCCAGTGGAAATCACGCCGGAAGAAGGCATCGAGATCGAAGTGCCGAACCCAACCACCCTGGTGGTAAAAGGGATCAGCAAAGAGCGCGTCGGACAGGTCGCTGCTGAAATTCGTTCCCTGCGCAAACCTGAACCGTACAAAGGCAAAGGGATCAAGTACAGCGATGAAGTGGTTCGTCGCAAAGAGGGCAAAAAAGGTAAGTAAGCTTCGTAGTTTCTTGAGAAAGGAGGCCGCTTCATGTTTACGAAACCTGATAAGAACAAAGCTCGGAAAAAACGTCATTTGCGTATTCGCAAACGGTTGTTCGGAACTGCCGCTCGTCCGCGCCTGAACGTTTTCCGTTCTTCTAAACACATTTACGCTCAACTGATTGACGATTCGAAAGGCGTAACCCTGGCGTCCGCATCGTCTTTGGATAAAGAGCTTGGCCTGAAAAACGGTGCCAACGTGGAAGCTGCCGCAGCAGTCGGCACACTGATCGCAAAACGCGCACTGGAAAAAGGGATGACCGAGGTCGTTTTCGACCGTGGCGGTTATCTTTATCATGGCCGAGTCAAAGCACTGGCAGAAGCAGCTCGCGAAGCTGGACTGCAATTTTAGCAACAAGGAGGGAAAGGAATGCGTATCGACCCTAGCAAATTAGAGCTCGAAGAAAAAGTAGTCTCTGTCAACCGCGTTGCGAAGACGGTTAAAGGCGGCCGCCGCATGAGCTTCAGCGCACTGGTTGTCGTCGGCGACCGCAACGGACACGTTGGCGCCGGCTTGGGAAAAGCTTCTGAAGTTCCGGACGCCATTCGCAAGGCGATTGAAGACGCAAAGAAAAAACTGATTCGCGTACCGTTGAGAGGAACCACCATTCCTCACGAAGTTCTCTGCCGTTTCGGTGCCGGCAAAGTGCTGATCAAACCTGCATCTCCCGGTACTGGTGTCATCGCCGGCGGTCCTGTGCGTGCGGTGCTTGAACTGGCCGGTGTGGGTGACGTACTGAGCAAGTCCCTTGGTTCCAACAATCCGATCAACATGGTCAACGCAACGCTGGAAGGCTTGAAACGTTTGAAAACAGCGGAAGAAGTTGCGAAACTTCGCGGCAAGAGCGTTGAAGAGTTGCTGGGTTAAACAAGGAGGGAATGAACATGGCAAAACTGCAAATCACCCTCAAACGCAGCCTGATCGGACGCAAAGCCGATCAGCAAAAGACTGTCCAAGCACTGGGGCTTCGCAAAATCAACTCCACTGTGGTCAAGGAAGATAATCCGGCCATCCGCGGCATGATTTTCAAGGTGAAGCACCTGGTTGAAGTGAAAGAAGTAGAAGCGTAAGGCACATTTCGATCAGTTAGGAGGTGCAGCGAATGAAATTGCACGAACTGAAACCCGCAGAAGGATCTCGTCACACTCGCAAGCGCGTTGGCCGCGGTATCGGCAGCGGTAACGGAAAAACTGCCGGCAGAGGCCACAAAGGTCAAAACGCTCGTTCCGGAGGCGGTGTACGCCCTGGTTTCGAGGGTGGGCAAAACCCGTTGTTCCGGCGTTTGCCGAAGCGCGGATTCAAGAATATCAACCGCAAGGAGTACGCGATTGTCAGCCTGGACGCCTTGAACCGCTTCGAGGAAGGCACTGTGGTAACTCCTGAGCTGTTGAAGGAAACAGGTGTCATCAGCGCATTGCGTGACGGTGTGAAGGTTTTGGCCAATGGTGAACTGTCCGTGAAGCTGACTGTGAAAGCCCACAAGTTCTCGGAAGCTGCAGCTGAGAAGATTGCTCAAGTCGGTGGAACCGCCGAGGTGATCTAATGTTAGCTTCCTTGACTAACATTTTCCGTGTCGGCGATTTGCGGCGCAAAGTCCTGTTCACGCTGATGATGCTGGTAGTATTCCGGATCGGTTCGTTCATTCCGGTTCCCAATGTAAACGTCGAGTTGTTCAAGCAAAACACCAACAATTTGCTGGGCCTGCTGAACACCTTCTCCGGTGGCGCGCTGGCCAACTTCTCGATTTTTGCAATGGGTATCATGCCGTATATTACCGCATCCATCATCATGCAGCTGCTTTCCATGGACGTAGTGCCCAAGCTTGCGCAATGGGCGCGGGAAGGCGAGGTAGGCCGCCGCAAAATCGCTACGGTAACCCGTTACGCCACGGTTGTTCTGGGGTTGATCCAGTCCATCGGGATGACGATCGGCTTCAACAACATGGCGCCGGGTTTGCTTACCGACACTTCCTTCGGCAGCTATGCGCTGATCGCCCTTACCCTGACGGCGGGCACAGCGTTGCTGATGTGGATGGGAGAACAAATTACCGAGAAAGGGATCGGTAACGGGATCTCCATCATCATCGTTGCCGGTATCGTCGCGAATATTCCGGGTGGTATCGGTACGATTTATGCCAGCCAGTTTACGGACCCGAGTCAAAATCTTTTCTTTAGCATCCTGAAAGTCGTGATTATCGCCCTGGTGATCCTCTTGATCATCGTCGGGGTTATCTTCATGCAGCAAGGGGTGCGCAAAATTCCGGTACAATACGCCAAGCGCGTGGTCGGACGCAGGATGTATGGCGGTCAATCCACTCACATACCGTTGAAGATCAACTCCGCTGGTGTGATTCCCGTCATTTTTGCCATCTCTCTGGTGATGTTCCCGTCGACCATCGCCCAGTTTTGGGTGGATGCTTCCGGCGAAGGGGTAGCCAACTGGATCTACCGAAACTTCCAGGTGAGTGAACCGCTTGGGATGACGCTGTACGCGATTTTGATCATCGGTTTCACTTATTTCTACACCTTTGTACAGATTAACCCTGTTCAAATGGCGGAGAACATGAAGAAAAATGGCGGTTACATTCCCGGTATCCGACCCGGCAAAAACACCGAGGTGTACATTACACGCACGTTGAACCGTTTGACCCTGGCTGGCTCCTTGTTTTTGATGCTGATTTCGATTCTGCCGTTTTTCTTCAGTTCCCTGGCAAAGCTGCCACAGTCGATCTACATCGGCGGAACGTCTCTGCTGATCGTCGTCGGTGTGTCACTGGATACGATGAAGCAGATCGAAAGCCAGTTGATCAAGCGCCACTATCAAGGGTTCATCAAGTAAACCTTGGTTTTTTCCAGAAAAGCAGATGCTGCTTTTCTTTGAGGGATGGAGGGAATGGACGTGAATATCATATTGATGGGATTGCCTGGGGCAGGTAAAGGGACACAGGCAGAGCGGATCGTAAAGGAATTTGCAATCCCGCACATTTCGACAGGCGACATGTTCCGGGCAGCGGTAAAGAACGAAACGCCGCTCGGACTCAAAGCCAAATCCTACATGGATCAAGGGCAGCTCGTTCCTGACGAGGTTACCATCGGCATTGTGCGGGAGCGCCTTTCCATGGAAGATTGCCAAAAAGGATTTCTGTTGGACGGATTCCCGCGTACCGTGCCACAAGCTGAAGCGTTGACCGCTATCCTTGAGGAAATGGGGCGCGCGATCGATCACGTAATCAACATCAACGTCCGCCGTGAAGTGCTCATCGAGCGCTTGAGTGGCCGCTGGATTTGCTCGACTTGCGGCGCAAGCTACCATACCGTCTTCAACCCTCCCAAGGTAGCGGGCGTGTGTGACAAGGACGGCGGCAAACTGTACCAGCGCGATGATGACAAGCCGGAGGTCGTTGCCCAACGTCTCGATGTCAACATTGCGCAGTCACAGCCGTTGATCGATTACTATTCCAAGCAGAATCTCCTGCGCAATATCAATGGAGAGCAAGAGATCCAGGTTGTGTTTGCGGAAATCAAGTCCTTGCTGCGAGGGTAATTGCGAATGATCATCCTGAAGTCGAAAGCAGAACTTGAGGTTATGCGTGAGGCTGGTCGGATCGTCGCACTCACCCATCAAGAGCTGGCCAAGGCAATAAAGCCTGGCGTCACGACGAAGCAACTGGATGAATTAGCCGAGACTTTTATCAGGAGCATGGGCGCGATTCCTTCGTTTAAAGGCTACGGTGGCTTTCCAGGAAGTATCTGTACTTCAGTCAACGAAGAACTTGTTCACGGGATCCCGGGAAATCGGATACTGCAAGACGGCGACATTATCAGTCTCGACATCGGCGCCAAGTTCGAAGGGTTCCATGGAGATTCCGCTTGGACGTATCCGGTCGGCACAATTTCTGCCGAAAATGAGAGATTGTTGCGAGTGACGGAAGAATCACTGTGGAAAGGACTTGAGCAGGCGAAGCCGGGCGGAAGGTTGTCCGACATCTCACATGCCATTCAGGTTCATGTAGAGGCAGCCGGCTTTTCGATCGTCCGCGAGTATGTAGGACATGGGATTGGGCAAAACTTGCACGAGGATCCGCAGGTTCCCAACTACGGTCCTCCGAATCGAGGTCCACGGTTGAAACCGGGCATGGTGTTGGCCGTTGAGCCAATGGTGAATGCCGGCGAACGTTATGTCCGCACATTGGAGGACAATTGGACGGTTGTCACAGTGGATCGAAAAACATGTGCTCATTTTGAACACACCATCGCGATTACGGAAGATGGCTACGAGATCTTAACTCGGCCGTAAAACGAAGTTCTGACAGGGATCGGAATTGTCGTCCAACGTGTCGACGATAAGTTCGTGGAGTGAGCAGTTCGTGATACGCACGGTCTGACTGAAGAACAGAAGAAAGGAGAGTTACTATGGCAAAAGACGATGTTATTGAAGTCGAAGGCACAGTGATTGAGCCTTTGCCGAACGCAATGTTTCGGGTAGAATTAGAAAATGGGCACAAGATTCTCGCCCACGTCTCGGGTAAGATTCGCATGCACTTTATTCGCATCCTGCCTGGGGATAAGGTTACTGTTGAACTGTCGCCGTATGACTTGACCCGCGGACGTATTACGTACCGTTACAAATAACGTAGTTGAAACCCCTAGAAAAGGGAGGCAAGAACCATGAAAGTGAGACCTTCGGTGAAACCGATTTGCGAAAAGTGCAAGGTTATTCGTCGCAAAGGTAACGTAATGGTTATTTGTGAAAATCCTAAGCATAAGCAAAAACAAGGATAACAAGGAGGTGCTTTTGACACATGGCACGTATTGCTGGCGTTGACTTGCCTCGCGACAAGCGTGTGGAAATTGCTCTTACCTACATTTTTGGGATCGGGCGCCCCACGTCTCAAAAGATTCTGGCCGCCACTGGCGTAAATCCGGATACACGTGTTCGCGACCTGACAGAAGAAGAGGTTTCCAAACTGCGTGATTACATCGACAAAAATCTGAAAGTGGAAGGCGATCTTCGTCGCGAGATCTCCTTGAACATCAAACGCTTGATGGAAATCGGCTGCTATCGCGGCATCCGTCATCGTCGCGGGTTGCCGGTTCGCGGACAACGCACCAAAACAAACGCTCGTACGCGCAAAGGTCCTCGCCGTACCGTAGCAAACAAGAAAAAGTAAAGGAGGGTAATCTGAGATGGCGAAAAGAAAACAAGCGACAGCAACGCGTACCCGTCGTCGCGATCGTAAGAATGTGGAAGTCGGCGTAGCGCATATCCGCTCCACATTCAACAACACCATTGTTACGATCACCGACCCGCACGGGAATGCAATCTCCTGGTCCAGCGCCGGTTCCCTCGGATTCAAAGGTTCCCGCAAGAGCACCCCGTACGCCGCGCAAATGGCTGCGGAAGCAGCTGCCCGCGCAGCGATGGAACACGGCATGCGCTCTTGCGAAGTATGGGTGAAAGGTCCGGGTGCCGGACGTGAAGCTGCGATTCGTTCCCTGCAGGCAGCAGGATTGGAAGTTAACCTGATTAAAGACGTTACACCGATTCCGCATAACGGTTGCCGTCCGCCAAAACGTCGTCGTGTGTGAGCGGTTTAATATGTTCAGAAGATGTCCATACTAGATTGGTAAATTCTGGTTGAATTGCTTGTCATGCACGCAAACGGTAAACCGCCGGGGAAATTCCTGAAGTGGGCTTGTCATCCAGCCCACTGAAGGATTTCGACGTTTTGAAGGAGGGTTTGTTTAATGATAGAAATAGAAAAACCAAAAATCGAGGTTGTGGAAGTAAGCGACGACAACACGTACGGAAAGTTCGTCGTTGAACCGCTGGAACGCGGCTACGGAACCACTCTCGGCAACTCGTTGAGAAGAATCCTCCTCTCCTCCTTGCCGGGAGCTGCTGTCCGCACCGTGCAAATCGACGGGGTCTTGCACGAGTTTTCCACGGTGGAAGGCGTCGTTGAAGATGTGACCGAGATCATCCTGAATATCAAAGGCCTCGCGCTGAAGATTCATTCTGATGAAGAAAAGATTCTCGAAATCGATGCGGAAGGCGAAGGCGTCGTCAAGGCGGGAGATATTCGTGCCGATAGCGATGTGGAAATCTTGAACCCTGATCTTCATATCGCTACTTTGGCGAGCGGCGGTCGACTGCACATCCGTATGACAGCAGGACGGGGGCGTGGCTATGTACAAGCAGAACAAAACAAGACGGAAGACATGCCGATCGGCGTAATTCCGATCGACTCCATCTACACGCCAATCAAACGTGTCAACTATCAAGTGGAGAACACCCGCGTGGGGCAAATGACCAACTATGACAAGTTGACGCTTGAGGTATGGGCCAACGGCAGCATCAGTCCGGAAGAAGCTGTGAGTCTGGGCGCCAAAATCATGACCGAACACCTGAACCTGTTTGTCGGATTGACCGAACAGGCGAAGGATGCGGAAATCATGGTGGAAAAGGAAGAGGACAAGAAAGAGAAAGTGCTGGAGATGACGATCGAAGAGCTGGATCTTTCTGTTCGTTCCTACAACTGCTTGAAGCGTGCCGGTATCAATACGGTGCAGGAACTGACGCAAAAGACCGAAGAGGACATGATGAAAGTGCGGAATCTGGGCCGCAAATCCCTGGAAGAAGTGCAAGAAAAGCTGGCTGAACTGGGCTTGTCCCTGCGAAGCGACGACTAGGGTGCTGCACGACGAGGAAACACTGACGTTCTTGTCCTCCTTCGGGAATGACAATTCTGGCTGGCCTGCCCGGTGCACGTTTGACCTGCAAAGCCAGTCTTAAAGGGAGGTAAGGAACACATGGCATACCGTAAATTGGGTCGTCGCAGCGCAGCGCGCAAAGCGTTGTTACGCGACCTCGTAACGGACCTGATCATCAACGAGCGCATTGAAACGACGGAGATGAAGGCAAAAGAACTGCGTCCGATCGCGGAGAAAATGGTTTCTCTGGCGAAGCGCGGTGATTTGCATGCACGCCGTCAAGTAGCGGCTTTTGTTCGTAAGGAAGTAGCTAACGAAGCAGGACGCGACGCGGTGCAAAAACTGTTTGACGAAATTGCGCCTCGTTATCAAGACCGCAACGGTGGTTACACGCGCATTTTGAAAGTAGGCCCACGTCGCGGTGACGCGGCTCCTATGGCCTACATCGAATTCATTCAATAATGGCTGGTCGTTTGACCCGGCGGGAGGGCTGATTCTCTCTTCCGGGAGAACAACCGTGAAAAGGGTGGAGGCAGATCTGGTCATAGGCTGGACTCTGATTCACCCCTTTTTTCATTCCTGGCCAAATCGGGCTTGACACGCTTTTCGCTCGATTTTGCAAGCAAGCGGGCGGAAGCGCCTCAAGGCTGGAAAATCAGCGACCAGGGAGTGAGCAAACATGGAAAAGACGGACCTGTTGGCCTTGGAAAACGTCTTTTTTGCCTACCCTGGCCAGGAGGGCCAACGGATTAAGGTGTTGAAAGGCGTCGATTTGCGCCTGGAGAAGGGCTCGTTTGTCACGGTGCTGGGACATAACGGCTCCGGCAAATCGACCCTGGCCAAGCTGATGAATGCCCTGTTGCTGCCGGAGGAAGGAAGCGTTTGGGTAAACGGAATGAACACCCGCGACGAAGCGATGCTTTGGGAAATACGCCGTCATGTCGGCATGGTTTTTCAAAACCCGGACAACCAGATTGTGGGGGCGACGGTCGAGGACGATGTCGCCTTTGGCCTGGAAAACATGGGGGTCGATCCGGCGGAAATGAGGCAGCGGATTGACCAGGTGCTGCGGGCAGTTGAAATGGAGCAGTACCTGCAGGTCCAGCCGCACCGGTTGTCCGGCGGGCAAAAACAGCGGGTGGCCATTGCCGGGATCATGGCGATGCGGCCGTCGGCGATCATACTCGATGAAGCAACAGCGATGCTTGATCCGAAAGGACGGCAGGAAGTCATGCAACTGGCCCATCAACTGAACCGGGAGGAGGGGGTCACCATTATCAATATTACCCACTTTCCGGAAGAAGCGATTGATGGGGACCGCGTCATTGTCATGGAAAACGGGAACGTGCTGATGGACGGACATCCGCGCGAAGTCTTCCGACAGGTGGAGCAGTTGCAGCGAATCGGGCTGGACGTGCCGTTTGCCGTCCGGCTTCGTCACGAACTGGCGGCAAGAGGTATTGAGTTGCCGTTTTGCCTGCATCAAGAGGAGCTGGTGGAGCACCTATGCAGATTACTTTCGACCAGGTAAGCTACACATACGGGAAGGGAACGCCGTTCGAACGGGTTGCCTTGCACAATGTATCCCTGACGATCCCCTCCGGCGCGTTCGTCGGCATCATCGGCCAGACCGGTTCCGGCAAATCCACGTTGGTCCAGTTGCTGAACGGTCTGCTGGAACCCACATCCGGCAAAATCACCATCGGGGATATTGTGCTCACTTCCTCCCGGCGTTTTCCGCATGCGCGGCGCAAGGATGTCGGGTTGGTATTCCAGTACCCCGAACATCAACTGTTTGAAGAGACGGTGGTCAAGGATGTCTGCTTCGGACCGCTTAACTTCAACCTGCCAAAGGAGATGGCGGAGGCGCGGGCGCGCGAGGCGCTGGAAGTGGTGGGGCTCGATTACGAGGCGATCAAGGACAGGGCGCCGTTCCAGTTGAGCGGCGGACAAATGCGCCGCGTCGCCATCGCCGGGGTGCTCGCCATGCAGCCGAAGGTGCTGATTCTCGATGAACCCACGGCTGGTCTTGACCCGGGAGGACGCAAGGCGATTCTAGAAGGGATCCACCGCATCCACCGGGAGCAGCAACTGACGACTCTGCTGGTCACGCACAGCATGGAGGAAGCGGCCCGCTACGCCGATTTGCTGTTGGTGATGGCAGAGGGACGGGTGGTGCTGCAAGGCAGCCCGGCGGAAGTGTTTGCCCAGACGGACAAACTGCGGGAGCTTTCCCTCGATGTCCCGCAGACGGTCGCTTTCCTCTCTCTTTTCAATCAAAGGGTGACGGACAAGGACAAACTGCCGGCCTCGCTGTATCGGGAAGAGGAGCTGATTGCTCATTTGCTGGAGCGGCTGTCCGTGCTGAAGGAGGGCTAGGCATGCTGCAGAACATCGCCATCGGCCAATACGTGCCGGGACAATCGTTTCTTCACCGCGTCGATCCGCGGAGCAAACTGCTGTTTGTCGTCCTGTTTGCCACCCTGGTGTTTATGGCGAACAATGCGGTGACGTACGCGATCCTAGTCGGATTTACGCTGTATGCCATCCTGCTCTCCAGGCTTTCTTTCCGCTACATTCTGAAAAGCTTGAAACCGGTCTGGTGGCTGATTCTGTTTACGATCGTGCTCCATCTTTTCATGACCAAAGGGGGCGCCGTCTACGTTGACAGCTCCTGGTTTACAATCGAGGAAGAAGGGGTGCGTCAGGCCGTATTCATTTCCCTGCGGCTCGGCCTGTTGATTCTCGTCAGTTCGCTGTTGACGCTGACGACTTCGCCGATCGATTTGACGGAAGGGTTGGAGAGATTGCTGAAGCCGTTTGGGCGGCTTGGCGTGCCTGTCCATGAAATCGCCCTGATGATGTCGATTGCCATCCGCTTTATTCCCACCCTGATGGAGGAGACGGACAAAATCATCAAGGCGCAAACGGCAAGAGGGGCCGACTTTACCAGCGGCAACCTGATCCGCCGCGCCAAAAACCTGTTGCCGATTGCCATTCCGCTGTTCGTCAGCGCGTTTCGCCGGGCGGAAGAACTGGCATTGGCGATGGAGGCGCGCGGATATCGCGGCGGTGCCGGCAGAACGCGCCTGCACAAACTGCGCTTCTCCTGGCGGGACGGCTGCTTGGCCGTCACAGCCGCACTCTTGCTGGCAGCGATAGGATGGTGGCGGACATGAGACGGTTAAAATGCATCGTCGCTTACGACGGAACGGATTTCAGCGGCTTTCAGGTTCAACCCGGCCAGGTGACGATCCAGGGAGAACTGGAGGCCGCGCTGAAGCGCATAACGGGGGAAACGATCCAGGTGTTCGGATCGGGACGCACCGATGCTGGCGTGCACGCCCGCGGACAAGTGATCCATTTCGACACGAACAGCAACATCCCGTTGGAAAAGTGGCGTCTCGTGCTGAACAACCAGCTTCCGGAGGCGATTGTCGTCCGTTCGGTGGAGGAAGTGGATGAGTCGTTTCACGCCCGTTTTAACGTGAAAAGCAAGGAATACCGCTATTGCATCGACAACAACCCGGTTCCCGACGTATTTCGCCATCGCTACGCCGATCACATCCGCTTTCCTCTCGACGTGGAAGCGATGCGGCAGGCAGCCCGCCATCTGGTGGGGGAACATGACTTTACCTCCTTTTGTTCGGCCAAGACGTTCGTGGAAGACAAGGTCAGAACGGTGTATGAACTGAAGGTAGAGCGCTGCGGCGGCGAGATCTGGGTCACCTGCCGGGGAAACGGCTTTCTCTACAACATGGTGCGCATCATCGTCGGAACATTGGTGGAAGTGGGGCAGGGAAAACGCCATCCGGACGAGATGCGGGCGATTCTCCTGGCACGGGATCGGGAGGCGGCGGGAAAAACGGCTCCAGCCAAAGGGTTGACCATGTGGGAAGTGGTCTACTAGCGGCAGGTTTCCCTGGAATTGGACTTGCCTGCTTGCTCTTGACTCGGACTATCGAATTGTAGTACGATAAACCTTGGTATTTTTACCCCGCTAGTCCCACTCTAGCCCCGGGATAAAAATTTTTAATTTGTAAGCAGCAAAGATGAAACACTTGGAGGAGTTGCTCTCCCGTTACGGCAATTCCTTCTTACACAAGATTGGGTTGAGTTTTGGAAACGATCTTTTTGTCTGCAAGGCAAGATACTAGGAGGGACAAACATGCGTACCACATATATGGCAAAACCGCTCGAAGTTGAGCGTAAATGGTACATCGTTGACGCAGAGGGCCAAACGCTGGGCCGTGTGGCCAGCGAAGTGGCAGCGCTTCTGCGCGGTAAAATGAAACCGGAATTCACTCCTCACGTCGACACTGGTGATTTCGTGATTGTCATCAACGCAGCCAAAGTGAAATTGTCCGGCAATAAACTGAAAAACAAGATCTACTATACCCACTCCCTGTATCCAGGCGGTTTGAAAAAGACGACGGCGGGCGAGATGCTGGCCAAGAAGCCGGAGCGTATGTTTGAAATTGCGGTAAAGGGCATGCTGCCGAAGAACAGCCTGGGACGGAAAATGTTTACCAAGCTGAAAGTATATGCGGGTCCGGAGCATCCGCACGCAGCACAACAACCAGAAGTTTGGCAAATTCGCGGTTAAGGCAAAGGGAGGAAATATAGGTGGCACAAGTACAATACTACGGTACAGGTCGTCGTAAGCACTCCGTAGCACGCGTTCGCCTGGTTCCAGGGGAAGGTCGCATCGTGATCAACAAGCGTGACATGGATTCTTACTTTGGTTTGGAAACGCTGAAACTGATTGTGAAACAACCGCTCGTTCTGACGGAAACGCTCGGCCGTTACGACGTTCTGGTGAACGTAAAAGGCGGCGGAACTTCCGGTCAGGCAGGTGCGATCCGTCACGGTGTGGCTCGCGCGCTGCTGAAGGCTGATCCGGAACTGCGCGGGGTTCTGAAACGCGCCGGCTTCCTGACTCGCGACCCTCGCATGAAAGAACGGAAAAAGTACGGTCTCAAAGCAGCTCGTCGCGCTCCTCAATTCTCCAAGCGTTAATTTGGTTCGGCTTCTATTGCGAAAAACCTCTTGTCTGTTTGTCAGACAGGGGGTTTTCCTTTTTGTGCAGGCCGTCATATTTGCCCCCCTTTGTCCATATGATGGGAACGAGAATGGGACAAAGGGGACGGTAGAAGTGACACGAAAAGGAATCGGCTGGATCCTTGCCTTCACTTTGCTTGTGGTGTTGTTCACCTATGAAGCGCCGGATCGCACCTTGTGGACAGCCTGGTCGCTGCCGCTTGCAGGGACCGTGATTGCCATTGATCCCGGACATGGCGGCAAGGACGGCGGAGCCGTGTCAGCAGACGGAAAAGTGGTGGAAAAAGACGTGACGCTGGCGATCAGTCTTTATTTGCGCGATTTTTTGCAGCAGGCGGGAGCGTTTGTCATCATGACCCGCGAAGAGGATCAGGACCTGGCTTCACCGGAGGCGGAGAGGATGCAAAAGCGCAAATCGGAAGACATTCGCAACCGAGTCAAGTTCATCAATGAACACATGCCGGATTTCCTCGTGAGCATTCATGTCAATTCCATCCCTTCTTCGCGGTGGTCGGGCGCGCAAACGTTTTACTCGCCGGCGTTCAAGAAAAGCGAGGAGTTGGCCTACTTCATTCAGGACGAGATCAAGCGGGTGATCGGCCATACCAGCCGGGCGCCCATCAAAACGGAAAGCGTCTTTTTGATCCGGGAAGTGGCCAGTCCGGCGGTGCTGGTCGAAGTCGGATTTGTCAGCAACGCAGAGGAAGCGAAGCGGCTCCAGTCTGCCGATTACCAGAAAGCGATGGCCAACGCCATTTACCAGGGAATTCTTCGCCAGTTTTCGGCTGAGAAGGTGCCAACTGCAGCGCAGGCGAGTGATTGAAGGACGATTGTGATATAATGAAACCTAATGTGACAGGGATTGCCTGGGCTTTAGACAATTGTGAGTGAGCGGGACGGAATGGCTGTAAACAGTCCGTTTCCGGCTTCTGCCTAGCCTGTGCGCTCGCCACTCACCAATAGTTGGAGGGAACGTCATGTTGACCAAAGAAAAAGTGTTGGAAGCTTTGCGTGATGTAAAGGACCCGGAAATCAACCGCAGCCTGGTTGAGTTGAACATGATTCGGGATATCCACATTGCGGGAAACACGGTAAGCCTTACGGTGGTGCTGACCATTGCCGGCTGTCCCTTGAAAGCAAAAATTGAAGACGATATCCGGGCGGCCCTGCGCGCGCTGGGTGCCGAGGAAATACACCTGCAATTTGGTTCGATGACCGACGAAGAAAGGGCAGCCTTGAGTGCGCAATTGCGCGGCCAGTCAGGCCAACCCGCGCAGGGACAAGGACCGCTGAATCCCATCCTGGCTCCGGACTCCCATACGACCTTTATCGCGGTGGCATCCGGCAAGGGGGGTGTAGGGAAATCGACGGTGACGGTGAACCTGGCCGTTGCGCTTGCCCGGCTGGGCTATCGCGTGGGGATCATCGACGCCGACATTTACGGATTCAGCGTGCCTGACATGATGAACATCATGCAGCGTCCGACTGTCATCGGAGAGACCCTTCTGCCGGTGGAAAGCCACAACGTAAAAGTCATGTCGATGGGCTTTTTTGTCGAGGACAACGCCCCGGTCATCTGGCGCGGACCCATGCTGGGCAAAATGTTGCGCAACTTCTTCACCGAGGTGCATTGGGGAGACGATCTCGATTATCTGCTGCTCGACCTTCCGCCGGGAACAGGCGACATGGCCCTTGATGTGCACACCATGATTCCGCAAAGCAAGGAAATCATTGTCACCACTCCCCATCCGACGGCGGCCTTTGTTGCAGCGCGCGCCGGGGCGATGGCCAAGCGGACGGGTCATGAAATACTGGGTGTTGTGGAAAACATGGCCTGGTATGAAGCCAAGGACGGCTCAAAAGAATACGTGTTTGGACGCGGCGGCGGAAGCAAGCTGGCGGAAGTTCTGGCGTGCGATCTGCTGGCCCAAATCCCCCTCGGTCAGCCGGAAAACCATCCTTCTGAACCGGATTACTCGCCGTCCATTTACAAGCAAGACAGCCCCATCGGAAAATTGTACGAGGATCTGGCCAAACGTGTGGCGGCGAAATGCGAATCGCCCGCCGTGTAGGGGAAGCGAAAAAGGTGAGCTTTTTTCAGGCTCACCTTTTTTTGTTGAAAACGCGGACGTACCTTCCTTGAAAAGCTCCCCCGATCATCCGATTCGGGTTTCTTCCCGGCCAAAGCGGGAACATGGGGATCTCAGCTGCCCTCGCCTTCACCGCCGCCTTTTTTGGATTTCAGTTCTTTTGGTTTGGTCATCTCTTCGTTGACCTTTGTCATCAGCTTTAGCAAGTCTTCCTGAAACAGCGGGCTTTGCAGCGATTCCTTCATGATTTGCATCGTTTGCTGCCGGTAGGCCGCGCTTTTCATCAGGTCCAGCAGGTTTTTCTCAAATTCGGGATCTTTCATGATGCTGATCAACTGTTTTTGGTATTCGGGGTCCTTCATTAAATCCTTCATCAGCTTTTTATGTTCCGCTTGCATGGACTTGGCCAGCGTGCTGGCGAACTTCGGGTCCCTGAATGCTTCCTTGATATGCGTGCTGTTGGGATCGGTCATGCTTTGGATCAACGTTGTCCGTACAGTAGTCTCATCCATCATGATGCTCTGCTTGAATTTTTCGTCCTGCAATATTTTTCCCATTGATTTCTTGGCTTCTTCTGTCTGCATGATGTCCAGTACCATATCTTTCATGCTTTTATAATCAAGCTGTGAACTTTGCATTTGCGGGCTGGAACAACTGGTCATGAAAAGACAGATGAGCACCAACAGCCATGAAGAGATTGCATTATTGTTCATGGGATGGACACCTCCGCGTTTGCCTTGCCTTTAACATGTAACCTGCTCAATTTTAAGCGCCTTTACGCTAGTATTTTCTTGCTGGCGTTGGTACAATCAGTTACGTGTGGATAGGAGGGAATCCCAGGTGACTTTGCGCAAATATGGATGGCTTTTTTTCACCACGTTGTTGCTCGGCGGTTTGGGTGGAATTGTGGTTACCCTTGTTTTTGAAGCGGACAAGATGACCGCGGGAGATACAGCCAACTTTTTTATGGGCATGTGGATGTCCCTGCTGTATGGAATGACGATCAGCATCGCTTCGCAGATGGGCTTTTTTGCATACATGATGTTTCAATATTTCGCCAGGACGCTTTTCACCTCTCCTTCATTGTGGAAAAAGATTCAGATCCTCCTGGTGCTGTTCGCCTTTTTTGACATGGTTTACCTGCGTTACAGCACATTTGGCGGTTCCCTTTGGCTTTATTTCGTGGAGCCGGTGATGCTGCTCATCGTTTCGCTGGCTACTGCCTGGGCCAAAACAAGCGTGACCAATCGCTCGGCGTGGGTGCCGACCCTTTTCTTCATGTTCGTTGTGACGGCGTTGGAGTGGATTCCAGCGTTAAAACAAAACAACGTGTACGCTACGCTCTCCATGCTGGTTCCCCTTCTGTTTTGCAACGTATGGCAAGTCATGCAATTGCATCGGGTATTGAAACCGCAAAGCTGACCTTGTTCCAGGCCAGCTTTTTTGGCAAGTTTGGGGTCAGCGAACTTCTTCGCTTTTGACATCTGTTCCCGTGAGCAGTTCAGAGACCGTTACCAATTCGTATCCCATCGCGCGCAGCTTGTCGATGATGACGGGCAGGGCCAGGTGGGTTTCCTTGGCGGAATCGCTGGCGTGCATCAGGACGATGTCGCCCGGATGCGCCTTGGACACCACGTTGTGGATGATGGCTTCCTTTCCCGGATTGGTCCAGTCCTGGGAATCGGTATCCCACTGAATGACGGTATATCCCAATTCATGGGCGATTTTCAGCACGCGCTTGTCGATATCGCCGTTGGGCAGGCGGATTAAAGTCGGTTTTTTGCCCGTCATTTGCGTGAGGATCGCATCGGCGCGGCGAATCTGGCGGCGAATCTCCTCATCGGAGTATTTTGTATAGAAATCATGTTTGTGGCCGTGCGACCCGATTTCAAAACCGTCTTCCTTGATCCTCTGTACGAGGTCTTGATGGCGTTGACTCCAGGCGGAAGAGAGAAATATCGTGGCTTTTGCGTTTTTTTGCTTCAGGATGTCCAAAATCGGTTCAGCCCGTTCCTCTCCCCAGCTGATGTCAAAGGTAAGCGCAATTTTCTTTTCTTTCGTATCCACCTTGTAGATGGCCTGGGGAGTCGGGTCGCGGTCGGCAAAGGTCTGAATCGCTTTTCTTTCCGAGTAGGCAAACATGATGGCCAGAAAAAGAGCGGTGCCGATAATCAAAGCCTGTTTTAGACGTTTTGTGGGGATGACCAGCATATACTTCATGGGAAAAGCACCTCCTTTGTCCGCTATCAGTTTATGCGGATTGGACAGGGTTATTCTTTTGGAGAGGTGACAGGGGATGAGGTACACTGAATAGAGTGAAGTAATCCGATCAGAAAGGAGCGTGGCTTGTGAAACAACAGTTGAAAGGGATCTGGGCTGACAATAAACCGTTTTTTTGGGCTGCTTCCTTGCTGTTTCTGGGCGGCATGCTGCTGGGTTATTGGCAGTCGGCGGCTTTGGAGACCATGATCAAACAGTTGATGGGGCAGCTGGAAGAGGTCGTCAACAGAATCCGGGAAAATGGCGGAGGCCCCTTGGCCACGTTTTGGGCGATATACTCCAACAATGTCGTAAGCGCGCTGATGATGATGGCGATGGGCGTATTTTTTGGCTTTTTCCCTGTTTTCGGGATGCTGGCGAACGGGATTTTGCTCGGGTATGTCTTCTCCACTTACCAGACAATGGGGGTAAATCCCTGGCTTGTTTTTGCGGCCGGCATTTTGCCGCATGGAGTTTTTGAACTGACGGCCGTGTTTTTGGCGGCGGGTTTTGGCATGCGGCTGGGAGGGTTGGTGCTGCGGTCGATTGGCTTGGTATTCCAACCGGGAAAAGCCAATCAGGTAAAGGATTCGTGGTATGACACACTGAAGCAGTTTCCGGCAGCTGTGTTGCTCGTGGTGGTTCTGTTGTTCGTGGCAGGGGTGGTCGAGAGTATGGTCACACCCGGCATTTTGTACGGGCTTTTGGGAGATCAGCTGCCGCAACTCCCGAAATAGACAAGGAGCTTTTTAAACATTAAAAAGCCGATAAGCCGACGGTGATGAGCCGATTGCAAGGAAAAGTCTTCCCGAATGGAGGACTTTTCTTTTATTTCATAAGCGTTGAGAAACGCCAAATCTGGGTGCAGTCTCCTCGAAAGGACTTTTCATATCCTTGAATATCGTTGGTTAAGATATTGGGTAGATTGTTGACGAGGAGCGATTTTCCTTGATGGGTTTTTTGTTTCACGCCAGAGAAGTGCAGGAGCTGGAATATCTGTTGAAGCGCGAATTGGAAGAGATGTTGCTCGATTTTGCGGACGAACGGATTGATTCCTTGGTGAAGCGGGCAATGGAAGAACGGTATTCCATTCTGTTCCGCATGTACGCCCGAATAGCGCCTCCCCATGAATTGTCCAAATACGCAAGGAGGAGGAAATTGGAAAGAGAATTTACGTAAATTTTTTCGTAAAAAGTATTGACTTAAGACAGGTGAACGTGATAGATTAATACATGTCCTTGAGAGATTAAGTGAAAAACAAAAGATCTCAAGCGGTTTTGATGAATGAAATGCTCCTTGAAAACTGAACAGCGAACGCGTTGACCCGTCGGTCATGAATGATTGACCAACAATTTGTGAACCAGAACCAAACTTTATTGGAGAGTTTGATCCTGGCTCAGGACGAACGCTGGCGGCGTGCCTAATACATG